>Ga0228703_1000319_pt1 | contig 37629 bp, 35 predicted proteins | sample McNCre217_Aug_MG_3_FD_178020 | JGI IMG/M metagenome (GOLD analysis project Ga0228703, IMG submission 178020) | Freshwater microbial communities from McNutts Creek, Athens, Georgia, United States - 29-17_Aug_MG | ecosystem: Environmental > Aquatic > Freshwater > Creek | place: USA: Georgia...
ACAGCTTGCTGATCACGCCAACAATGGCGGGCATATCGATGTCACCAGGCAATTTTTGCGGCTGCATATTGGCTTGGTAGTCGGCATTCGCTTCAGCCGCCCAAGCTTGCCATGGCACTTCCTTAGGTGCGTCGAGTACCTCCAAGGAACGTGCGGCTGCATTCATCGTGGCCATCATGGCCAGATCCGCGTGGTAGACGCGGTTGAGCTCTTCAGCGCTGGAATGGATGTGCACCAACTTTTGAGTGGGCTTAGGGGCTTGCAACAAGGTGTAGCCGCTGGTTGTCATTTCGCCTAAACGGGTACCAATCGCCAAAATCAAATCGCTCTCGCGCACCCGTTGCGCTAGTTTGGGATTGATGCCAATACCCACATCGCCCGCATACAGCGGATGGTGGTTGTCAAACGTGTCCTGAAAGCGAAAGGCGTTGCCCACGGGCAACTTCCAGTTTTCTGCAAAGCGTTGCAAGGCTTGAGCGGATTGCGGGGTCCAACCACTGCCGCCTGCGATGACAAACGGCTTTTTAGCGGCCAACAGCATCTCGCGCAGTTGGCGCAAGCCGCCTGGATCGCACCATGCCTGGACCGCTTCCACACGAGGCACAGGACGCGCTGTGACCTCGCGTACCAACATGTCTTCAGGCAACACCAGAACGACGGGGCCAGGCCGTCCATTCATGGCGGTAGCGAAGGCGCGTGCTACGTACTCGGGCACACGCTCTGGGTCGTCGATGCGCTCTACCCGCTTGGCCATGCCTCGTGTGCTTGGGCCAAAGAAGTTGAAGTAGTCGACTTCTTGGAACGCTTCGCGGTCGCGAAAGTCGCTGCCCACATCGCCTACAAACAAAATCATCGGCGTGCTGTCTTGGAAGGCCGTGTGAATGCCCACAGACGCATTGGTAGCCCCAGGCCCCCGCGTGACAAAACAAATGCCTGGACGGCCGCTTAAACGCCCCTGCGCGTCCGCCATATAGGCCGCGCCGCCTTCTTGGCGGTTGATCACAAATTGGATTTGGTCACGGTAAGCGTGGAATCCATCCAAAACCGCCAAGTAACTCTCTCCAGGCACGCCAAACGCATGGGTCACGCCTTGCTCGATCAAACATTCCACCAACAAATGGCCCGCAATCTGTTTTTTCATTTTTTGTCTTTCAACGTTCTGCAACTAATTTTTACCCTTGGGAGCGCTTACCCACGCCCAAAGCGACCATGACACTCAAAAGCATCACGCCTGCACCGCCCACCAAAGTGAGCCCGTACCAACCGCGATCCATGAACACACCGAACACCAAGGGAGAAGTGGCAAATCCCATGTCAAGGCCGGAATAGACCATGCCATAGACGCGCCCTGTGGCACCCTTAGGCGTAGCTTTTTTGATCATCATGTCACGCGAAGGCCCGCCCACACCAGTAGCGAGTCCTGTGGACGCCAAGATCACCATGGCGAAGGTTCCATTGAACCAACCACTGCCGCACAAAGCCATCAAGAGGGCGGCCACGGTCATACAAGTTGCCACCACCCTATCGCTGTGCAAGGGAAAACGGGAAGCCACAAAACCACCCAAAAACATACCGGCTGCCGCGCACAACATGTAAGCCGTCAACGTCAGGGTGGCTGCCTCAAAACTGACTTGGTGCATGGCTTGCAAGATGGATACAGAGAAAGTCTGCACGATGGCTAAGGTCATCGTAGAAAGAAAGAAAAAAGCGAAACACCACCACACCACAGGAATTTTCAAAAAAGCGAGCGAATGTGCTGCGTTCGGATCATTCGCTTTGCGATCCACCACTTGGGTCAGGATGGCATCACTCTTCCATAACAACAAAGCCAAGATGCTGAAAAACACGCAAGCAGCCGCCACGTAAGCTGTGCGCCAGTCGTATAGGCTGCTGATACCCACCATGAATAGTGGCGCAACGGCCCAACCCAAATTGCCCGTCAATCCATGCGCGCTAAAGGCGTATCCCAATCGGGGGGAAGACACCCTTTGGTTCAAGATAGTGAAGTCCACGGGATGAAAAGACGCATTGCCCACGCCGAAAAGCGCAGCCGCCAACATCAGTCCGCTGTAACTTTGTGCAAAAGAAGCGGCCAAGCAAGCCAAAGCCAATGCAGCGAGAGCGCCGTACATCACGGGACGGGCCCCCAATCGGTCGACTAAAAATCCTGCAGACGCTTGCCCAACGCCTGAGACCACAAAAAACACCGACATCAGCAATCCGAGTTCGGAATAACTAAAGCCGAATGTCTCTATGAATTTCGGAAACATCAAGGGCAAAAGCAGATGCGCAAAGTGGGAACTGGCGTGCGCCAAACTCACCAACCCAATCACCGTGGCGTCTTCTTGCCATGTGGCATCTGTCTGGGTGATCGTCGTCATGGGGCGTGATCCTACCCTTTGCGCCCCAAAAGCGCGTCAGCAAGGGGACAGAGGGCTCTTAAACCGCTGCCACCTTGGTGAAGCCAAACTCTCCCGGCGCGCGGACTGGGTCCACACTGACCGCAATCCCGTCTTTGGGCATAAATTTGCCCTCCAACAGAAGTTTGGACAGTGGGTTCTCGATGCGCTGCTGAATTGCACGCTTCAAGGGTCTGGCGCCGTAGATTGGATCGAAACCGACTTTGGCCAATTCCGCTAAAGCCTGTGGCGAGACCTCGAGCGAGAGATCCATCTTGCGCAAACGCTCAGACAAGATACCCAACTGGATATCGGCAATCCGCGCGATGTGCTGGGCGTCTAAACCGTGGAACAAGACGGTTTCGTCGATGCGGTTCAAAAACTCGGGACGGAAATGCGTTTTGAGTTCATCCCACACCGCGTCCTTAATGTCTTGCGGATCTTGACCCACCATGCTTTGGATGATGGGCGAACCAATATTGGAGGTCATCACTATGACGGTGTTTTTAAAGTCCACCGTGCGGCCTTGGCCATCGGTCAAACGACCGTCGTCAAGTACCTGCAACAAGATGTTGAAGACATCGGGATGGGCTTTTTCCACTTCATCGAGCAACAACACGCTATAGGGTTTGCGGCGCACGGCTTCTGTCAAATAACCGCCTTCGTCGTAGCCCACATAGCCGGGAGGCGCACCGACCAAACGGCTGACCGAATGTTTCTCCATGAACTCGCTCATATCGATGCGAATCATGTGGTCTTCGCTGTCAAACAAAAAGCCCGCCAATGCCTTGCACAACTCGGTCTTACCAACGCCAGTGGGGCCTAAGAACAAGAACGACCCGGTGGGACGATTGGGGTCGCCCAAACCTGCACGCGAACGGCGGATCGCATTGGACACGGCAGTGATCGCTTCGTCTTGACCGACCACACGCTGGTGCAACTTGTCTTCCATTTGCAGCAATTTATCGCGTTCGCCTTGCATGAGTTTGGAAACAGGAATACCCGTAGCACGTGCGACCACTTCGGCAATTTCTTCAGCGCCGACTTGGGTGCGCAACAAGCGGTGCAAGCCTTCTTTCGGAGACTTAGAGTTCTCTTTGGCGTTGGCTTCTTTCAAACGCTTTTCCAACTCAGGCAACTTGCCGTATTGCAACTCAGCGACTTTGTTGAAATCGCCTTTGCGCGTGAGTTCTTCAATTTGGAATCGGATACGGTCAATTTCTTCTTTGACCTGCGCACCGCCTTGGGCAGAGGCTTTTTCTGATTTCCAAATGTCTTCTAAGTCGGAATACTCTTTACCAACTTTGATGATCTCTTCTTCCAGCAACTCCATGCGCTTGATCGACGCTTCGTCTTTTTCCTTACGTACCGCTTCACGCTCAATCTTGAGCTGTATCAGACGACGGTCTAGCTTGTCCATCACCTCAGGCTTAGAGTCGATTTCAATTTTGATTTTGGCGGCCGCTTCGTCGATCAAATCGATCGCTTTATCAGGCAAAAAACGGTCGGTGATGTAACGGTGTGATAACTCCGCAGCAGCCACGATGGCGGGATCGGTAATTTCAACGCCATGGTGAACTTCGTACTTTTCTTGCAAGCCACGCAAAATCGCGATCGTGGCTTCCACGGAAGGTTCGCCAACGATGATCTTTTGGAAACGACGCTCGAGAGCAGCGTCTTTTTCGATATATTTGCGGTATTCGTCCAAGGTGGTCGCGCCGACGCAGTGCAACTCACCGCGTGCCAGGGCGGGTTTGAGCATATTGCCAGCGTCCATCGCGCCTTCGGCCTTGCCTGCACCAACCATGGTGTGTAACTCGTCGATAAAGACAATGGTTTGGCCTTCGTCTTTGGCCAATTCATTCAGCACAGTTTTGAGACGTTCTTCAAACTCACCGCGAAACTTCGCGCCCGCCAACAAAGACGCCATGTCCAAAGACAAGACGCGTTTGCCTTTGAGCGAATCAGGCACCTCACCCGCCACGATACGTTGCGCCAAACCTTCCACGATGGCGGTTTTACCGACGCCGGGCTCGCCAATCAGGACTGGGTTGTTTTTACTGCGGCGTTGCAAAACTTGAATCGCGCGTCGAATCTCGTCATCGCGACCGATCACGGGATCTAACTTGCCTTGGCGGGCGCGCTCCGTCAAGTCCAAGCAGTATTTCTTCAAGGCTTCGCGCTGGCCTTCAGCATCGGCACTTTGCACTTTCTCACCACCGCGCACGGCGTTGACAGCCACTTCCAATGCTTTGCGATTCAAGCCGTTCTCACGCGCCAGCTTGCCCCACTCTGCTTTGTTGTCGCACATTGCCAGCAAGAACAATTCGCTGGCAATGTATTGGTCGCCGCGTTTGATCGATTCCTTTTCAGCCGCTTGGATCAGCGAAATCAAATCTCGGCCCACTTGCACCTGCTCTTGTCCTTCAACTTTGGGCAAACGGTGCATCGCCGTTTCAGCCGCTGATATCAAACCATGCACATTGGCACCGGCACGTTCTAACAATGACTTAGGGCCGTCATCTTGACGCAACATCGCCACCAGCAAATGGGATGGTTCGATATACGCGTGGTCGTTGCCAATGGCCAAGGTTTGTGCCTCAGACAGGGCTTCTTGGAATTTGGTCGTCAGTTTGTCAAGACGCATAAAAGCTCCGGATCAGAAAAATGAATTACCTACTAACTGAGGCTCTTTGCTTGTATTTCAAGCGGGCTTGGGTCTTTGTCCCTTGACTTACATCAAGCAAGGCTCACAAGCTTCAGACGGACAAATCGCACAAACTGATTTCAAAACACATGCCGCCTTGCGACAAGGCAGTCCTGTCAGACGTTTTTGACCGTGATGCCCCAACGCGCCAACGCCTTGTCATCACTCACCCGCGCATCGACCCAGCGTGCACCTTCGGTTGTGACTTCTTTCTTCCAAAAAGGCGCTTGGGTCTTGAGGTAATCCATCAAAAACTCGCAGGCTTGAAAGCTCATGCCTCGGTGCGCCGAGGTCACAGCCACCAACACAATTTGATCTTGGGGTTGCAACAAGCCAATGCGGTGAATCACCCGCGCGCCGTAAATATCAAACCGCTTGGCAGCCTCTTCCATCATCGCTGTGATGGATTTCTCTGTCATGCCTGGGTAATGCTCTAGCTCCATGCTGGAGACTGCGGTGCCTTCGTTGCGTTCGCGTACCGTGCCGACAAAACTGCAGACAGCACCCACACGCGCGTCGTTGGCACGTAACTGCGCTAGCTCATGGCTGACATCAAAGTCTTCGGATTGGATTGAAACGCTCAAGCGCATATCAGCCGCCTGTCACAGGTGGAAAAAAAGCCACTTCGCAGTTGTCTTGCAGATGCGCAGCTCCATCACACACGGATTGGTTCAATGCCATCCGCACAGCGCGATCTGTGGACAAAGCTTCTTGAAACGGAGTACCTCGTGCAAGCAACAAGTCACGCAGAGCGCCAACGGTTGTGACATCGGTCTCGATCACTTCACTGCCGTGTCCTATCGCTTCTCGAATAGAAGCAAAGTAGCGCACCGTTACTTTCATGCCATCCACTCCGCAAAAGAAATAAATTGCACCGTGTCGCCTTGTTTGATAGTTTGGCCAGCAGGGTTGTCGACTACACCATCGCCCCATACCGCAGAGGTCAGCACACCAGAACTTTGGTTAGGGAATAAATCTAATCCACCTTGTGCATTGTGTTTGACGCGCAAAAATTCACGTCGCTTGTCTGCACGTGGCCAATCGAAATGGGCGATGCGCGCAGAACGTTGAATGTCCGTTTGCCGCACCCCTTGCAAGGCCAACAAAAAAGGCCGGACCAATAGCAAGAAAGTGATGAAGCTTGACACTGGATTACCTGGCAAGCCCATGAAGTGGCACGCCCCACCTTCGGAATGGATGCTTCCATAAGCAAACGGCTTTCCAGGTTTGATTGCCAATTGCCATAAATTCAAACTACCCAAACGCTCTACCGCTGGCTTGATATGGTCTTCTTCACCCACCGAAACACCACCGCTGGTCAATATCAAATCGTGTTGCTTGGCTGTGCTTTGTAACGCCGCCACGGTAGCTTCTCGTTGATCGGGCACAACGCCTAAATCTGTGACCTCGCAACCCAAACGTTGCAACATGGCACGCAAGAAAAATCGGTTGGAGTTGTAAATGGAACCCACGGGCATCTTGTCTGGAGCAATATCGCCGGGCATCACCAATTCATCCCCAGTCGAAAACAAAGCGACTCGAGGGCGACGCGTCACTTGCAATTGCGCCAAGCCTACGCTAGCGGCCATGCCTAGGGATGCAGGCGTGAGCCGATCACCCTTTTGCAACACCTTAGCGCCACGCATCACATCTTCACCTGAGCGACGAATCCATTGGCCCAAAGCGACTGCAGATTTCACCCGCACTTGGTTGTCATCGAGGGGTTCGCAGTCTTCTTGCATCACGACTGCGTCTGCACCTTCGGGAATAGGTGCGCCCGTAAAAATTCTTGCAGCCTCACCCGTATGCAAAGTGGTTCCATGGGAACCCGCGGGGATGCGTTGCGTCACTTTTAAAACAGCATTCGCTTTTGCACAGTCTGCAAAACGCAATGCGTAGCCATCCATCGAACTGTTGTCTTGTGGTGGCACTTGCAAGGCTGACACCACATCTTGCGCAAGTACGCGACCATCGGCATCAAAAGTCGATACCGTTTGCATTTCCGTCAGAACCTGCGCATGCGCCAGTAATTGAGGAAGCGCTTCGTCCAAGGTCAAAAGTGGGGGTCTGCTCATAAGCTAAATTTTGTTGTATTCAAAACGGTCAGCATTGGCCAAAAGCCATTCGCAGATGGCATCGGGTTGATTCAAATCCATCACAGGTCGCTCAGTAGGCGATGGCAGAAGCTCAGGTGAATCGGTTGCAATAGCCACTACAAAGTCGTCATCTTCGTAACGCGTTGGTTGTCCAGAAGCATGTCGCCACACCTCCACTTTCAGAACATCGCTTTGTTTAAAACCTTCTACCAACACCCAGTCCACCCCGTCATAGACCTCTGCTAGCAAATGGTGCACCGAGAGTTGTGTGGGTTGCTCAAACTGGCGTTGTAATACCAAACGTTGGTCGGAGGCCACGACCACTTCAAAGGCTCCTGCTTCCCGATGCCGCCAGCTGTCTTTGCCTGGATAGTCAACATCGAAGTTATGGTGAGCATGTTTGACAACCGACACCCGCAACCCCCGCATACGAAACGCACCAATCAGTTGCTCCACCAAGGTGGTTTTGCCGGATCCGGAGAAACCTGCAAACGCAACAACCTTCATGCGCTCTCGCAGTGCAAGGCGATGTATTTTTTGATTTGCGCCACATCGGCTTTCATCACATGCACCCGCTTGGGCAAAAGTTCGATGTCCACAAATTTCGCAGGGCATGCCGGTGCTTGGCCTAAAGCCTCTTGAATGGTTTCGGCAAATTTGATGGGCAATGCGGTTTCCAAAACCAACATAGGGATGCCGGGCTTGAGATGCTCACGCGCCACCTTCACACCGTCCGCAGTATGCGTGTCGATCACTTCATGGTGTTGTGCGTGCACCGATTGAATCGTGCTCAGGCGGTTGGCGTGGGTGCTCTTGCCGCTGATAAAACCAAACTGTTTGGCAACCAAGGGAAAACGGGGGTGTTGGCTTAAATCGAAACTACCCTTTTGTGAAAGTTGGGTGGAGAACAAATCACGCGTCGCAGCGGCATCGCGGCCCAACAAATCAAACACAAAGCGCTCGAAATTGCTGGCCTTTGAAATGTCCATCGATGGGCTGGACGTTTCATGCGTATCGGCACTGCCTCGCACGCGGTACACACCCGTTTTGAAAAACTCGTCCAAAACGTCGTTTTCATTCGTTGCCACGACCAAGGTGTCAATTGGCAAGCCCATCATGCGCGCCACATGGCCCGCACAAATATTGCCAAAGTTTCCGCTCGGTACTGTGAAACTGACTTTTTGTGCGTTGTGGCTTGTGGCTTGGAAATAGCCCGCAAAGTAGTACACCACTTGCGCCAACAAGCGCGCCCAATTGATCGAGTTGACCGTTCCAATTTTGTATTGGGCTTTGAATGCCAAATCGTTAGAAACCGCTTTCACCAAATCTTGGCAATCGTCGAACACGCCTTCAATGGCGATGTTGTGGATGTTCTCGTCCATCAGGCTAAACATCTGCGCCTGCTGGAAGGGGCTCATGCGTCCGTGCGGACTGGTCATAAAGACGCGCACACCACGCTTGCCACGCATGGCGTATTCCGCTGCGCTTCCAGTATCACCACTGGTGGCTCCAAAAATATTGAGCTCTTCGCCGCGTCGCGCCAATTCGTATTCAAACAAATTGCCCAACAACTGCATGGCCATGTCTTTGAAGGCCAAGGTAGGACCGTTGGATAAAGCTTCTACATAAAGGCCTTCGCCCAAAGGACGAATCGGCACGATCGCCTTGGTGCCAAATACTTCTTCGGTATAGGTCTTGTTACAAAGCGCCTTCAAATCGTCGGCAGGAATGTCATCGATAAACAGCGACAACACTTCAAAAGCCAAAGCGGCATAGCCTTGCGTTTGCAAAATCGTGCGTAGTCGTGCGAGGTGTGCACCGTCGATTTGCGGATAGTGCTCGGGCAAATACAAACCGCCATCGGGCGCCAAACCTTCTAGCAAGATGTCACAAAACTTTTTGCGCTCAGGATGTCCGCGCGTCGAGAGATACCACATCAGTTCAACTCTTCTTTGCGAATACGGGTGATAGGCGCCAACACTGAGCTGAGTTGTTGCATCTGGGCTAATGCTTGGTTCATCTTGGCTTCGACGCAGTCGTGGGTCAGGATGATCAAGTCGGTTTGGTTCTCGCCCTCACCGGCTTCGCGCTGCAAGACAGCGTCAATGCTGATAGCCGCCTGCGCAAAGATGCCTGTAATTTGTGCCAACACACCGGCTTGGTCTGCCACACGCAAACGCAGGTAGTAACTCGTGACAACTTGCTCCATCGGCAAGACCGGTAACTGATCCTTGGCTTGATCAAAAGTTTCAGGCTGGAATGCCAAATGCGGCACGCGGTTCAGCGGATCCGCTGTGTGTAAACGTGTGACATCGACCAAGTCTGCAATCACGGCACTGGCTGTGGGCTCGCTACCCGCACCTTTGCCGTAGTACAGGGTAGTACCGACAGCGTCTGCTTGCACCATCACCGCATTCATCGCGCCTTCTACGTTGGCAATCAAACGCTTGGCTGGCACCAAGCATGGATGCACGCGCAATTCGATACCGCTGGCAGTACGCTTTGAAATACCCAAGAGCTTGATGCGATAGCCCAACTGTTCGGCATAACGAATGTCTTGCGCTTCGAGTTTGGTAATGCCTTCGACATAGGCTTTATCAAATTGCACAGGCACGCCAAAGGCAATGGCAGCCATGATGGTGGCTTTGTGTGCCGCATCTACGCCTTCAATATCAAACGTGGGGTCTGCCTCGGCATAGCCCAGCGCCTGCGCTTGTTTGAGAACTTCACCAAAGGCCAAGCCTTTGTCACGCATTTCAGACAAGATGAAATTGGTCGTTCCATTGATGATGCCCGCTACCCATTGGATACGGTTGGCACTCAAACCTTCGCGCAAAGCTTTGATGATGGGTATGCCACCAGCAACGGCCGCTTCAAACGCCACCATCACACCCTTTTTGTGCGCCGCCGCAAAAATCTCTGTGCCATGTACGGCTAGCAAAGCTTTGTTGGCGGTCACGACATGCTTACCAGCGGCAATGGCTTCGAGCACCAATTGTTTGGCGATGCCGTAGCCGCCAATCAATTCAACCACGATGTCGATCTCAGGATTGGCAATCACTTTGCGCGCGTCGTTCACCACTGTCACGTCACTGCCCACAATCGTTTGGGCACGCGCGGTGTCAAGGTCTGCCACCATCGTGATTTGTATGGGACGACCTGCGCGGCGTTGGATTTCTTCTTGGTTACGTTTGAGCACTTCGAAAGTGCCACTGCCTACGGTGCCAATGCCTAAAAGGCCTACTTGTATCGGTTTCATGCTGCTCGTTGGTTACGGTAGTTTTCTAAAAATTTAGCCATGCGCGAGATAGCTTCGCGCAACTCATCTTCATGCGGCAAAAAGACCACACGGAAATGGTCTGGGTTGGGCCAATTGAATCCAGTGCCTTGCACCAACATCACTTTGGTCTCTTGCAACATTTCCAAGAAAAATTGTTGGTCGTCTTCAATCGGATAGACCTTCGGGTCTAAGCGAGGAAACAAATACAGAGCAGCCTGCGGTTTGACGCAAGTCACCCCCGGAATGGCAGTGATGAGTTCATAGGCCAAATCGCGTTGCTTGCGCAAACGTCCGCCTTCTCCCACTAAGTCGTTGATGCTTTGGTAACCGCCTAGCGCCGTTTGAATCGCCCATTGGCCAGGAACGTTGGCGCATAAACGCATGTTCGAGAGCATATTCAAGCCCTCGATGTAATCGGCCGCAGGTTTTTTGTCACCAGACACAATCAACCAACCTGCGCGATAACCGCAAGAGCGATAACTCTTGGAGAGCGAGTTGAATGTCAAAGTCAGCACGTCTGTGCTCAAACTCGCGATCGGTGTGTGTTTGATGCCGTCATACAAAACTTTGTCATAGACCTCGTCCGCAAAAATCACCAAGCCATGTTCACGCGCAAGCTCAATGATTTGTAGAAGCAAAGCATTGGTGTAGAGGACCCCCGTTGGATTGTTCGGGTTGATCACCACAATCCCTTTGGTATTGGGAGTGATTTTTTTTCTAATATCTTCGATGTCTGGCATCCAGCCATTGGCTTCGTCGCACAAATAATGCACAGGCGTACCGCCCGACAAGCTCACCGCAGCTGTCCACAAAGGATAGTCAGGTGCAGGCAATAGCAACTCGTCGCCATCGTCTAACAAACCATTGGTGGCCATGACGATCAATTCGCTGGCACCGTTGCCTAAATAAATGTCTTCCAGCGCGACGCCCTTGATGCCTTGGCGCTGGGTTTCGTGCATGACCGCTTTGCGTGCACCAAAAATGCCCTTGCTGTCGGAGTAACCCGCCGAGTTAGGCAGATTACGAATCATGTCTTGTTGGATTTCCTCAGGCGCATCAAAGCCAAATACGGCCAAGTTGCCGATATTGAGTTTGATGATTTTTTGGCCGTCTTCTTCCATTTGACGCGCACGGTCCATGATGGGCCCGCGAATGTCGTAACAGACGTTGGACAGCTTGTTGGATTTTTGAATGGTTCGCAAAGTCCCTCCGAGGGCTCTTTTATAGGGTGAAAACCTATAATTTGACCACAGTTCCCCCTCCTCCCCCTATGAAACTCCAACCCGATCGCATCGACACACTCTCCGTCACCGGGTACGGCCCTGGTTGGATCGGCGTCTCAGGAGAAAAAGTCGCGCGCAGCGTCGTAATCACCTCGCTGGGAGAACAATTTGACTGGGATTGCGCCAATTTTCCCGAACTCAGCCCCGCCCATTTTGCGCGCTTGGCAGATTTATCGGTTGAACTCGTCATTTTTGGTAGCGGCTCGCAGCTTCGTTTTATCCAACCCGCCTGGGCTTCTCCACTGATGCAACGAGGGGTGGGCATGGAAACTATGGACACTTTCGCCGCCTGCCGAACTTTTAATATTTTGGCTGGCGAGGGCCGCAAAGTGGCAGCGGCCTTGCTTATTGAGGCGTAAGCAAGGCGTTTACAGGTGAATGGCGCCCTGCTTGTCTTGTAGGGAACAAGCCGCAGAGGCCAAGATGGGATTTTCCAGTTAAAATTGCGGGTTGCCGTTGGTGGGCGCGGTCTAGACAGTCGCCCTACTAACTTGGCCTTTCCCACTGTCACACCTGATTGAGCGCTATGGCAATTGTTGTCAACAAACCCCTCCCTGAATTTGAAGCCAACGCCACGGGTGGCATCAAGGTGTCAAATTCCTCCCACCACGGCCAAATGGTGGTCTTGTACTTCTACCCCAAAGACAACACGCCAGGCTGCACCACGGAAGCCATGCAGTTCCGCGATAAATACAAAGACTTCGCAAAAGCAGGCGCTGTCGTTTTTGGTGTGTCGCGCGACAACATGAAGTCGCATGATGACTTCAAAACCAAACTCGAATTGCCTTTTGAGTTAATCGCCGACACAGAAGAAAAAATGTGCCACATGTTTGGCGTTGTCAAAAACAAAATCATGTATGGCAAAAAAGTCAAAGGCATTGAACGCAGCACCTTCCTAGTCGGCTCTGATGGTGTTTTAAAACAAGAATGGCGCGGACTGAAAGTCCCAGGCCATGTGGATGAAGTCTTAAAAGCAGTGAAAGCCCTTAAGAAATCAGGTGGGTAACTGACACGAATCAGGCAAATTCATAGGTTATAGTGTTTCTATGACACTGCAAGTTGTGAATGCCTTTTTCAACAAAAGCCGCCTTGGCCTCCAGGCGGCTTTTTCACTTCTTGCGCGTCTGCATCATGTTTCAACTTCCTAGTCTATTCACTCATGCCCTTGCCACCAGCACCCTCCAAACGCGCCGCACTCCTCAATACCGAAGCATTTGATGCCCCTGCTAAAACCCGACAAGCACGTCGACCCAGTGAACAAGAAGAGTTAATCGAAAGACAAGTGCATAACCCTTCAGTAGAAGGTTTTGATCGCTCGGGTGGCGGCGAACTACTTCAAGAATTGATGGCGCCTGAAACATTACAAGGCAAAGCGCAAACGTCTTCACGCAAAACTGCTCCCACAACGCGTGCAGCCGCAAAACCCAAAAAGCAAAAAAGCACTGGGCCTACTAAGTTGTTTGTGCTCGACACCAATGTGTTGATGCACGACCCCATGTGTCTCTACCGTTTTGAAGAGCACGACGTCTTCTTACCGATGATCGTGCTCGAGGAGTTGGACAGCAACAAAAAAGGCATGACCGAAGTTGCGCGCAATGCGCGTCAAACTAGCCGCTCACTTGATGCCTTGGTTGCACAGCACCACGATGCGGACATCACCACTGGAATTCAACTGAGTGGCACAGGACACCGGGAAGTCGGTGGCCGTTTGTTCTTTCAAACCCAGCCGCTGAATTTCACGCTACCGCCTAGCCTGCCCCAAGGCAAAGCGGATAACCAAATTTTGGGCGTGGTTGAAGCCTTGCGCGTGCAGTATGCTCCGCGCCCTGTGGTGTTGGTCTCCAAAGACATCAATATGCGCGTCAAAGCGCGCGCACTTGGGCTCTTGGCAGAGGATTACCAAAACGACAAAACCCTGGAAGACGGCGACCTGCTGTATTCGGGCGCATTAGCTTTGCCCCATGATTTTTGGATCAAGCACGCCAAGTCTGTTGAGAGTTGGCAAAGTGGTAGCCAAACGTTTTACCGTTTGAGTGGCCCCATCGTTCCCGAATTGCATATCAACCAGTTTGTGTATTTCGAGTCTCCCGGTGAACCCAGTTTGTATGCGCGTGTCACAGAGATCCGCGGCAAAACCGTGGTGCTGAAAACACTGAAAGATTTCACGCATCTCAAAAATGCAGTGTGGGGCGTGACAACACGCAACCGCGAGCAAAACTTTGCGATGAATTTGCTGACCGATCCAGAGATTGACTTTGTCACGCTCACCGGTACGGCTGGCACGGGTAAGACTTTGATGGCGCTTGCTGCCGGGTTGACACAGGTATTGGATGACCGCCGTTACACCGAAATCATCATGACGCGCGCCACCGTCAGCGTTGGCGAAGACATTGGTTTCTTGCCTGGCACCGAAGAAGAAAAAATGGGTCCTTGGATGGGTGCTTTGGACGACAACTTAGAAGTGCTGGCTAAAACCGAGACCAGCGCAGGCGAATGGGGCCGTGCTGCCACCAATGAATTGATTCGTAGTCGCATCAAGATCAAAAGCTTGAACTTCATGCGCGGACGTACTTTCCTCAATAAATATTTGATCATTGACGAAGCTCAAAACTTAACGCCCAAGCAAATGAAAACCTTGATCACCCGCGCGGGGCCAGGTACGAAGATTATTTGTATGGGTAACTTAGCGCAGATCGATACGCCCTACTTGACCGAAGGTTCGTCAGGATTAACCTTTGCGGTAGACCGCTTCAAAGGTTGGCCACATGGTGGTCATATCACGCTAGCGCGTGGTGAACGCTCTCGCTTGGCAGACTTTGCCAGCGACGTTCTTTAAATTTCGTCTGCTGCGAAACTTTAATAGTCACCGTTGCTATAGCCGCTTGCCAAGCTCTCGAAGCGGGTGAGCGGTTTCAAGAACGCTAGCTTGACCGTGCCTGTCGGGCCGTTACGGTGTTTGCCGATGATGATCTCGGCCACACCGGGCTCTTTCGAATCTTTGTTGTAGTAGTCATCGCGGTAGATAAACATGATGACGTCTGCATCTTGTTCGATCGCGCCAGATTCGCGTAAATCGCTCATCATGGGGCGTTTGTCGGTTCGCGTTTCCACACTGCGATTCAATTGCGATAAGGCGATCACAGGGCACTGCAATTCTTTTGCCAGCATTTTTAATCCGCGCGAAATCTCACCAATTTCGGTTGCACGGTTGTCTCCGCTATTGCTACTGGTGTTGCCGCTCATCAATTGCAAATAGTCGACAACGATCAATCCTAATTTGCCACAGGTGCGCGCGAGTCGTCGGGCATTAGCGCGAAGCTCCATGGGTGTAAGACTAGGTGTCTCGTCAATATGCAATGAGACATTGCGCAACTTCTCAATGGCTTCGGTTAAACGGGGCCATTCTTCTTGGTTCAATTTGCCCGTGCGCAAACGTTGTTGGTCAATGCGTCCAATCGAGCCAACGATACGAATCGCCAATTGGGAAGCGCCCATTTCCATAGAAAAAACGGCAACAGGCAGGCCTTCATTCAAAGCTACGTGTTCAGCAATATTGATGGCTAAGGCTGTTTTACCCATCGATGGACGCGCAGCTAAAACGATCAAGTCGCCCGCCTGCATGCCAGAAGTCATCTTGTCAAAATCAACGAAACCTGAAGCAACACCGGTTATTTCATTGGGGTGTTTCGACATTTCATCTACGCGACCCATCAAATCCACCGCTAACTCTTGCATGCTTTGAAAACCTTGCTTCAAGCGTGAGCCTTCTTCACCGATTTGGAAGATCTTTTGTTCTGCCTCGTCCAAGATTTGCGGAACGGGCTTACCTTGTGTATTGAATGCGTTGGTTGCAATCTCATCACTGGCAGTCACGAGCTTGCGCAAAATAGCACGCTCGCGCACGATCTCTGCATAACGACGGATGTTGCTAGCACTCGGCACATATTGCGCCAGCGCATTCAAATATCCCAAGCCACCCACTTCTTCGGCCTTGCCAATGGACTGCAAGTGCTCGTAAACCGTGATCACATCAGCAGGACGCGATGCGTTGATAAGTGCTTGGATCGCCAAATACACTTGCCTATGCTCATAGCGATAAAACACACCTTCAGACAACAAGTCAGCGACCTGCTCCCATGACTTGTTATCTAGTAACAAACCGCCCAAAACACTCGACTCTGCCTCCATCGAATGCGGAGGTATACGCAGTTGCGCAATTTGCTGGTCGGCGGAGAAGCCTTCGTCGAAGTTGGATAGAACAGCTGACATGGTGTTTTTGTAAAACGTACATCCTAAGTCCTGACAAGCTCATAGCCTGAGGATAAGGCTGTGGATAAGTGGTGCGTTTCTTGGGGAAATCAAAAGAAAAGCCGCTCATAAGAGCGGCTTTCGAATTGGCTAATTTGGCTTAATGCGTTTAACTTAATTTAATCGCACTAAAACTAGCCGATGCACTTTTGATGAATTAAGCAGTTTCGCCGTAGACCGACACGGTGATGTCCACCACCACGTCAGTATGCAAGGCTACGCTCACCGTGCTGTCGCCTACCAATTTGATAGGACCTGTGGGCATGCGAATTTGCGACTTGGCAACTTCGTAGCCGTTTTTGGTCAACTCTTCAGCAATATCGAAGTTGGTGACAGAACCGAACAAACGGCCGTCCACACCCGCTTTTTGGCTGAGCTTGATGGACGTACCACCCAACTTTTCGCCTTGGGCTTGGGCAGCAGCCAATTTGGCAGCGGCAGCTTTTTCCAATTCGGCGCGGCGCACTTCAAATTCTTTAATGGCCGACTCAGTGGCGCGGCGTGCGCGGCCTGAGGGGATCAAGAAATTACGTGCATAGCCGTCTTTGACTTTGACGATTTCGCCAAGATTTCCAAGGTTAACGACCTTGTCGAGCAGAATGATTTGCATAGTCGTAACTCCTTAGATCTTGTGCTGGTCGCTGTAAGGGACCAAAGCCAAGAAGCGCGCGCGCTTGATGGCGGTGTTGAGTTGGCGCTGGTAAATCGCGCGGGTGCCGGTCAAACGTGCAGGAATGATCTTGCCGTTTTCAGCGATGAAGTCACGCAAGGTGTCTACATCTTTGTAGTCGATTTCTTCTACGCCAGTGACTGTGAAGCGGCAAAAACGCTTGCGCTTGAACAACAGCGATTGGGTATTGCGCTTTGGGCGCTTGTCTTTGTTGAATTTCTTAAATGTGGCCATGATCGGGCATCCTATGAAATGTTCTGAAAATCTTGAATATGAAAAACAATCTGTTTGCTGTTGCGCGGTGAGGAGATAAACCCCGTGAACTTGAACTCTTGACCTAAGGGCTGCTGAACCAATCGTTCAGCCACACTGCCTATAGCCACTGCTTTGAGATTCGCTTTAGCCTGCCTGGTTTGCCCTGCCTCTTGCACATCTGACCCGTGTTCGAGTCGCATATCCAGAGCAGGTAATCCGGCGGGGGTGTATCGCATGGCCGAAGCCTCTACGATGCAAGCACTCAAAACCAGTTGGTTCACACCTCGCAATAACTACAGGGTTAAGCCGAGTACTCAGCCTGTTGTGATTTGCGGGCTTCTTCGCGCTCTACGGTTTTCATCATCAAAGATGGACCGGTTTCTGCTTTTTTACGCAAAACAGTGAGGTGACGCAAAACGGCATCGTTGAACTTGAAAGCGTGTTCCAGTTCCGTCATGACGTCTTGGTTGGCTTCAATATTCAAGCAGATGTAGTGGGCTTTGGCCAACTTGTTGATCATGTAAGCCAACTGACGGCGGCCCCAGTCTTCAACGCGATGTATGGCACCACCACCAGCGGTGATCATGCCTTTGTAACGCTCGAGCATGGCAGGCACCTGCTCGCTTTGATCCGGATGGATCAACAAAATGATTTCGTAATGACGCATAGACACTCCTTATGGATGAAGCTGCTCGCGGCGCCTGTCGCAATGCAGCAAGGTGAAAAGCCTTAGATTGTAGCCTATTTGGCTAACATTTTCCAGGTCTCGATCACGCTGTCGGGGTTGAGCGAGATGGAGTTGATGCCCTCGTCGGCCAACCAATGCGCAAAGTCTGGATGGTCGCTGGGCCCCTGCCCGCAAATTCCAACGTATTTACCCTGGGCCTTGCAAGCGGCAATCGCTTGTTTCAACAACACTTTGACAGCGGGGTCGCGCTCATCAAAGTCGGCGGACAACAGCTCCAAACCTGAATCACGGTCTAGCCCCAAAGTGAGCTGGGTCAAATCGTTGGAGCCAATCGAGAAGCCATCAAAGAACTGTAAAAACTCATTGGCCAGAATCGCATTGCTGGGCACTTCACACATCATGATGATCTTGAGTTCGTTTTCGCCACGCTTGAGCCCATGCTGTGCCAACAGTTGGGTGACACGCTCGGCCTGTTTCAAAGTACGCACGAACGGCACCATCACCTGCACATTGGTCAAACCCATGTCAGAGCGCACACGACGCATCGCTTCGCACTCCATGGCAAAGGCTTCGCCAAAATCTTCGCTGATGTAGCGCGCTGCGCCTCTGAAACCCAGCATGGGGTTTTCTTCTTCTGGCTCGTAACGGCTGCCGCCTATGAGTTTGCGGTATTCGTTGGATTTGAAGTCTGACAAACGCACGATGACGGGTTTCGGCCAGAACGCAGCAGCAATCGTTGCCACGCCTTCGGCCACTTTGTCGACGTAAAAAGCGCGGGGCGAGGCATGGCCACGCGCCACAGATTCGACGGCCTTCTTCAAATCGGCATCGACATTCGGGTAATCCAAGATCGCTTTGGGGTGCACACCGATGTTGTTGTTGATGATGAACTCCAAGCGCGCCAAACCGACTCCATCATTAGGCAATTGGCAGAAGTCAAACGACAACTGCGGATTACCCACGTTCATCATGATCTTGGTTTTGATCTGCGGCATGGTTCCGCGCTGCACCTCGGTCACCTCGGTCTCTAACAGACCGTCGTAAATATGCCCTGTGTCGCCTTCTGCACAACTCACCGTAACCAAAGTGCCGTCTTTGAGATGCTCGGTCGCATCGCCACAGCCCACCACGGCTGGGATGCCTAATTCACGCGCGATGATGGCGGCATGACAGGTGCGTCCACCGCGGTTTGTCACGATCGCACTTGCGCGCTTCATCACGGGCTCCCAATTGGGATCGGTCATATCGGTGACCAACACGTCGCCCGGTTGTACTTTGTCCATTTCGCTGATGTTGTGTACCAAGCGGACGGGCCCTGTGCCAATTTTTTGCCCAATCGCGCGACCGTGTGCCAGCACCGTGCCATGCCCTTTGAGCTTGTATCGCAATTCCGATTGGCCTTTTTGCTGGCTCTTCACCGTCTCGGGACGCGCTTGCAAGATGTAAAGCAATCCGTCGTCACCGTCTTTGCCCCATTCAATATCCATAGGGCGACCGTAGTGCTGTTCGATGACCAAGGCATATTGCGCAAGTTGTTCAACTTCGGCGTCCGTCAATGAATAACGGTTTCGCAGTTCGGTGGGGACATCGGTGGTTTTGACCAAATGGCCGCTGGCTTTTTTTTCTTCAGGAGAAGAGAACTCCATTTGAATCAACTTGGAACCCAAATTACGGCGAATCACCGCCCGCTTGCCCGCCTTGAGCATGGGCTTGTGCACATAAAACTCATCCGGGTTCACAGCGCCTTGCACCACCGTCTCGCCTAAACCATAACTGGATGTGATGAACACTACATCCTCAAATCCTGACTCCGTGTCGATGGTGAACATCACACCAGCAGCACCTAAGTCTGAGCGCACCATGCGTTGTACACCGGCGGACAAAGCCACATCGGCGTGGGCAAAACCTTTGTGCACGCGGTAGCTGATAGCACGGTCGTTGTAAAGCGAAGCAAAAACCTCTTTCATCTTGTGTAGCACCTCGTCGATGCCCATCACATTCAAAAAGGTTTCTTGCTGACCCGCAAATGAAGCGTCGGGTAAATCTTCTGCCGTGGCAGAGGAACGCACCGCAAAAGACGCATGCGCATTGCCAGCACTGAGAGTGACGAATGCTTCACGTATCGCTTTTTCCAAATCTGCGGGATAGGGTTGCGCCAAGACCAGTGCACGAATTTCTGCGCCTACTTGGGCTAACGCGCGCACATCTTCGGTGTCAAGAGCCGTGAGTTTTGCATTGATCTTGTCTGCCAGTCCATCGTGCTTTAAAAAGGCACGAAAAGCAAGTGCCGTGGTAGCAAAGCCCGTCGGCACACGCACGCCCGAGGGAAGCTGGGAAATCATCTCGCCGAGACTGGCATTTTTGCCACCGACCGACTCGACGTCGGTCATTCTCAGGTTTTCAAACGGTACGACCAAGGCGGTCGCTGGAAAAAGTGCTGACATCGGAAAACTCCAAAAGTTAAAACTGGCGCGGCCATGCAGCGGACGCTACTTTGTATTTTTTTGAATGGGTGGCTGATCTGCATGGCGAAATTCGGATAATCTGCTGATTGTAGTTAGCCAACTTTGCTTTTTAGAAAACCAAGCTCCCATGCCAAACCCCACTGTATTTTTCATCTCTGACGGCACGGGCATCACCGCAGAAACCTTTGGAAACGCCATCTTGGCGCAGTTTGAACTCAAATTCAGGCATGTGCGCTTGCCGTTTGTTGATTCGGTTGACAAAGCGCATCAAGCCGTGCGGCAAATCAACCACGCTGCGGAGGTGGAAGGACGCAAGCCCATCGTTTTCACCACTTTGGTCGACGAAGAAGTACTCACAGTCATCGTCCAAGGCAGCAAAGGAATGATGCTCGATATGTTTGGCACCTTTGTGAACCCCTTAGAAGCTGAATTGGGCATCAAATCCAACCACCGCATTGGCCGTTTCTCGGACGCCAGCAAGAGCAAGGAATACCACGACCGCATTGAGGCCATCAATTTCTCTTTGGCGCATGACGATGGCCAACTTAACCGTGATTTAGAGTTGTCCGATGTTATTTTGGTTGGCGTGAGTCGTAGCGGCAAAACGCCAACTAGCTTGTATTTAGCGATGCAACATGGGTTGAAAGCAGCAAATTACCCACTCATTCCTGACGACTTTGAGCGCAAGCAACTGCCACCTGCATTGGTTCCGTTCAAAAAGAAAATTTTTGGTTTAACTATCCAGCCTGAGCGCTTGAGTGAAATTCGTAACGAACGACGCCCCAACTCTAACTATGCCAACTTGGCCAATTGCTGCTACGAGGTGGCCGAGGCGGAGTCCATGATGCGCCGCGCAGGCATTCGCTGGCTATCTACAACGCATAAAAGCATTGAAGAGATCGCCACAACCATTTTGCAAGAGATAAGTCCAGAACGCTTGACTTACTAACAAGTCAAGCGGGATTTACAAACCCAAAGCCGCGATACCTGCTTTTGCGATTTGAGCGTCTTCGTTAGATTTAACGCCGCTCACACCGACTGCGCCAATGCATTGGCCGTCTTTGATGATGGGTACACCGCCTTCGAGCATGCCTTGCAAGTAAGGTGCACTCAAAAACGAAAAACGACCGTTGTTGATCACGTCTTCGTAAATTTTGCTCTCGCGACGACCCAAAGCTGCCGTCGTGGCTTTGGCGGGACCGATGTGTGCAGAAATTGTCGCAGCGCCATCCATGCGGTGCATTCCCAGCAAATGGCCTCCATCGTCGACTACTGCAATCACAACAGCCCAGTTGTGTTTGACTGCCTCAGCTTCTGCAGCAGCAAGAATGGCTTTGGTGTCAGATGACTCTAAATAAGGTTTGGTTTTCATGGTGAATAGGTCTTGGAAAGTTATTTTTAAAAAACTTGAGCTGGGCTTTTCACATTCAGTGATTCGCACCCTATTGATTTGAAGCAAAGCATACCCACTTATTAACCCGTAAACCCTTGTAAAAACTAGGATTTACACCAAGCTTTTTAAAACCAATTGCCCTAAAATGGGCTTATCTGCATGTGCAGGTGCTTATAGGAGATCGTGACATGAACGACCATATCCAATCAGTCGAATACTACGACGTCTTATCTACCGAAGACCGCAATCGCGTCTTACGCAATACCTATTGGTTGCTTGCTGTCAGCATGCTGCCAACAGTTTTGGGCGCTTGGGTCGGTGTGGCTTCTGGTATCAGCTACGCCTTATCAGGCGGTTTGGGCATGATCTTGATGCTAGTGGGCGCATTTGGTTTCATTTACGCCATCGAAAGAACCAAGCATTCCGCCACTGGCGTATACGTTTTGCTCGGCTTCACCTTCTTCATGGGTCTCATGCTCTCTCGCATGATCGCCATGGTCTTGGGCTTTAAAAACGGAGCAGAGTTAGTGATGACCGCATTTGGCGGCACGGCTGGTGTCTTTTTCGCCATGGCTAGCTTGTCATCTGTCATCAAACGCGATATCTCTGGTTTGGGCAAGTGGTTGATGGTCGGCGTCATTATTTTGATGGTGGGTAGCATCATCAATATGTTTGTAGGTTCTTCCGCTGGCATGCTGGTAATCTCAGTTTTGTCCATGGCCATCTTCAGCGCATTCATGCTGTATGACCTGAAACAAATCATGGATGGTGGTGAGACCAACTACATCAGCGCCACCCTCACGCTCTATCTAGATGTCATCAACGTATTCCAAAGCTTGTTGGCTTTGTTGGGTATCTTCGGTGGCGAGCGCGATTAACTCTGATTTGTCACTTACCTACAAAAAAAGGGGCTTAGGCCCCTTTTTTATTTGCTTTGAAATCTTTGTACTGTCACCGACGCAGAAGCTTGCGGCACGTGTGGCATGCGGCATGCGGCATGCGGCATGCGGCATCCTGCCCCACTTATGCAGGCAAATCAAATACCGCCATGCTCTCTACATGTGCTGTGTGCGGAAACATATTGACTGCGCCTGCCGAACTACACACATAGCCAGCCACGTTGACCAGCAAGCCAGCATCTCTAGCCAAAGTGGCAGGGTTACAACTGACATACACAATGCGCTTTGGTGGCTTCCACCCCTGCCTTAATTCGAGCTGTTGATGCAAAGCAGCCAAGGCTTGTACCAACGCAAATGCACCCTCTCTCGGCGGATCCACCAACCATTTGTCTGCTGACCCATCTGCCACTAGCAATTCTGGAGTCATATCAAACAAATTACGAGCAGCAAACTGGGTTGGAGCGAAAGTTGCCTTGCGTTGTGATTGGTTCCAGACAAAGTTATCACGTGCGCGTGTAACCAAGGCTTCACTTCCCTCAATTCCCAAAACTTGGCCAGCCATGGTGGCAATGGGCAAGGTGAAATTTCCCAAACCGCAAAACCAGTCAATGACGCGTTCATGGGACTGCGCGTCGAGCAATCGCAAAGCACGTGTCACCAATACGCGGTTGATATGTGGGTTGACTTGCGTAAAGTCCGTAGGCTTGAAAGGCATGGTCACGCCAAACTCGGGTAATGCATACGAGAGTTGTTCTTGCGATTGGCCTTCTAGCAAAGCGACCGTATCGGGACCTTTGGGTTGCAGCCACCACTGCACATGGTGCTTTGTGGCAAAAAGCTTGAGCAACTCGATATCGCCGATGGACAGCGGTTCTAGATGGCGTAGCACCAGGGCAGTGACATGGTCACCACACGCTAATTCAATCTGTGGGCATATTGCGCGCGCTTGCAAACTTTCAATCAAAGTGCGCAGTGGCATCAGCAAGGCATTGACGTGCGGAGGTAAGACAGGGCACGTTTGCATGTCGGCCACATAGCGACTTTTGCGCTCATGAAAACCCACCAGCACCGTGCTTTTTTTCAATACATCACGCACAGACAAACGGGCACGGTAGCGGTATCCCCAGGCAGGTCCATAAATGGGACGCAAGATGTTGTCAGGTTTGACCTTGCCTAGGTGCCAGAGGTTATCTTCCATCGCACGTTGCTTCACGGCGACTTGCGCACTTGCGTCAAGGTGTTGCATCTTGCAACCGCCACACGCACCGGCATGTAAACCAAAATGCGGGCACCCAGGACGCACGCGTTGCGAAGACTCGTGCACCACTTCGAGAAGAGAGCCCTGCTCCCAATTATTTTTCTTGCGGTGGATATTGGCACGCACTGCCTCGAACGGCAGCGCACCTTCCACAAAAACCACTTTGCCGTCTTCTCGATGCGCAACACCTTGCGCCTCGAGATCCATAGACTCAATCTGCAGCAAGTTGTCCGTCATCAATTCGCGGGCAAATATTTGGCTGGATCGACAGGTTTACCTTGGCGACGAATTTCAAAATGTAATTTCACCTGATCGGCATCGCTATTGCCCATCTCGGCAATTTTTTGGCCGCGCTTGATGGTTTGATCTTCTTTGACCAACAATGTTTGGTTGTGCGCGTAGGCAGTGAGATAGGTGTTGTTGTGTTTGATGATGACCAAGTTACCGTAGCCACGCAAGCCCGATCCCGCGTACACCACCTTTCCGTCTGCGGCAGCAAGCACTGGATCGCCTGCTTTACCAGCAATGTCTACACCTTTATTTTTGACTTCGTCAAACCCAGCCAGCACATTGCCACGCGTTGGCCATTGAAACGACACCGCTTCTTCAGCGGCGTCAGCTGTTGCCAAATTGTTGGCTGGTGTTGCTGCGTTAGGTGCAGACGCTGCTGAAGTAGGCGGTTTCACAGCGGCGGCATTTGCAGCAGGCGCAGGTGCACTGGCTGCATTTGTAGGTGCGGGACTTGTGACGACATTTGTCGATGTGACTGGACGCACAACCACACCAGTTTCCTCTGGGGGAGTCACCCGTAAGACTTGCCCAGTTTCGATCAAATTAGGGTTCTCAATATTGTTCCAACGCGCGATATCACGCCAGCTTTGGCCGTTGTCCATGCCAATACGGATCAATGTGTCACCCGATTTGACGCTGTAATAGCCGGGCTTACCTGCGTTGTCAGAACTGGCCAACAGCTTGGCTGGGGTGCGCACCGCATTAGGAGAGCGATCTTCTACAGGCGCAGGGCGACTTTTATTGGCGCAACCTGCGAGCACCATGGCACTCAACAAAGCCAACAACACCCAATGTCCCACACGTCTCATGCACATTTCTCCTGCATCAAGCAATCCCTGATTTTAGGGGCACGAAAAGCACGGGCTCTAATAAGACTTGCTTCAATCCTTGCGCCGTCTTATCGATCACGACCAAAGCTTGTTGTCCACTTGCATCTTGCATAGGGGCCACTATGCGACCGCCCACGGCAAGTTGGTCAATCCAATTTTGCGGAATCGCTTCGCCCCCTGCAGCAGCAATGATGGCACTGTAAGGCGCGCCATTGGCATACCCCAACATACCGTCGCCAAAAATCACATGCACATTGGGAAGGCGCATAGGCCTTAAATTTTCTCTTGCCTTATCGTGCAAGCCACGCAAACGCTCAATGCTGTAGACCTCGCGCGCCACTAGAGACAACACAGCAGCTTGGTATCCACATCCCGTTCCAATTTCTAGCACACGGCCCATCATCTGTCCTTGCACACCAGGTGCTTCTCTAAGCAACGCGATCATGCGCGCAACGACATTGGGTTTTGAAATGGTCTGACCTAAGCCGATCGGCAAACTGGTGTCTTCATAGGCTTGGTTGGCCAAAGCGCTGTCGACAAAACGATGCCGCTCAATGCGGCCCATAGCTTCCAACACACCGGCGTCTTCAATACCCAGTTGGGCTAGTTTTTGCACCATGCGCGCACGCACTGTCGAAGAATCTAATCCAAAACCGGTAGCGGTATTAGTAGGCACCGCTTTGGGTTTGACTGGTTTGCTACCCGTATCGAGTTTGGCAGGGAAACTCGGCCGTTCTTTCATGCGAGGCGTCCGTTTAAACGCTGCCCCCATGTTGACAGGCTGTCGTGCTCGGTTAAATCCACTTGCAAAGGCGTCACCGAGAAATGGCCTTCGAAAGTCGCATGGAAATCGGTGCCATCACTGTCGTCTTTTGCGGGGCCAGCTCCGCCAATCCAATACATGGTGTCGCCCCGCGGACTGGTTTGGGTGATTACGCGTTCGGCTGCATGGCGTCTGCCTAAACGTGTGACTTTTAATGGCTTGATTTGATCGAAAGCTTTGTTGGGCACATTGACATTCAATAGCCAAGCGCCATTTCCAATAAGCTTGTTGGCAATCACGTCTTGCACAAGGGCGCGTGCTTTGGCGGCCGCCGCGTCAATATGCGCCCAACCCTTTTCTACTTGAGAAAACGCAATCGCAGGAATACCAAATAAATAGCCTTCCATTGCAGCGCCCACCGTGCCAGAGTAAATCGTATCGTCGCCCATATTTGCACCATTGTTGATGCCCGAGACCACTAAATCGGGTTTGTATCCCAGCAACCCAGTCAATGCGATATGCACACAATCAGCAGGCGTGCCGTTGATGTAGCGAAAACCGTTGCTCGCTTGATGCACATACAAAGGCGAATGCAAGGTCAACGCATTGGATTTAGCGCTGTTATTTTGTTCAGGCGCCACCACTTCGACGCGGCCTAAATCTTTCAAGGCTTCATACAAAGCAACAATGCCTGTGGCTTGGTAGCCATCGTCGTTAGAAATCAGAATATTCATGCAAACTTTCAGTGATATTCGATTGTAGGGTTACCCCGTGACACCATTAGTAGTGCTTACAAATCCCCTATCATCTCCTTAAATGTTTAAAGGAGACTTTTGTGCACGCATGGCTTTGTGAAAACCCTATCGGTGTGGATGCCCTCACTTGGAAATCGCTCCCTACCCCTGAACCCAAGGCAGGTGAAGTGCGCATTCGCATTGAAGCCGCGAGCTTAAATTTTCCCGATCTCTTGATCGTGCAGAACAAATACCAAATGAAACCGCCCCTGCCCTTTGTTCCAGGCTCTGAATATGCAGGTGTCATCGAAGCTGTGGGCGAAGGCGTCACGCATTTACAAGTTGGCCAAGCTGTGGCGTGCCTGAGCGGCACCGGTGGTTTTGGCACACACACATTGGCGCCCGCCAAACTCTGTATGCCATTGCCTGCTGGTTTTGGCTCAGTCGATGCAGCGGCATTCATCATGACCTATGCCACGTCGCACCATGCCTTATTAGACCGCGGTCAACTGAAAGCGGGTGAAACGGTGTTGGTGCTGGGTGCTGCTGGTGGCGTAGGTACTGCCGCTATTCAAATTGCCAAAGCATCGGGTGCGCGTGTAATTGCAGCAGCCTCTACACAAGAAAAATGCGACCTATGTGCCGCGCAAGGAGCAGACGCCACCATTAACTACAACAAAGATAATTTTCGTGAACGACTCAAAGAATTGACGGAAGGCAAAGGTCCTGATGTGATTTACGACCCTGTCGGTGGCGACTATGCAGAGCCCGCGTTCAGATCCATCGCATGGCGTGGGCGTTATTTGGTGGTGGGATTTGCAGCAGGACCTATTCCAGCCTTGCCTTGGAATTTAGCTTTGCTCAAAGGCGCGTCTATCGTGGGTGTGTTTTGGGGCGATTTTGCGCGCCGCGAAAATTCAGCCAATGCGGCCATGATGCAAGAGTTGGCAAAGTGGTATGGCCAAGGAAAAATCAAACCGGTGATTCACAAAACCATGCCCATGGCAGAACTCAAGCAAGCTTACGCGGAGATGGGGTCGCGTGGGGTAATGGGTAAGTTGGTGATGGTGAATTAGTTTATTGAAATAGTTCAATAAATAGATCACGCAAAAGTATCAGCGTCTTTAAATAATGGGGCTTTTGCATCTTTGGCCGCCAATTTAGGCTCAAACTTAAAAGGCCAGTCAATTTTCAGCTCTGGGTCTGACCACAACACACTGCGCTCGTGCTCAGGGTGGTAGTAATCGGTAGTTTTATATAGAAACTCAGCTGACTCGCTCAACACCACAAAGCCATGGGCAAAACCTTCTGGCACCCACAACTGGCGTTTATTCTCTGCGCTTAAATGCGTGCCTATCCATTTGCCAAATTGCTTGGACGAGCGCCGCATATCCACCGCGACATCAAAGACTTCTCCCTCTGTGACGCGGACCAATTTGCCTTGCGGATGTTGGATTTGATAGTGCAATCCGCGCAATACACCTTGCCCAGATTTGCTATGGTTGTCTTGAACAAACTGCAGATCTAAGCCCGTAGCATGGAAAAAATCACGGCTATTAAAGCTCTCAAAAAAGAAACCGCGTGCATCACCAAAAACCTGGGGCTCCAGAATTAAAACGCCGTCAAGCGATGTGGGACTGACTTGATAAGGCATGTGGTTATTTCAGTAAATTCAACAGGTATTGGCCATAGCCATTCTTTGCTAGCGGAGCCGCAAGCGTTTGTAACGCCGCAGCATCAATCCAGTTGTGCATGAAAGCGATTTCTTCTGGGCATGCCACCATCAAGCCTTGGCGTTTTTGCAAGGTAGCGATAAAGCTGGCTGCTTCCATCAAACTCTCATGCGTGCCAGTGTCTAACCACGCAAAGCCGCGGCCCATGATCTCGACACTCAACTGCCCCATTTCTAAATAGCGTTTGTTGACATCTGTGATCTCCAACTCACCGCGGTGCGAAGGCTTGACGTTGGCTGCAATATCGCAGACTTGTTCGTCATAAAAATAAAGGCCTGTCACCGCATAGTTGGATTTAGGTTGCGTCGGCTTTTCTTCAATGGATAACGCGCGTTGGTGGGCGTCAAACGCCACCACACCATAACGCTCAGGGTCCGTCACGTGGTAGGCGAATACGCTGGCACCCTGCTTTCGTGCATTAGCGCTTTGCAATTGCTTGACCAAGTCATGGCCATAAAAAATGTTGTCTCCCAAGACCAAAGCGCTGGGATGGTTGTTCACAAAGCTTTTACCAATGATGAAGGCTTGCGCCAAACCATCAGGGCTAGGCTGTACCGCATATTCAATGTGCATGCCCCACTGACTTCCATCGCCCAATAATTCGGCAAAACGCGGTGTATCTTGCGGGGTAGAAATCACCAAGACCTCACGAATACCACTGAGCATCAACGTGCTCAGCGGGTAATAAATCATGGGCTTGTCATAGACCGGCATGAGTTGTTTACTCACCGCTTGCGTCACCGGATACAGGCGCGTGCCTGAACCGCCTGCCAAGATGATGCCTTTGCGTTGCTTAGTCATGGTTTTATGCGATTGAATGAGTGGTGGAGTTTTGTTTATGGAGAGAAATTAACAGCAAGGCAGAAGAGCTATCCTATTAGACTAAGGCGTCTAGTATGGCATCAACACCTACCTGCCAAGCAGGCAACTCTATACCAAAAGTAGAACGTATTTTTTCTGTATTTAAACGCGAATTGGCTGGACGTGGTGCTGGCAATGGATAGGCGCTGGTAGGAATAGGTTCGACCGACTCAGGCTTGCATGTGAGATGGGCTCCGCGTTGTAATGCACCAGCAATGACGTATCGCGCATAGGCATGCCAAGAAGTTTCGCCAGAAGCTGTGAGGTGATAAGTTCCAAACCTTACATCCTCCTGCGTAGCAGGCAACATAGTTTGCAAAATATCGACAGTCACTTTTGCCAACAAATCTGTTGACGTTGGCACACCTATTTGATCCTCCACCACCCGCAAAGTGTCTCGCTCAGCAGCCAATCGCAGCATGGTTTTTAAAAAATTATTGCCATGCGCTCCGACCACCCAACTGGTACGGAATATCAAATGCTTGAGGCAATGCTGTCGAACTGCGCATTCACCTAACCATTTGCTTTGTCCATACACAGATAGTGGGTTAGTTTGGTCGTTTTCTGCCCATGGCGTATTGCCGGCACCATCAAACACATAGTCAGTTGAATAGTGCACTAGGACAGCATTTATGGATTGGGCTAACTCAGCCAATACACCAACAGATTGGGCATTGACTTGCAATGCAATGGTTTGCTCAGTCTGAGCCTTATCCACTGCGGTGTAGGCAGCAGCGTTCAATATCACGTGGGGTTGAAATTGGTTAACAACAGGCAACAAGGCATCTCGCAACGCAAACGCATTAGAAAAATCTGCTTCGCTACGCGTTAAGGCTTTTACTTCGCCCAGTGCTTTTAATGAGCTTCCAAGCGCAAATCCTAGTTGGCCATTCGCACCCAACAATAAAATACGGTAGCTTGAACTGCTGACTAAAGGCATTACTCACGCACCATAGTGATTATCCAGCCATTGTCTGTATGCGCCACTCGTCACGCCCTCGACCCACGACTGGTTAGCGAGATACCACTGCACGGTTTTGCGAATACCCGTCTCAAACGTTTCGCGAGGCTTCCATCCGAGTTCTCGCTCCATCTTGCTAGCATCCATCGCATAGCGCCTATCGTGTCCTGGGCGGTCTTTTACATAAGTGATTTGCTCTGCATAGGATTTACCGTCTTCGCGGGGCTGCAACTCATTCAGAATATTGCACAAGGTGTGCACTACATCCAAATTGGCTTTTTCATTCCAGCCACCAATGTTGTAACACTCACCCACTTTGCCAGCTTCCAATACGCGCGCTATCGCACGGCAATGGTCTTTTACATACAGCCAGTCACGCACTTGTTGGCCATCGCCATAAATAGGAAGAGGTTTTCCCGCCAATGCATTCAATATGACCAAGGGAATCAACTTCTCTGGAAAGTGATAGGGGCCATAGTTGTTGCTGCAATTGGTAGTGAGAACTGGTAATCCATAGGTATGGTGCCAAGCACGCACCAAATGGTCACTTGCAGCCTTGCTAGCGGAGTAAGGGCTGTTAGGCTCGTAAGGATTGGTTTCTTTAAAAGGTGCATCCGTAGCTGACAAAGTTCCATAGACCTCATCCGTGCTTACATGTAAGAATCTGAATGACTTTTGGCTTATGTCGCCATCGCTCTCTGGCAACTTAGTCCAGTACGCACGCACACTCTCCAATAAATTGAAAGTACCCAACACATTGGTTTGAATAAATTCTCCAGGTCCATGGATGGATCGATCGACGTGGCTCTCTGCCGCAAAGTTCAATATAGCACGTGGTTGGTATTTGGCGAGTAAATTTGCTACCAAATCACGGTCTCCGATATCACCGTGCACAAACACGTGGCGCTTGTCGTCTTTGAGGTCATCAAGATTTGCCAAATTCCCGGCATAGGTCAATTTATCTAAATTGACCACCATCTCATTGGACGATGCCAGCCAAGTGTGAACAAAGTTGCTACCAATAAAACCCGCACACCCAGTCACCAAAATAGTCATTTAGCACCCTCTGACTTTGAATTAGCGCGCCCATATTTATCTTCAAAACGCACAATATCGTCCTCACCTAAATAAGAGCCCGATTGCACCTCAATCAAGTGCAAAGGAACTTTGCCTGGGTTCTCGAGTGAATGGACGATACCAACAGGTATGTAGACCGATTGGTTTTCAGTGACCATGCGCTCTTCTTCACCTATGCGGACTAAGGCTGTTCCAGAAACCACCACCCAATGCTCGGCACGGTGGTGATGCATTTGCACAGACAACTTAGCCCCAGGATTGACAGTGATACGCTTGACTTGAAATCGCTCGCCATGGTCCACAGAATCGTAAGAGCCCCATGGACGGAAAACCTCGCGATGCAAATCCACTTCTGAACGTTTTTGCGCCTTAAGTTGGTCCACCACTTTTTTCACATCTTGGGCTTTGTCTTTGTGCGCGACCAAGACTGCGTCCGAAGTTTCTACCACCACCAAATCTTGCACACCGATGAGTGAGACCAATCGTCTATCTGCATGCACATAACTATTCTTTGTGTCATGCAAGATGACATCACCTCTAACGGCATTGCCTTGTGCATCTTGTGGCAACACTTGCCAAACCGCAGACCAAGCACCGACATCATTCCAACCTGCATCGAGAGGCACAACCACTGCTTTTTTGGTGCGCTCCATCACCGCATAGTCCACAGAATCGGACGGGCATTTGGCAAACGCTTCTGCGTCTAATCGAACAAACTCAAAATCTTTTTTCGACGCCTTCCATGCCGCTTGACACGCTGCATGCATCGCCGGGTTGCAAGTTGCCAATTCTTCTAAAAACACCGACGCTTTGAACATAAACATGCCGCTGTTCCATGTATACCCGCCATCTTTTATGTAAGCCTGCGCTGTTGCGAGATTAGGCTTCTCCACAAACTTTTCGACAGGCACTGCCTTCTCGGAGTTCAAAGCTTGCGCAGCCTTGACATACCCATAGCCAGTTTCTGGATGCGTTGGAACTATGCCGAATGTCACCATACCGCCAGCTTCAGCAGCCTGTAACCCCACGGCCACTGCACGATGGAAAGCAGGTACGTCTGCGAACACATGGTCAGAAGGTAATACCAACAAAACGGGATCTTCGCCTTTGACAGCGGCTGCCAACGCTGCAAAAGCTGCAGCAGCAATGGCTGGCGCCGTGTTACGCGCAACAGGCTCTAACAAAATATCAGCTGGTGTAACGCCCATCTCTCTGCACTGCTCTCCCACCAAAAAGCGATGGTCTGCATTGGCCACAATGATTGGGTGGACAGGTGATGTCCCGTTCGCACCTTCCAAGCGTTTCAACGTCAGTTGAAAAAGACTGCGCGAGTCCGTCACTCCCAAGAACTGCTTGGGTCGCATCGAACGCGACAACGGCCATAAACGCGAACCACTTCCGCCCGACAGAATCACTGGAATCATGTTCTTATCTTCCTATGCCGAAATAGCTGAATCCACGTTCGCGCATGCGTACGGGCTCATACAAGTTTCGCCCATCAAACACAACCGGATTTCTTAAAGCCTTTTTGAGTGCATCAAAGTCAGGTGCTTTGAATTGACGCCATTCCGTCATGATGGCCAAAGCGTCTGCACCCGCCAGTGCCGCTTCCTTGGTACCACACAGCATCAGGTCAGCTCGTGCGCCATAAATATGCTGCACCTCTTCCATCGCTGCGGGGTCATAGGCTTGCACTTTGGCACCAGCTTGCCAGAGAGCCTCCATCAATATGCGACTGGGTGCCTCGCGCATATCGTCGGTATTGGGTTTGAAAGATAAGCCCCATAAGGCAATTGTTTTACCTTTGAGGTTGCCTTTGAAATACGCATGGATTTTGTCAAACAAGACACGCTTTTGGTCATGGTTACGGGCTTCAACGGCCTCTAAAACTTTGGGCTGAAACCCAAGCTGTTGGGCGGTATGCACTAATGCGCTCACGTCTTTAGGAAAACAACTGCCGCCATAACCAGCACCAGGATAAATAAAGTGGTATCCAATCCGCGAATCACTGCCAATGCCATGGCGCACGTCCTCGATATCAGCACCTAAACGTTCTGCCAAGTTCGCCATTTCGTTCATAAAACTAATCTTGGTGGCCAACATGCAATTGGCTGCGTACTTGGTCAACTCTGCACTGCGAACACCCATCACCAAAATTTTGTCGTGGTTGCGGTTGAAAGGTTCATACAACTCACGCAATAGTTTTTCAGCTCGAGGGCTGTCGGTGCCAATCACGATGCGGTCGGGTCGTTGGCAATCCACAACCGCTGCACCTTCTTTTAAGAACTCGGGGTTTGACACAACATCGTATTCAAAATTAACGCCACGCTCTTTCAATACCTGTGCAACTGCTTCCTTCACTTTGTCTGCGGTACCTACAGGAACGGTCGATTTATCAACAATCACAGCATAACCATCGATGTGTTGTGCGATGGTTTTGGCAACTTTCAGTACGTGCTGCAAATCAGCGCTACCGTCTTCATTGGGTGGTGTGCCCACGGCAATGAATTGAATTTCAGATTGAGCGACGGCTTCAGCCGCGTTCGATGTGAATTGCAAACGGCCCTCAGCGAAGTTAGCTTTCACCAATGGTTCTAAACCAGGTTCAAAAATAGGAATTTCGCCTTTACGCAAGCGGGCTAGCTTGGCTTCATCAATATCCACGCATATCACTTGGTGACCGGCATCAGCGAGAATTGCACCCTGAACCAAGCCTACATAACCCGTGCCAAAAACGGAAATTTTCATAAGTTTTAACCAATTTTTCTCGAATATGTCATTTTGACAGATTAATATTTCATGACTGTTACGCTCCAAATGCATTACAGAATGCAAATCCGAGTTAATTTTTATCGACGATATAGTTCCAAATACACCTTCAAACCGCTCAAAACACTATGAACGACATCAAAAAAGCCGTATTTCCTGTTGCAGGACTTGGCACCCGCTTTTTGCCAGCCACCAAGGCAAGTCCTAAGGAAATGCTGTGCATCGTGGACAAGCCCTTGATTCAATATGCAGTCGAAGAGGCTATTGAAGCAGGCATCACGGAAATGATTTTTGTGACTGGCCGCAGCAAACGCAGCATTGAAGACCACTTTGATAAATCTTTCGAACTCGAACACGAGTTAGAACAAAAAAATAAAACCGTGCTCTTGGAATTGGTGCGCAATATCAAACCATCCAATGTGAACTGCGTTTATGTCCGCCAACCTGAGGCTTTAGGTCTTGGACATGCTGTTAACTGCGCTGCCAAATTAGTAGGCAACGATCCGTTTGCCGTGATATTGGCCGACGACTTGTTGGACCATCAACCTGGTGTACTGAAACAAATGGTCGAAGTGTTTAAACACTACCGCAGTTCTATAGTAGCCGTTGAAAGAATATTGCCCGAGCAAAGTAAATCGTATGGTGTTGTCAAAGGCACCGCCGCAGGTGACAGACTCACCAAGATGTCGCAAATCGTTGAAAAACCCGAACCCAAAGATGCGCCCTCTGACCAAGGCGTGGTCGGTCGCTATATCTTCACGCCCTCCATCTTCAAACACATAGACGGGTTAAAGCCTGGCGCTGGTGGCGAATACCAACTGACAGACGCCATTCAAAGCATGCTCGCAGAAGAGGCTGTGTATGCCTACGCCTACGAAGGTGTGCGTTACGACTGCGGAAGCAAAATTGGCTTTTTAAAAGCTACGGTTGAATTTGCACTGCGACATCCTGAAACTGGCGCAGAATTTTCCAGCTACCTTTCCAATTTGAAGCCCTAGTGGCGACACCGAGGTTACACACCTAGACATTTCCATCATTGACGCATGCAAGGATTAATGCTCGAATAATTGCATGACTTCAAAAAACAAAAAATCCCCCGACTCCCTGCGTAGCGCCCGTTGGTTCAAACCCGATGACCTTCGCTCCTTTGGCCACCGCTCACGCGCCATGCAATTGGGCTTAGGCCCTGAAGACTGGGTTGGCAAACCCGTCATTGCCATCGTCAATACGTGGTCCGACATCAACCCATGCCACACACATTTCAAACAACGCGTGGAAGATGTGAAGCGCGGCATTTTGCAAGCGGGTGGCATGCCTTTGGAGTTACCTGCGCTCTCCTTAGCTGAAGCGTTTGTACGCCCTTCCCCTATGCTCTATCGCAACTTACTTGCGATGGAAACGGAAGAGCTGATTCGTAGTCACCCTATCGACGGTGCAGTGCTCATGGGTGGTTGTGACAAAACTACCCCGGGTCTTGTTATGGGTGCTTTGTCTGCTGGCGTACCTTTTGTTTATTTACCCGCTGGCCCTATGTTGCGTGGCAACTGGAATGGCAAGGTGTTGGGTTCTGGATCAGACGCATGGAAATACTGGGACGAACGCCGTGCCGGAAAAATCACCGAGGTGCAATGGCTAGAAGTGGAAGCGGGTATCGCCCGTACCCACGGCACCTGTATGACTATGGGCACTGCAGCCACCATGATGGGTATTGCCGAGGCCTTAGGCCTCACCTTGCCAGGCGCATCGAGTATTCCTGCAGCAGATGCCAACCACACACGCATGTCTGCAGCGTGCGGTCGTCGTGTTGTGGAGATGGTGTGGGAAGACCTCACACCTTCGCGCGTTTTGACTCGTAAGAGTTTTGAGAATGCAATTGCAGTGGCGATGGCTATGGGTTGCAGTACCAACGCCATCATCCATTTGGTAGCGATGTCGCGTCGTGCAGGACCAGCATGCGCTATTTCACTAGAAGACTTTGACGCGGCCAGCCGTAAAGTTCCGGTAATTGCCAATATTCGTCCGAGCGGCTCCACCTATTTGATGGAAGATTTTTATTACGCAGGCGGCATGCCCGCTTTGATGCACAACATGTCCAAACATTTACATGTGGAGCAAATGACCATCAACGGCAAAACCATTGGCGAGAACATTGCAGACGCAAAAGTACACAACGACGATGTGATTCGCTCGCTTAACAATCCGCTCTATGCAGAAGGCGCATTAGCCGTTCTGCGTGGCAACTTGGCACCAGATGGTGCCGTCATCAAACCCAGCGCATGTGAGCCAAGATTCTTGAAACACAGGGGACGCGCAATAGTGTTTGACAGTTATCCAGAAATGAAACTTGCTGTGGATGACGAAAACCTAGACGTCACCGCAGACGATATCTTGGTCTTACGCAATGCGGGACCTAAGGGTGGCCCGGGCATGCCTGAATGGGGCATGTTGCCCATACCTACCAAACTCGTGAAACAAGGTGTACGCGACATGATTCGCTTGTCAGATTCGCGCATGAGTGGCACGAGTTATGGTGCTTGCATCTTGCATGCGGCTCCAGAGTCATACATTGGAGGGCCTTTGGCCTTGGTCAAAACAGGCGACATGATCAGCGTCGACGTGCCTAATCGCTCATTGCATTTAGACATCAGCGAAGAAGAGTTCGCCAAACGCAAAGCCGCTTGGCAACCTGCCCCACCCCGTTATGAGCGCGGATACGGATGGATGTTTAGCAAACACATCTTGCAAGCCAATGAGGGCTGCGACTTTGATTTCTTAGAGACTGCGTTTGGTGCCCCCGTGAAAGAGCCTGCGATTTACTAAAATTCGCGCGCGCATAAAAAAAGCACTGAGGGCCTAAACCACTCAGTGCCTCTTGGCTCAAAAAGAAATTAAGCTTTTTTGTTGTAAGCAGAGCACCAGCCTTTGCTAGATACTTTTTTGCCTGCAAACAAGGGGCAGCCGCCAGAAGCATCAGACGCTTTGCCTTGGAACAGTGCGCAATTGCCGCAATTTTGACCTGCTGCAAATTTTGGTTGCTTAGCTTTATCAACAGTTGCTGCATCAGCCTTGTATCCCAAAGCAGTAGCTTGTGGATCGTTCTCTGCCACCATCGCTTGTGCGCTAGCTTGTCCTGCAACTGCAACAGCGCTCAGGCCTGTGACAGATTGCAAAATGAATGTTCTGCGGTTGAGTTTGTTGTTTGTCAATGCGTTCAAAATTTGCTCCAAAGGTGAATGAAAAACACTCTATTATGGATTCACCTTACAAACAACATGGGATAGGGCTTCAATAATTCCCCCACCTTCCTCAAAGTAATTATTTTTATTTATAAGTTGTTTGCCCATTCCAAAAATTAATTAATATTTTGGAATTACTTTTGGGGCGGTTTTTTATTCAAGTTTAAGTCTCTGATACCGACATACATATTGGACTCAGAGGAATGGAACGACACCCATGCAGGGGAACAAGAGTAAATCTTCGTGGCAAGCAATGCCCGCAAGTTTTGCGCAACTAGGTGCAAGGAATGCGCTCGCCTTGGCGATCTCTGCAAGTTTGTCGCTACCGAGCTTGGCCCAAGGGCCAGTCACAGACATGGACAACTGGATTCGGTTTCCACCTCGACCACGCACGCCGGCACCTGCTCCTTCTGAATCCGCAACTGCTACTTCAACTACAGCCGCACCAACCCCATCGCAAATTCCTGCTTCAAGTCCTAGCCCTACTCCCGCCGCTACTTCCACTCCGACTGCGACACCAAGCGCACAACCGGTGGCTAAAGCTTTAGCTGCAATTCCTCAACCAAGTCAGGCGCCTAGTCCCAGAGACAGTTGGGTGCAATTTCCAATTCGTTCTGCAACTCCTGCAGTAATGAACGTTCCACCTTTGCAAACACAGGCGCCCACGCAACTA
>Ga0228703_1000323_pt1 | contig 37516 bp, 38 predicted proteins | sample McNCre217_Aug_MG_3_FD_178020 | JGI IMG/M metagenome (GOLD analysis project Ga0228703, IMG submission 178020) | Freshwater microbial communities from McNutts Creek, Athens, Georgia, United States - 29-17_Aug_MG | ecosystem: Environmental > Aquatic > Freshwater > Creek | place: USA: Georgia...
CCCGGCGACAACTGGATGATGCACGTGGCAGCTGAACAAGTTCAGCCCGGCGATATCGTTGTGGCCACGGTTACGGCCGATTGCAGCGACGGCTACTTTGGTGACCTGCTGGCGACCAGCTTCATGTCGCGTGGTGCACGCGGCCTGATCATCGAAGCGGGTGTGCGCGACACCAAGTTCCTGCGTGAAATGAAGTTCCCGGTGTGGAGCCGCTATGTGTCGTCCAAGGGCACCATCAAGGCCACACCCGGCTCGGTGAACATCCCGATCGTTTGCGCGGGTGCCTATGTGACGCCCGGCGACGTGATCGTGGCCGACGACGACGGCGTGGTCTGCGTGCCCAAGGCCCTGGCCGCAAAGACGCTGGAAACCGCACTGGCCCGTGAAGCCAACGAAGGCGCCAAGCGCGACAAGCTGGCTTCGGGCGTGCTGGGTCTGGACATGTACAAGATGCGCGAGCCGCTGGCCGCTGCGGGTCTGAAGTACATCGACTGAGTAGACAGGCTGGTTCATGGGGGGAGCCTGAAGGCTGCACGGCCGTGCCGAGGCTCATCAGTCCTTCGGCCAGCAAATCGCCCCAACACGGCCGCACAGCCTTCAGGCTTGTGGTATTTCGGAGAGTTGCATGAAATTGTTGACACGCATGGGCCTTGCCGCTGTTGTCCTGTTTGGGGCACTGGGGGCGGTGGCCCAAAACTACCCAACCAAACCGGTCAAGGTGGTGGTGGGCTACGCTGCAGGCGGCGCGGTGGACGTGGTCGCACGCACCATTGGCCAGAGTCTGCAGACCAGCTTGGGTCAGCCCTTTGTGGTGGAGAACAAGCCGGGTGCCGGGACCAACATCGCCGTCAAATCGGTGATTGCAGCCGAGCCTGACGGCCACACGATGATGATGGCAGCCAATGCGCTGGCGGCCAACATGTCGCTGTACAAGCCGCAGCCCTTCGATGCCGAAAAAGACCTGGTGGCGATCTCGCTGATTGGCCGCGTGCCGGTCGTGATCGCAGCCAACCCCAATGTGCCTTACGCGAATATCCAGCAATTGATCGCTGCGGCCAAGGGCAAGCCCAACAGCATCGCCTATGGCTCGCCGGGCAATGGCTCGACGCCACACATGGCCATTGAGCTGTTTGCGCGCGCTGCGGGCATTGACTTGCAGCACATTCCTTACCGCGGCGGCTCGCCTGCCATCACCGACACCATCGGTGGGCAGGTGCCGCTGGTGGCCGTGAATGCATTGGAAGTGCTGCCGCACGCCAAGAGCGGCAAGCTCAAAGTGCTGGCCGTGCTCAGCCCCAACCGCAGCGCCAACTTCCCGGATGCACCGACGATTGCCGAATCCGGCTACCCCGGTTTTGAGGCGTCGGTCTGGTACGGCCTGGTGGCGCCTGCTGCCACGCCCAAACCCATCGTGAGCAAGCTGCACGCCGAAGTGCAGAAAGCCCTGCAGACCAAGGAAGTCAAGGACCGCATGAACGCCGTGGGCGGCGAAGTGGTGCTCGGCAGCGCCGAGATGTTTGCCAACCTGATCCGTTCCGAACGCGTCCGCTACGACAAGCTGGTGCGTGAGGCCAATATTCAACCTGAGTGAGACACGATATGACATTTGAAAAAACCCCCGGCTGGCTGGACTGGTACAACGGCCCCAGCAAGCCCCAATTCAAACTCCCGGCTGGTGCGGTGGATGCACACTGCCACGTGTTTGGCCCGGGCGAAGAGTTTCCTTTTGCCCCTGAGCGCAAGTACACCCCCTGCGACGCCAGCAAGGCGCAGCTGTACGCCCTGCGTGACCACTTGGGCTTTGCCCGCAATGTGGTGGTGCAGGCCACCTGTCATGGCGCCGACAACCGCGCCATGGTTGATGCTTGCGTGAGCAGCGGCGGCAAGGCGCGTGGTGTGGCCACTGTGCGCCGCAGCGTGACCGACGAAGAAATCCAGGCCATGCATGACGCCGGTGTGCGCGGCGTGCGCTTCAACTTCGTCAAACGCCTGGTGGACTTCACGCCCAAGGACGAGCTGATGGAAATCGCCGGTCGCATCGCCAAGTGGGGCTGGCATGTGGTGATCTACTTTGAAGCGGTGGACCTGCCCGAACTGTGGGACTTTTTCACCGCGCTGCCCACCACTGTGGTGGTGGACCACATGGGCCGCCCCGACGTGAGCCAACCCATCGACGGCCCCGAGTTCCAGTTGTTCCTGAAGTTCATGCGCGAGCACAAGAACGTGTGGAGCAAGGTGAGCTGCCCTGAGCGTCTGAGCGTGACCGGCCCCAAGGCCCTGAACGGCGAACAGGCCGCGTACAAGGATGTGGTGCCTTTCGCCCGCCGCGTGGTGGAAGAGTTCCCCGACCGCGTGCTGTGGGGCACCGACTGGCCGCATCCCAACCTGAAAGACCATATGCCCGACGACGGCCTGCTGGTGGACTTCATTCCGCACATCGCGCCTACGGCCGAGCTGCAGAAAAAGCTGCTGGTGGACAACCCCATGAAACTTTACTGGCCCGAGGAGGTCTGACATGGCGCTCGACAAACCCTACACCGACGTGCCCGGCACGATCATCTTTGACGCCGAGCAATCGCGCAAAGGCTACTGGCTCAACCAGTTCTGCATGTCGCTCATGAAGGCCGAGAACCGCGAGAAGTTCAAGGCCAACGAACGTGCCTACCTGGACGAGTGGCAGATGACCGAAGAGCAAAAGCAGGCCGTGCTGGCCCGCGACCTGAACTGGTGCATGCGTACCGGCGGCAACATCTACTTTCTGGCCAAGATCGGCGCCACCGATGGCAAGAGCTTTCAGCAGATGGCTGGCTCCATGACCGGCATGACCGAAGAGGAATACCGCAACATGATGATCGGTGGCGGCCGCAGCGCCGAAGGCAACCGCTACATCGGCGAAAACGGCGACGCCCAGGCGCAGAACCAGCCCCAGGGCGCAGCCGGTAAAAAACCTTAATCGGGGTCAGATCCCGATTGATTTGAGAGAGCAACACATGGCCAAAATCACCGCCTCCGTTTACACCAGCCACGTGCCCGCCATCGGCGCAGCCATGGACCTGGGCAAGACGAAAGAAGACTACTGGAAGCCGCTGTTTGCGGGCTACGACTTCTCCAAGCAATGGATGAAGGACAACAAGCCCGACGTGATCTTCCTCGTCTACAACGACCACGCCACGGCTTTCAGCCTGGACATGATCCCGACCTTTGCCATCGGCACTGCTGCCGAGTACCAACCCGCTGACGAAGGCTGGGGCCCGCGTCCGGTGCCCAAAGTCAAAGGCCACCCTGAGCTGGCTTCGCACATCGCGCAATCGGTCATCCAGCAGGACTTTGACCTGACCATCGTCAACAAGATGGACGTGGACCACGGCTTGACGGTGCCATTGAGCCTGATGTGCGGTGAGCTGGACCCGGTGAAAGACGCCTGGCCTTGCCCGGTGATCCCGTTTGCCGTGAACGTGGTGCAGTACCCCGTGCCCAGCGGCCAGCGCTGCTTCAACCTCGGCCAGGCGATCCGCAAGGCCGTGGAGAGCTACGACGAAGACATCAATGTCCACATCTGGGGCACGGGTGGCATGAGCCACCAGCTGCAAGGCGCACGCGCGGGTCTGATCAACCGCGAGTGGGATAACGCCTGGCTGGACAAGCTGATCAATGACCCTGTTGCTTGTGCTCAAACCCCGCACATCGACTATGTGCGCGAAGCGGGCAGCGAAGGCATCGAGCTGGTCATGTGGCTGATCGCCCGTGGTGCGATGAGCGATGTGAACAACGGCCAAGTGACTGGCAAGGCGCCTAAGTTGGCGCACCGCTTCTACCATGTGCCCGCCAGCAACACGGCTGTGGGCCACGCCATCCTCGAAAACACCTGAATCACCTTGTAGGAGCCAGCCCTGCTGGCGATTGACAGGCATCGCCAGCAGGGCTGGCTCCTACACACGAATACACAAGGAGAAAACCATGACCATCAAAGTCGCACTCGCCGGCGCCGGCGCCTTCGGCATCAAACACCTCGACGGCATCAAGAACATCCAGGACGTGGAAGTCGTCTCCCTCATCAGCCGCGATCTGGCCAAGACCCAGGAAGTGGCCGACAAGTACGGCATCAAACACGTCACCACCGACCTGGCTGACAGCCTGGCCATCAAGGAAGTGGACGCCGTGATCCTGTGCACGCCCACGCAGATGCACGCCGCCCAGACCAAGGCCTGCCTGGAAGCAGGCAAGCACGTGCAGGTCGAGATCCCGCTGTGCGATGTGCTCAAAGAAGGCGAAGAAGTGCTGGCCCTGCAAAAGCAGACCGGCCGTGTCGCCATGGTGGGCCATACCCGCCGCTTCAACCCCAGCCACCAGTGGGTGCACAAGAAGATCACCGCCGGTGAATTCAACATCCAGCAAATGGATGTGCAGACCTATTTCTTCCGCCGCACCAACATGAACGCGCTGGGCCAGGCCCGCAGCTGGACCGACCACCTGCTGTGGCACCACGCTGCCCATACGGTGGATCTGTTCGCCTACCAGGCCGGCAGCCCCATCGTCAAAGCCAACGCCATCCAGGGCCCGATCCACCCGACGCTGGGCATCGCCATGGACATGAGCATCCAGCTCAAGGCTGAGAACGGCGCGATCTGCACGCTGAGCCTGTCGTTCAACAACGACGGCCCGCTGGGCACCTTCTTCCGCTACATCGGCGACACCGGCACCTACATTGCCCGTTATGACGACCTCTTCAACGGCAAGGACGAGCAGATCGATGTGTCCAAGGTCGATGTGAGCATGAACGGCATCGAGCTGCAGGACCGCGAGTTTTTCGCCGCCATCCGTGAAGGCCGCGAGCCCAACTCCAGCCTGGCCCAGGTGCTGCCTTGCTACCAGGTGCTGCACCAGCTGGAGCAGCAGCTGAACGGCTGATTGACAGAGGCGGGCGCGGTAAACTCTGCGCCAAGTCAATAGGGCAGGCCAGCGCCTGTCCCATCTGGGGGCTTTGGCCCCCATTTTGTTTTCAGAGCCCGCCATGACAGACCGCTACGCCGTGATCGGCAACCCCATTGAACAGAGCAAGTCCCCGCTGATTCACACAGCGTTTGCGCAAGTGACGGGGCAGGACATCGACTACACCAGGGTGCTGGGGCCTCTGGGTGGGTTTGCCCAGACCGTGGACGCTTTCCGCGCTGAAGGTGGCAAGGGCATGAATGTGACGGCGCCTTTCAAACTGGATGCCTTTGCCTATGCCACCGATCTGGCTCCCAGCGCGCAGATGGCCGGTGCCGTGAACGCGATGAAGTTTGAGGGTGACAAGGTGTATGCCGAGAATTTCGATGGCGTGGGCCTGGTGCGCGATGTGGTGCACAACCTGGGCTGCCCGCTGAACGGCAAACGGGTGCTGATTCTTGGCGCAGGCGGTGCCACACGTGGCGCACTGCTGCCGTTGCTGGCCGAGCAGCCTGCCGAAGTGGTGATTGCCAACCGCACGGTGGCCAAAGCCCGGGAACTTGCCGCACTGGCGCAGCAGCACCAAAGTGGCGCTGTCCCGGTTCACGGTGTGGGTTATGAAGACGTGCAAGGCGCATTCGATGTGGTGCTCAATGCCACGTCGGCCAGCCTCATTGCGCAATTGCCACCTTTGTCCGTGACGGCATTTTCCTCTGGCTGCCTGGCCTATGACCTCACTTACGGCAAAGGTCTGACGCCGTTTCTGCGTTTGGCTCAAGAAGCTGGCGTGACCCATCTGGTCGATGGGGTGGGCATGCTGGTTGAGCAAGCGGCAGAAGCCTTTGCGTGGTGGCGAGGCGTCAGGCCCGAAACGGCTGCGGTGATCGCACAAATCACAGTCCCTCTGGTCTGACAGTCATGGCACGTATCCAATTCACGCTGCCAGAGCAGTTCGTTTTCGCCACCGACATCCAGATTTACATCAGCCATGTCAACCAGGGCGGTCACCTGGACAACGCGCAATTGCTGACCCTGGTGTCCGAAGCCCGGGTGCGGTTTTTCAAATCGCTGGGTTACACCGAAGGCGATGTGGCCGGGTTTCCCATTGTGGTCGGCGATATGGTGGCGCAGTACAAATCCGAGGGCTTTCACGGCGAAACCATGCGCGTGAGCATGGTGCCGCAGGACTACAACCCCTACGGCTTTGATTTGATTTACCGGATGGAGTGTCTGGACACAGCCCGTGAGGTGGCCCGCGGCAAGATCGGCATTGTGTTCATTGACCGCACCACCCGCAAAGTGGCGGCAGTACCCGCCGCTTTCATGCAAGGCGTCAGCGCCTTGACGCCTTTTTGAATTTGAGCCTTTCTTTCCGGAAAGGGCAATTGGCCATGTCCAGCATCACGATTTACCACAACCCCAACTGCGGCACGTCGCGCAATGTGCTGGCGCTCCTGCGAGAGCTCGGCGCAGAACCCACGGTGGTGGAATACCTGAAGACACCACCCAGCGGCGATGAGATCCTGTCTCTGGTCCGGCGCATGGGCGTGGGTGTGCGCGATGTCTTGCGCCAAAAGGGGACGCCTTATGGCGAGCTGGATCTGGGCCACCCCCAGTGGAGCGATGACCAGTTGCTGGACTTCATCGCTCAGTACCCTGTCTTGTTGCAGCGCCCGATTGTGGTCACACCGCAGGCCGTGCGCATTTGCCGTCCTCCGGAAACGGGGCTGGAGATGTTGCCCAAAGTCTGAGCCAAGTCGCCCATCATGCTGTTGCCGCACATCGATGCCTTGCGTTGTACCGGTTGTGGCTGGTGCGTGGCGGCATGCCCGCCGCATGTGCTGAGTTTGCAAGCCGATGGTTTGCGCAAACATGCGTGCTTGCATGATGCTTTGTCTTGTACGGGCTGCAGCAAATGTGAAAGACGGTGCCCGCTGGTGGTGATTTCCATGGTCAGAATCACCAGCGCGCAGCACGATGGTGATGGACATCTGACGACCAAAGCCGCCTATACTCGACGAAATGAACCAAACGGTACATTTTGAAGTGGCCAAAGCACGCACCACGGATGCGCTGAAGGAAGCGGGGCGCACCAACGATCCGGCCAGAACCATGGCCGAAATCCTGGAGGTGGCCACGCACGAGTTTGCCGATAAAGGCCTGACGGGCGCCAGGATCGATGAGATCGCGGCGGCCACCCGCACCAGTAAGCGGATGATCTATTACTACTTCGGCAGCAAGGACGGTTTGTACCTGGCAGTGCTCGAAGAGGCTTACCGCCGCATGCGCAGCATCGAGGCGGATCTGCACCTGGATGATCTGGAACCTGTGGCTGCGCTGCGTGCTTTGGTGGAGTTCACCTACGACCACCACCGTGACAACGAGGATTTCATCCGTCTGGTGATGAGCGAGAACATCCACCGCGCCGAGTACCTGCGTCAGAGCAAAACAATTCGCCAGCTCAATGTGAAGGCGATTGACTCCATTCAGCAGCTGTATGAGCGCGGTCTGGCGCAGGGTCTGTTTCGACCTGGGCTGGACCCGGTGGACATCCACGCCGCTATTTCGGCCTTGACGGTGTTCAACGTCTCCAATCGCTACACCTTTGGCACCATTTTTGACCGTGATGAACGCCATACTCCGGCGCAAACCTTGCAGCGAGAGCATGTGGTACAGCTGATCCTGCGTTTCGCCGGGTATTCTGAATCGGTATAACAGCTAGCCTGAAATTGTGATTCCATCTAGGGTAATTACCTAACTTCCAAAACTAACCAGTTAGTACATTACGGGTTGGAAACTAAAGGAGAAACACCATGCTCAAGAAAATGATGGATGGTTATTGCAAATTGCTGGAGTGGGTGATTGCCGTCAGTCTGGCCGTGATGGTGCTGTTGGTGTTTGGCAACGTCATCATGCGTTACGGCTTCAATTCGGGCATCACCGTGTCTGAAGAGTTGTCGCGCTGGTTGTTTGTGTGGCTGACTTTTCTGGGCGCCATCGTGGCCCTGAAAGATGGCGCACACCTGGGCTCGGACACGCTGGTTTCACGCGTGCCTCTTGCCGTCAAGAAGCTGTTTTTTGTGGCGGGTCATGGACTGATGCTGTTTGTTTGCTGGCTCCTGTTCAAGGGCGCCTGGGATCAGGCGGTCATCAACCTGGAAACCACCAGCGCTGTGATGGAGGTTTCCATGGCCATTTTTTATGGTTGTGGTGTGGTCACGGCGGTGTCGATGGCGTTCATCCTGCTGTACAACCTTTGGCGCATGGTGACCGGGCAACTGTCCGAAGCCGAACTCATTGGCGTGCGTGAATCGGAAGAAGAGCCGATTGACGTGCCCGCTCCCCTCAAATAAACCCTGACAGGAACTTCATCATGACGATTGCCGTCTTTTTGGGAGCCCTGCTCGGGGCCATGGCGCTGGGTATTCCCATCGCGTTTTCTTTGCTGCTGTGTGGTGCCGCCCTGATGTGGCATATGGACATGTTCGACGCCCAGATCCTGGCGCAGAACGTGATCGAAGGCTCCAACAGCTTCCCGCTGCTGGCCGTGCCCTTCTTCATGCTTGCTGGCGAGATCATGAACACCGGCGGCTTGTCCCGCCGTATTGTCGACTTTGCGATGGCGCTGGTAGGCCACATCCGTGGTGGCCTGGGCTATGTGACGATTCTGGCCGCTTGCCTGTTGTCGGCCCTGTCAGGCTCGGCCGTGGCCGATGCCGCCGCGCTGACTTCGCTGCTGCTGCCCATGATGGTTAAGGCGGGCCATGACAAAGCCCGCAGTGGTGGTCTGATCGCCGCCTGTGGCGTGATTGGCCCGATCATTCCGCCGTCCATCGGCTTCGTGATCTTCGGCGTCGCCGCCAACGTGTCGATTTCCAAGCTCTTCCTGGCCGGCATCATGCCTGGCGTGGTGCTGGGTGCGGGTCTGTGGATCACCTGGTGGTGGCTCACCCGCAAGGAACAGCTGTCGCCCCCTCCGCGTCAGCCCATGAGCGAAGTGATGGCGTCCCTGCGCCGTGCCACCTGGGCGTTGATGCTGCCTGTCATCATTCTGGTCGGTCTGCGCATGGGCGTGTTCACGCCAACCGAGGCCGCTGTGGTGGCGGCTGTCTACGCCTTGTTCGTGGCGGCAGTGATCTACCGTGAGTTGACCTGGAAGCAATTGTTTGAGGTGTTCACGGCATCGGCCAAAACGACCGCTGTGGTCATGTTCCTGGTGGCCGCTGCCATGGTGTCTGCCTGGATGATCACGGTGGCCAACTTGCCTGACCAGGTCATCAGCTTGCTGCAACCTTTGCTGGGCAGTCCCACCTTGCTCATGTTTGCCATCATGGTCCTGTGCATGATCGTGGGCACGGCCATGGACATGACGCCCACCATCCTGATCCTGACACCTGTATTGATGCCTCTGGTCAAGGCGGCAGGCATTGACCCGGTCTACTTTGGCGTGTTGTTCATCATCAACAACTCGATCGGTCTGGTCACGCCGCCAGTGGGTACGGTGCTCAATGTGGTGGCAGGGGTGGGCCGCATGCGCATGGACGATGTGACGCGTGGCGTCATGCCCTTCATGGCGGTACAGTTCATTGTCATGTTCCTGATGGTGCTGTTTCCGAGCATCGTCATGGTCCCGGCACACTGGTTCTATTGATTTCTTCTGCTGACACCCGTACGGGTACGCCGGGTGTCAGCGGTATTGGTTCGCGTACGTCCTTCATTTCGGAGACAAGCATGAAACGCATCTTCATCAAGACCCTGATCGCTTCCGTGGCGCTGGCCGCTGCCGGTGTGTCAACGGCACAGGACACCAAGACCATCAAGTTCGCCAACCAGAACACGGCGGGTCATCCGATCGTGCTGGGCATGGAAAAGTTTAAGGAAATCGTCGAGAAAAATTCCGGCGGCAAGATCAAGGTCAATGTGTTCCCGGGCGGTACCCTGGGCAGCGACCAGGCCAACGTGTCGGCCATCCAGGGCGGCACGCTGGAGATGGCTTCGATGAATTCGGGCATCTTCGCCAACCAGGTCAAAGAATTCGCGATCTTTGATTTCCCTTTCATGTTCGGCAACAGCAAAGAAGCGGATACCGTGGTGGACGGTCCCATCGGCAAGAAGCTGCACGCCAAACTGGAAGACAAAGGCATTGTGGGTCTGGGCTACTACGAGCTGGGCTTCCGCCACATCTCCAACAGCAAGCGCCCGATCAACAAGGTGGAAGACCTGGACGGCCTGAAGCTGCGCGTGATCCCCAACCCGATCAACGTGGACTGGGTCAAGGCCCTGGGTGCCAACCCCACACCGCTGCCTTTCCCCGAGCTGTATGCCGCGCTGGAGCAAAAAGCCGTGGACGGCCAGGAAAACCCGGTGGCCACCATCAACAGCGCCAAGCTGTATGAAGTGCAGAAGAACCTGGCCTTGACGGGCCACCAGTACAACCCGCAGTCCGTCATCATCAGCAAGAAGTTCTGGGAAAAGCTGTCTGCTGCCGAGAAAAAGATCATTGGCGATGCCGTGACCGAATCGGTCAAATACCAGCGTGAGCAATCGCGCAAGCTCGAAGCCAGCATCCTGGACAACCTGAAGAAGAACGGCATGCAGGTGACCCAGTTGCCCGAAGCCGAGATGGCCAAGCTGCGCGACAAGATGCGCCCCGTGACCGCCAAGTACGGCGTAACGGTGGGTCAGGACCTGGTCAAAGAAGTTCAGGTCGAAATCGAAAAAGCACGTGCCGCTGCACCTGCTCCTGCCAAGAAATCCGGCAAGTGATGATCGGGTCCACTCTGGTGGACCCGTGCCCGATGGCGCTGCAGCCTGGTTGCAGCGCCCGTGTTTTTTTCTGACTGAATGCCCGCCATGATCAACGGCAATACCGAAATCATCGCCCACATCGGCTACCCGACGCACACCTTCAAGTCGCCGATGATCTACAACCCCTACTTCGAAGAAGCGGGGATCAATGCGGTGGTCGTGCCCATGGGCTGCAAGCCCGAACATTTCCCGGCTTACCTCAAGGCGATCTTCTCGCTTGAGAACACCCGTGGTGCGCTCATCACCATGCCGCACAAGGTCACGGTGGTGAACCTGCTCGACGAAGTCACGCCCACCGTGCGAGTGGCCGGTGCCTGCAATGCCGTTAAAAAGCTGGCCGATGGCCGCCTGGTGGGCGACATGTTCGATGGCGCCGGTTTTGTGCGCGGCGTGCAGCGCAAAGGCTTTGACCTCAAGGGCAAACGTGTGCTGGTGGTCGGCACCGGTGGTGTGGGCAGCGCGATTGCCGCTTCGCTGGCAGGCGCTGGCATTGCCGCCATCAGCCTGTTTGATGTGAACACCGCAGGTTGCGAGAGCCTGGCCCAGCGCCTGAAAGACAACTACCCGCAGATCGAGGTGCAGACCGGATCGAACGACCCGGCTGGCCATGACTTGGTGGTCAACGCCACCCCCATGGGCATGAACGCGGGCGATCCACTGCCCATGGATGTCTCGCGCCTGTCGCCTGATACTTTTGTGGGCGAGGTGGTGATGAAGGCCGAAACCACGGCCTTTCTGGCTGCGGCGCAGGCCCGCGGCTGTCGCACCCAGGTGGGCACCGACATGCTGTTCGAGCAGATTCCGGCCTATCTGGAATACTTTGACTTGCCCAGCACCACAGCCGAAGAACTGCGGCGTGTGGCCCAACTGAGTTATTGAAAGAGGACCCGTCCATGAATCTGCGCCAAGTCAACCGCGAAGACGTGCCCGAGATGCCCAACCGTTTGGGCATTGCAGGCATCGAGTTCATTGAGTTCGCCACCAGCCGCCCACAGGCGCTGGGCCAGGTGTTGGAGAACATGGGCTTTCGTCCGGTGGCCCGCCACCGCTCGCGCGAGGTCACGCTTTACCGTCAGGGCGACATGAACCTGGTGGTCAATGCCAACCCTGACGATGCCCGCGTGAGCGGCACAATCGACGGTCAGCCAGCCATTTCTGCGGTGGCTTTCCGCGTGCAGGATGCCCTGAAAGCACACACCCGCTGTCTGGAGCTCGGCGCCTGGGGCGTGCCCAGCCATGCCCAGGCCATGGAACTGCACATCCCGGCCATCCACGGGCCAGGCCGCAGCCGCTTTTATTTTGTGGACCGCTGGCAGGAATTTTCGATCTACGACATCGACTTCAAGCCCATCCCCACGGTGGACCAGCATCCGCCTGCGCTGTCGGGCATGAATTACTTTGGTGTGGTGCAGTACATCGGCGCCGGCCGCAGTGCCGACTGGCTCACCTATTACGAACACATGTTCGACTTTGTCTCGATCCCAGACGAAGAGCGCTTCGGCATTCTGCCCAAAGGCAAGCTGATGAAGAGCCCTTGCGGCAGCTTTTTGTGGCAGCTGATCGAACCCGATCCCTGGATGGAATCTGGCGACGATGGCCCCGAGTGCCTGCAGCGCATTGGCTTTGGCGTGTCCGACGTGGGCGAAGCCGTCAAGGCGCTCAAGACCCATGGCGTCGAGTTTGTCGAATCGACCCAGCTGCACCCGGAAGACCGCGGTGCGCTCACGCGCAGCGTGCTGGGCTCGGTGGCGTTCGAACTCGTTCACAAGTGAGGCCAGAACATGAGCCTCCACGTTCGTCACTTCGTGTACTCACTGCCCCCCGAGGGGGCTCTGTCCTCCTTGGGACTGCCCTGCGGAGGACAGTCATGAACCTGCTCGACGGCTACGGGATGGACACCATCACCATGGCGGGCTCGCTCGAAGCGAAGCTGGCAGCCATGAAGCGCGTGGGTTTCTCGCAGGTCATGCTGATGGCGCGCGACCTCGTCACGCACCCGGGTGGCGTGCCTGCTGCAGTGCAGGCCGTGCAGGACAGTGGCCTGCGGCCCACCGGCTTTCAGGTGCTGCGCGACTTTGAGGGACTGTCAGGCCACCTGCATGGCTACAAAGTGGACATCGCCAAGTCCATGCTGGAGATGTGCGCCGCCACCGGTTCCAAAGTGCTGCTGGCTTGCTCTTCCACTTCACGCCATGCCACGCAGGACCTGGACCTGATCGCAGCCGACCTGAAAAAACTGGCCATGCTGGCGCTGCCGCTGGGCATCAAGGTGGCCTACGAGGCGCTGTCCTGGGGCCGCACAGTCAACGAATTTCCGGTGAGCTGGGACGTGGTTTGCCGCGCCGATTGCCCCAACCTGGGTATCGGCCTCGACTCCTTCCACATTTTTGCCGCCAAGTCCTCGCTGGATGCGATCGAGGAACTCGACCCTGAGAAGATTTTCCTGGTACAGCTGTCGGACTTCATGTGGCAGGAAACCCCCACCTTTGAAGAGCGCATGACCACCGCCCGCACTTTCCGCGTGTTCCCGGGTGAGGGCGTGCACAGCGAGCAACTGGCCGATCTGGTGATGCGTCTGGACCGCATTGGCTACCGCGGTGACTACAGCTTTGAAGTCTTCAACGACGACTACCAGCAGCTGCCGCTGGACACGGTGGCCGAGCGTGCCCGCCGCAGCGCTTTCTGGCTGCATGAGAACGTGCTGCACCGCTCGGCCCCTTTGCCAGCCTGGGCCCGTCAGCGCAGTTGAAACCTGTCTTTTGCCTTGGCAAAAGATCCGCGTGGACGGGACATGAATGGGTATCACCTCCCGCATCAAGCGCCCATGGCTTGCGGGTGGAAATGCTGCTGAAAACTGATGACCACCGGTCCCAGCAGCACCGCCAGCAAGGATGGGAAGATGCAGAAGATCAAAGGAATCAGCAGCTTGACAGGCAATTTCGCGGCAGCCTCTTCGGCGATCAAGCGGCGTTTGGTGCGCAAGGATTCTGAATAGAGCAAGAGCGATTCTGCGATGCTTGAACCAAAGCGGTCGGCCTGGATCAGCATCGCCACCAAGCCCTCCACGTCCTGAAGTCCCATGCGATCGGACAGGTGCTGCAGGGCCGCTGCGCGAGGCAGCCCCGCCCTCAACTCCAGCCCGCTCAGCATGAACTCTTCGGAAATCGCGGGGTTGGTGATGTGCATGTCCCGGCCAACCCGTTCAATGGCGGCATCCAGCCCCAGCCCAGCTTGCACACACACACGCAGCAAATCCAGGGCGTCTGGAAAAGCATGCAGCAATTGTGTTTGTCGATGTGTTGTGAGCCAACGGACACCGACGTCGGGCAGGTAGTAGCCCAAGGCACAACAGAGCACCAGTGCCGCCAGCGACTGGATGCCTTGAGGAACAGAAGCCAAAAGCCACCAAACCCAGAGTGAAGTGGCAGGCATCAGCAAAGCCAATGCTGCTTTCGTGCCGTAGAAAACAGACAGTGCATTGCGTCCTCTGAGCCCTGCCTGCACCAGGCGTTGTCGAGTGCTTTGAGACGTCAGGTGGGTGGCGTTTTCTTCTTGCGCTGGCCGGGCCCAACCACTCAGGTGAAGCAAGACCGCCATCCCGCGTGCGCGCCAATGCGCCAGTCCAGACTGAAGGTGCGTCTCCGGGCGATCCATCAACTGTTGCAAGCGACGGTCGCGGGTGTCAGGCAAGCAGCGCTGCAAGACCAGGTAACTGCTGGTGACCACAATGAGGAAAACACCCAGGCCAAGAAAAACGTTGATCCAGAACATGGTGGGCTTCCTTTTCAGATTCGGATGTCAATCAGGCGCCACATCCAGACCATGCCCACGAGCATCAGCGTCATGCAGACATAGAGCATTTGCAGTCCCAGGGGCGATGTCCACAGTGTTGACATGAATTCCGGGTTGATCAGGTTCAGCGCCGCAGCCAGCCCTACGGGCAGCAAGGACAGGATCCAGGCAGAGACGCGGCCTTCGCCTGAAAGCACCCGGATGACCCCTCGCAATTTCTGGCGCTCACGGATCAGGTTGGCGGTGTTCTTGAGGATTTCGGCCAAATTACCGCCGGTCTCGTGCTGGATCAAGACTGCAATGACAAAGAACCGGACATCGTCACTGGCCACGCGTTCAGCCATGTCGGACAGGGCTTGTCGCATGTCCAGGCCGTAATTGATTTCATCAAACACCCTGCGCAGTTCGGTGGACAACGGGGGCTTGGCATCGCTGGCAGCCATCTTCAGCGCACTGCTAAAAGCATGTCCGGCTTGCATGGAGCGGGCAATCAGGTCCAGCACGTCGGGCAGGTGCAATTCGATTTGGGCCATGCGCTGTCCGCGCCGATGTAACAGATAAACCCAGGGCAGGCTCAGCATCAGGCCCATGAGCACCATGCTTGCTGCCATGCCCAACTCCAACCAGATGCTCATGCCCAAGGTCAACAGCAGCGGTGCGACAACGATCAGGAGGACTTCATTCGGATCCAGCGCCAGTCCGGCTTGGCTGACAAACCGATGCAGCCAAGGGCCGCCGGGCCAGCGCAGCAGGTTTTGCTTCAGCCACGCGTTTGCTGGCGCATGTGTGTTGGGTGACTCCAGGGCTGCGGTGGGCTCCTGCCTGGGCGAGGCCACCGATTGCCAACGGTGCGCCAGCCGCTGGTTTTCACGTCCCCAGTGCGAGCGCCAAACGGCATGCAGGCCCCAGACAAACACAATCACCGCCAGAAAAACAGTTGCCAGAAAAATCAGCCAGATGGACGACATCAGTGGCTCCCTTGGTATGTCGGAGCAAAAAGGTCATCGCGCAGCTCAATGCCCCGAGTGATCAGTCTTGGCATGAATTTGGGCCGAATGCCTGTGGCTGCGAAGTGGCCTTGCACCGCACCATGGTCGTTCAGGCCGGTTTGCTCAAATCGGAAAATTTCCTGCATGGTCACCACGTCGCCTTCCATGCCCGTGATCTCCTGCAGGCTGGTCACTTTGCGTTTGCCGTCCGACAGGCGAGACACCTGAACCACCACCGACAGCGCTGCGCTGATTTGCTGGCGCATGGACCGCGGATCGACCCGCAAACCGGCCATGCCCAGCATGTGCTCCAGCCGTGTGATGGCATCGCGGGGCGAGTTGGCATGGATGGTGGTCATCGAGCCATCGTGTCCGGTGTTCATGGCCTGCAGCATGTCCAAAACCTCTGCACCCCGCACCTCGCCCAGGATGATCCGGTCGGGGCGCATGCGCAGGCTGTTGATGAGCAGGGCCCTTTGCGAAATCTCACCCTTGCCTTCAATGTTCTGGGGCCGCGACTCCATGCGGGCCACATGCGGCTGCTGCAGTTGCAGCTCGGCGGCGTCTTCGATGGTGATGATGCGTTCATCCACCGCAATGCTGGACGACATGACATTGAGCAGCGTGGTCTTGCCACTGCCTGTGCCACCAGAGATCAACAGATTGACACGGGCTTTGACGAGGCCCTGGATCAGCTCTGCAATGGCCGGACTGAGGGCGTTGAAGTTCAGCAGGTCCTGCATGGTGAGCGGTGTGGCTGAAAACCGGCGAATGGAGAGCAGAGGACCATCCATCGCCAGCGGGGCAATGACGGCATTGACCCGGGAACCATCGGGCAGCCTGGCGTCTACCATTGGGCTCATCTCGTCGATGCGCCGACCTACCCGCGAAACGATTCGGTCAATCACACGCAACAGGTGCTGGTCGCTGTCGAAGCGGATGGGGGTGATCTCGATCTTGCCGTGTCGCTCAACATAAACCTGCCCTGGACCGTTGACCAGGATGTCGGACACATTGGGGTCAGACAGCAGTGGCTCGATCGGACCCAGGCCCATGATCTCGTCCTGAATGCCCTGGGCGATCTGCCGCCTTTCGGCCTCATTGAGCACCAGCCTGTTTTCATCCATCAAGGCCTGACAAAGGTTTTGCACCTGCATGCGCAGCTTGTCTGCAGGCGCGTTGTCCATGCCCCGCAAGTCCATCTGAGCCAGGACTTCGCGGTGAATCCGGGCGCGGATCTGCTCAAAACGTGAGCCTGTCGACAATGGGGTGTGGGCCTGCGCCCCCGGCAGAAAGGCTGCTGGAACTGATTTCTCCAATTGTTCACGGATGTCGAGTTTCAAGCGATGCTCCTGCTGTATGGGAAGACCCCGTGTCTGGTGATCGGCCGAACCAACGTGTGATCCAGCCCTGAGGCGTGGGCAAGGGCTGCCCCAGCAAATCGGCCGTGGCTTTTCTCAAAGCGATGGCCACCGGGTTTTGCGGGTGCACCTGACCTATGGCTTGACCCAGGTTGATGCATTCCTGAACGGCTTCGGGTTGTTCGGGAATGCAATACCGGATCGGCAGGCCCAATGACGCTTCAATGCCTTTGCGGTCCAAATCGCGTTCATTGGGGAGCTTGTTGATGAACAGGCGCAATTTCTCCGATCCATAGCTCAGTGACTCAAAAAGTTTCAGCAGTCGCTTGGCGTCGCGCAGTGCGGCCATGGTGTTGTCCATCACCAGACAGACCTGGTCGGCCATGTCCAGCGCTTTGAGCGACAGCGCATCCAGGCTTCTGGGCACATCGAGCACCACCAGCGGGTGTTCGGTGCAGGCCAGTGAGAGCAGTGCCTCGATGTGCTGGGCTGAAATGTTCAATGCCATGGCGACGCTGGGCGGTGCAGCCAGCGCCTGCAGTGAAGGTGACACGCTGTACATGCAACTGGACAGGAGTTGCGCGTCAAGCCGATCGGACGGTCCCGCCACATCGGCGATGGTGTTGGGGTGTTCAAAGCTGCCCAAATAAAAAGAGGCATCGCCGTATTGCAAGTCCAGATCGATGAAGGCGCAGGAGCGATGAAAATCACGGACGGTCATGTGTGCGATGGTCGTGGCCACGAAGGTGGCTCCAGCGCCGCCTTTGCAGGCCATAAACGCCATCAACTGGCCTGCTGGCTTGGGTGAGGGACTACCTTGTTCTGGCCTCGGCTGGAGGTCCAGGAGTCGGTTTATGGCGGCATGCATCTCGGCAGGCCCAGGTGGGCAGGGCAGAACTTCCCGGATGCCAGCACGCATGGCCTTGACCAACACGTCCTGCCTGGGGTCATGGCTGAGCAAGATGACATGCAAGTGGGCGGACTGCGCATGTGTCAACGCTGTCAATGCCTCCCAATCGGCGTCTTCGGCCAGCGTGGCGTCTTCCAGCAACAAGATGCCTTGGCTGATTTTTTCAAGCTGTGACGCCAGCGATGCGCCGTTGAGCTGGCCCAAGCGGCTGGCGATGTGTACGCCAGGCATCTGCACATCGCGCTCAAGCGCAGACAGCAGCCAGAGGTGTCGGGTGATCAGGTGGATATCCATGGCTTGTCCTCAGCGAGGGGCCATGCTGGACGGTTGACCCAGGCCTTGATCCAGACTTGAGACAGGCAGGGGTGGCGTGACATAGCTTTTTTCATAGCGGACGATGCCTGAGTGGACAATGCCGGCATCCATGTCCCGCTCATGCTGGGGCGCGTGAGCGCTGGGGATCGTCTGACTGCTTTGGGCATTTTTCACGGCCATGCCGAAATGCCGATCCAGCGTTGTGGTGCTGTAGCACCCGGACAGGCCGCACGCCAAAAGGCCTCCGATGCAGCATGCGCGGGCATAAGGGGAAAACAGTGTGAATGTCATCGAAAGTCTCCGTGGACGGCAGTCATAACTGACCAGCTGGGTCAGCAGGCTTGGCCTGTGGTGTGCTGGCCGGGGCAGGGGAAGCCTTGCTGCTTTCCATTTGCCCTTGCAGGAAAAATTCGGCTCGGCTGGGAGGGGTAAAGTTGTCGGTGGGCAGTGCGTAGGACTCAGACAGCGGTTTGGCCAGTCTGGGCGTCACCACAAACAGCAGCTCAGACTGGTCGGTCTGGAATGCGGTGCTGCGAAACAGCGTGCCCAGGATCGGGATCTCACCCAGCAGTGGCATGGCTGAAATGTTCTGGGTGACGTTGTTTTTGATCAAGCCCCCGATGGCGAAGCTTTCCCCGTCCCTCAACTGGATGGTGGTGGAGGCCCGGCGTGTATTGATCGAAGGCAGCAGGCTGGTCTGGCCATTGAGGCCTCTGATGAGGGTGCCCATCTGGGAGAGTTCGGACACTTCAGGGGTGACCTGGAGGTTGATGTAGCCATCTTCCAGCACCGTGGGCAAGAAGCGCAGGCCCACACCAAACTCCTTTTCCACCAGGGTGATGACCGTGCCGCCTGCCGGGTCGGCACGTGGCACCGGGATGAAAATCTTCCCGCCGGCCAGAAAAGAACCTTCCTGTCCGTGGATGGCCGTGATGGTGGGTTCAGCCAGCACTTTGGCCAGGCCTTTTTTCATCTCGGCGTTCAAGGTGATGGTGGTGGCCCCGTTGGGCCGCGTCAGCGTGATGGCGCTGCTGCCTGTGGACAGCAATTGCGACAGAAGGTTGACCGATGTGCCGCCCATGGCGCGTGTGATGTTGGCTTCGACGCCCAGCTGGTCCAGCAGTGTTCGGGAAATCTCCGCCACCTTGACTTCCAGCATCACCTGCTGCGCACCCGCCACACGCATCATGTTGATGACTTTTTTGCTGCCACTGAAGGCCTCGCTCAGTGCCATGATTCTCTGGACTTTCATGCCATCGTTGACTTTGCCACTGAGCACCACGCTGTCGGCCAGTGCATCGACCTTGATGGGGTGTTCGGTTGGAACCAATTCCTGAAGTTTGGCCTGCAGGGCATCGATGTCCATGCCCACATTCAGGTCACGCAAAGTGGCGCTGCCGTTCGGGCCCCAGACCAGCATGTTGGTGGTGCCGCTCTTCTTGCCCAGAAGGTAAAGCTCGCGGGTGCTGACCAGGGTGACGTCGGCCACCTCCGGGTTGGCGACGGAAATGCGCTGCGCAGCGTCGGGCAGTTTCAGGAGCACCGATTTGCCAACGGTCAGGCGAACGGCTGTTGCCATTTCTACGGGGCCTGGCGAGGTCGGTGTCTTGGTGCTTGCCTTGGTGGTGGTCACAGGCGCATCGGCGGCTGCCGCTGGCACGGCCATGAGTACGGCGCAGGCCAGGCCAACGGCCAGGCAGGACGAAGAAAATGGGTTCAAAGCATCAAATTGGGAGGGCATGAAGGGTCTTTCAGTCAAGGGGCAGGACTTGCAGCCGGTTCATTCGACTGTGCGGGTCAGACCACGAATCACCTCGGTATTGCCGGGTGGCGCTGTGGCTGTGCGTGTTGGGCTGACGGTCTGGCGAGCCGCAACGCCGGACGGATGAGCTGCACTCAGGGCGGGTGCCCGTGGTTTGCCAGAGCTGCTCATACGGGCCATGTCCGTGCCTGGCAGCAAGTCGGTTTTTCTGGCACCTTCGGTGCTGACAGTGCGGGTGTCGACCTGGCTGCGCAACACCAATGACAGGGTGCCCACGCTGCGTGCCAAGTCGATTTTCTCGGCCTGCTCGGGTGTGACTTCCAGCGTCACGGCATTGACCACGCGGGGTTTGTTTTCGGTACTGGCCACATCCTGTGCGACCGCGAGGACCTTGATGCGTTCGATCACGATCTTGGAGACGGGATTGTCTTGCCCATCAGGGGTGTTCACCATCAAATCCACATAGTTGCCTGGCAAAGCAAAGCCCGCCACACCCATGATCTCGTTGACCTTGACCGTGACGGCCCGCTGGCCTTCTTGCAAAACCGATGACAAGCCACCAATCTCCCCCATGGCGGCCAATTTGCTCTTCAACAAAGGCTCGCCTTTCAGAATTTGCATGCTGATCACACGGTCATATGCCTGATCCAGGTGGCTCACTGGCGAGTCGATGGGGGCAGACGCTGGCCAGCGCATGGTGGTCAGCATGTCCGGCTGGAGTCGGGTGCCCATCGGCAAATCCCGTTTGGCCACCACCACGTCGATGGTGCCGGCGATTTCCTGTCCGTGCAGCCAGCGTGCAGCCAGGGTAACCGACAGCAATCCCAGCACAAGAGAAATGGCGATCATGGCCAGAGGGCGTGTGTTTTTCATGGTGTGTTGTTTCTTGAGACGTGTCCGTCAAATGGGGCTCCAGGGCGATGCCAATTGCAGCCAGGTGCCAGCCGCAATGGCGATGGCGTAGGGCACTTGCGCCATTTCTTCGGGGGCGTGATGGGAGGCGGCCGGGCTTTTCCTGGGCCAGCCTGAACCCAGAGACCGCAAATTCAGCAAGGAGGGCATGAGTTGCGATGTCCACACCCCCCAGGCAAACGCCAGAACACCGCCCATGAGGAAGATGCACAGTGATACTTTCAGGATGGTGGGAAAACCGACAAAAAAGCCGATCGCCGAGATCAGCTTGACATCGCCCGCTCCCAAAAATCGAAAGACATACAACAGGCCAAAACCCAGCAGGCCGACCATGCCTCCGCTGATGGACGACATGGCACCCATACCCGTCGGTGTCAGAGACAGGCCAATGCCAGTCAAGGCACCTGCCAGCACAACGGTGTTGGGTATTTTTCGGCGCCGTGCATCCTGGTACAGCGCCACGCTGAGCATCGCGCTCAAGGCCATGATCTGAACCATTTCAGGCAAACGGGAAAGCATGGTCGGTGGTTGGGGATCAAGCTGCCGTCAGACGCCAGTGAGTGCTGTTCCGATCTTGGTGAACACCCCCACCAGATCTGTTTTGACCGTGCCAAGTACCGTCACAATGCCCACAGAAAGAATGCCAGCGATCAGCCCGTACTCGATGGCCGTGGCGCCAGATTCGTCTTGTGTGAATGATTTCAGTGATGTCAGAAACTGTTTCATGTTGAAAACTCCATTGCAAAGTTGAGTTGACTTGAGGCCTGCACTGATAAACCCCAGCGCTTTGAGGGCATGGTGTTGCGCGAGACTCAAGCCACGGTCAGCACATCGCCAGACATGCACCGCGATGCCAATGTAGAACTGGGTCAAAAAAACATCGGTGCGATGCGCCACTCAAGAAATGCCATGTGGTTTCTGATTTTTTTGCGGGTGCAAGCACACCGATAAGCACCAGGCAGAGCGCTACCCTGCATGTCGCATCCGACGCTGCGATGTCGGGTGTGCAGAAAGGTCGCCATGTTTTTCTCTCTTGTATTTGCCCGCTGGATTCGTTTTGTCCGATGTGAAAGCGGTGCCGCTGCCGTCGAGTTCGCGCTGCTCTTGCCCTTGTGGATGAGTCTGGTTTTGGGTGTGGTGGATCTGGGGCTGGCGGTTTACACCCAGTCTGTGCTCTCCAATGCCAGCCGCGAGGGTGCCCGTGCCGGGGTGGTGCTGGCCTTGAGCCGACCAAGCAGTCAGGCGATTGGCACGGTGGTCCAGAGTTACCTGACGAACAGTCTGGGCAACGTCAGCAAATTCGGAACCTTGTCGTTCACCCCGCCCTCGGCGTGCCCGGATGCCAGCAGCAGTTTGACGGTGCAGATGAGCTACAGCTTCAAAGGATTTGCCATGGGGGCCGTGGCCAATGCCTTCAATCAGCCCATCGTGCTCAGTGCACGTACCACCATGGCCTGCGAATGACAGGCGACCCAAGGAGACATGTCATGAAATCACAACGTGGCGCCATGGCCGTGCTGCTTGCATTGCTCTTGCCTTTGCTGGTGGGCGTTGCCGCCTACACCGTGGATGTGGCCTATTTCTTTCTGGTGCGCAACCAGTTGCAAAACGATGCGGATGCTGCCGCGCTGGCCGGAGCTCGACACCTCTACGATGGCGTCAGCTCCACCCCCAGCTGGACAACTGCCGAGCAAAAAGCGATGGCCGCAGTGAATTTCAACCGTGCCGCCGGTGCGCCACTGACGGATGCCTCTGTGCGCTTGGGGTATTGGAGTTTGTCTGACCCTGCCCCTGCACTGAAACCAGGCACATCGACACCCCAGGATTACGATGCCCCCGCTGTGGAAGTGCTGGTGTCCAGAAGCGCTGGCCACAACGGGGGAGGCATCAAACCTTTTTTTCTCAATTACTTTGGCATCACAGACCAGGCCTTGCAGGTCAGGGCGGTGGCAGGCCTGAGCAGTCCCGGTGCCACACGCATCTTCCCTTTTGCTGTGGCGAACACCTTGTTTCAGACTTATTGGAACGGAACAACGCTGCCGTTGGGGCCGAAAACAGACCCCAAGACGAGCAAACCTTATGTGTTCCAGCTCACAGGGGCCACGGGTGGCTGGGTCGATCTTTCGGCCACATCCAACTCGGCCGGTTTGGTGAGTGATTGGTTGTCAGCCACCGCCCCTGTGCTGACCAGCATCGGACAGCAGATCTGGCCGCAACCAGGCACCAAAGCCAGTAATTACAAAGACGTCAGTGCATGCAGCGCTGCCGCCAAGGCACCAGCCAGCAGAACTTGTGAGTATGTTTATATGCCCATTCTTTCGGATGTACAGGCCAAAACATCCGTGCCAGTGCTGGGCTTTGCCTGCATCCACATCCTCGATGCTGCCCAGGGACAGCAATACATCCTGGCGGAGATGAGCACGCAGTGCCCCGTGATGCCGGGGCAAGGTGTGGCCGCCCAGTATTACGGTGCCAAGTCTTCTCCGGCCTTGTTCAAGTGAACGGGTGATCTGGCTCGGGTCGCGGACCCGATGCGAGATGGGGGTCATCGCTCAAATGTCACCGAGCCCGTTCAGAATGCCGCGTGTGCGCAGGTAAAAACCCAGTTCATTGATGGTCAGGTACGCCGGGGTACTGGCAAACTTGCTGTCGGAGGCCTGCATCTGCAGATTGGCTCTGGCGGTGTCTCCGCGCTTGGCGGCCACATAGCCCAATATGGCCCAAGGGTAGGGGTCATAAATTTCACTGGTCCACTGCGGCGTGTAGGTGTTCAGAAACCGATAGGCCGGACCGTAGTAGGGCGACAACTCGCTCACATTGAACGCCTGTGCAAACACCTGGCATGTGGTGCCTGGGTAGAAGGTCGAGGTGTCGGCACGCCAGTCCTGGTCGCTGACCTTGAAGCCACTTCGGGCGCTGTCCCACAGGTAGATTTCCATGCTTTGGGCGATGCGGGTGGCGATATTGTTGTAATAGTTGGCATCGGTCGACTCCCCGCGCAAGGCCAGGATGCTCGCGTAATCGCGCAGACCCCGGTAATCCTCAGCGTTGTTCATGAGGTAGCCATAGTCGGCAACGGGGCTGGTGCGTGGGGGCTGGAACACCCGGCACAATCCGTTTGATTTTTGCAAGGTCGCAATGTTGGCGTAGGCCATGTTCTTGAGCGTGGCTTTGTTCTGATCCCACCAGGCCCAGTTGTTGCTGGCGCGCAGATAGCGTGCGACCAGGCTCAGCAGGGTGGCCACATAAGAATTGTCCGAATCAGACGGCACCAGCGTGATGCTTTGCAAGCTGGCGTCGTTGAAGTTGACATCCTGGATGGTGTAGTTGCTCTCCAGCCGACTCAGGTACAGATCCAGGTACGGACGGATGTAAATCTCGAGTTCAGCAAGCGAGAGGTAGGCGATGGTGGCGATCAGCCCCAGCTGGGTGAAATACCAGTTCAGACGGCCATTGGGCGCAATCAGGTAGCCACGGGCCAGAGGGCCTGAAGTGATGCGCAGTGCCTTGATCTGGGCCAGGGCATCGATCGGTGGGGCTGGCGGCGGCGGTGTGGGGGGCCCTTTGCGGGCTTTTGCCATCGGCGTCAGCATTGCGCTGGCGGTCAAGGCATGAAAGTCACGGCGTTTCATGATGAGTCCTTTGCGCCTGGTTGGCAGGCCATCATGGTTTGAATGCCTGCATCTGTGGATTGCCGCTCCAATCGGGCGAGCGCGTTGTGCAGGAAGACGCGCGTCAGCTTGTTTTGTGCGATGGCGTCCATGAGCTGCCCACGGCTTTGCAGGCGGCAAGCGGCTTCGCTGGATTCGCTTGCCTTCTTCAGGTGCGCGTCGATGATGAAAAAGTCCCGGGGAATGCCGGATAGGCCAATGTGCGTCAGGGGCGTCATGGGGTTTTCCTTGGTGGGCAGAGCAATATCCCCGAGCGGGTCTTTTTTGTTTGTGCGCTGACATACTGGCTGGTGGTCGATGCCAGAAAGACGCGGCTCAAGGTGACTCGGACCACTCGATTTCCAGTACCTTGATGTTGTTTGCCACGACTTGCCATTGGCCATGGCGTTCAACGATCTGGGCACTGCCATCCACCAGGTGCGGCGCTTGGGCATTGAATTTCGGAATCAGCCAGGTCATGTTGGCCAGAGTCGTTGCACTGGTCGCAGTGAGCCGTTTTTTGTGGTTCGTCAGGTGGGTGACGTGCCATTGCACCGCCATCCTTTTGTTCTGGAAATCAGCCAGTTCCACCATGCTGTACCAGCGAAATTGGCCTTGAGCCTGAAGCCTGTGGGCGGTGGATCGCAAGGTTTCCATAGCCTGGTGGTATTCCCTGGAGACCGGAGGGTGAAAATAGAAAAGCCGGGCAATGCCGCGCTGACTCACGTGTTCCAGCAAGTCCTGAATGAACAGGCTGATGTCGGCTTCCTGGAGCTTGTGCGCATGCAATTCATCCATGGTGGCGATGCGCTTGAAGTTGGAAATTGGAAAAGTCCACAAGCCTTTCTCGGGTGCACGATGGCCCTGAATGTAGGCACGTGTGGGGCCGAGACCGGTATCCGATGTCGAGTAATACGCTTTGAAATCATGGCGTTCCAGCCAATTGGTCACCCAGACTGGCTGGTTGCCCATGGGCGCGGAGTAGCTCAGGGGGCGCTGCCCGACGGCCAGGCTGATGGCCTGGTGGTTTTTGTCCAGATAGGGTTCAAAGCGGGATCGGTTGTGTTCATTGGCCTGGTCGCCAAACACATTGTGGATCCAGCCACCGTGGTTGCCGATGTCATGCCCCTTGTCATGCTGCCGCTTCAAAAAAGCCTGCATCCAGGGGTTGTGCTCCAGGCCGGTGCCCATGCGGTCGCCTGCCGTGTAGGTGTCCGGTCCTGCGGTCACATGGATGGTGTAAGGCCCGTCATCAAACCATCCGGCCTCTTCCAGTGTTTTCAAATGGGCCTGGGCTGCGTTGGAGTCCACATGCAGGTTCAGCACCATGCCGCCTATGCCCCCTGGTGTGCCAGACAGAACAGGTTGTCTGGCCATGTCGATCGCAAAGTGCGACAGGATGCGGTGCAGCAAATAGCTGTCGGTGCGCGTTTTCAGATAACCCAAAGGCAAATTGGCAAACAGCACCGAACCTTTGCCATGGGCATGGGTGGACACGATGGGGTCGCCACGGCTCGATTGCATCAGGGTTTGGGTGTCGGGTGTTGCTGTGCTCTGGAAGTGGTTGTAGGCCAGTGTCTTGTAGCCATAGGTGGTGAGCTCGCCCCAATGGCCCGGTTGCGTGTTGTCAAAGTCCAGTTTCCCGGGTTGGATGGCCAGAATCCTTGCCCCTTCGGCAGAGGCGTAGACGGGGCCATGGTGTGTGGTGTTTTCACGCAGCGCCTCGTAGCGGGCATAGGTGACGCCGGTGAGTCCGGACAGCCGCGAGCTGGGCGCTGCATAGGTGCGCTGCAATGGATCAAGCAGTGCGGCATCGAATCCCACGAGCACATGACCGCCTTGCGCGGCATATTGGTACAGAGCATTGACCAGCACATCGGAGGCTTGTGGGTGCACGGTGTCCGGCAAGATCACGCCGGGTATGCTGCGTTGGTTGGACAGGGCCTGCACGAAGGTGTCGTCGGACCAGGGGAGCAAGGCAATCCCTTCTTCCTGGGCCGCATCGAGCCAGGCCTGGGTGACCGGGTGCTTGAGTGCCGAAGCATCGGGCAGCAACAGCACGAGGCTGACAGGTTCTTGCCTCTCGCGGGTGTTGGCCCGTTGCAGGCTCCAGCCCGACAAGGTCATGGCGGCCATGGCGCACGCCAAAAACCAGACATGGGGTTTTCTCATGGCTGTTGCCCGATGATGTGCTGGTCGTGGGGAAGCACGCTGGCCAATCCACCATACAGTGCAATAAAGATCCACAAATCCAGCCAGGATCCGAAGCACAGAAACAGCACCGGCATGAAGAGGGCCGATCCTTTGTCAAGGATCCAGGCATGCAGCAGCACTTTGTGCGGCAGCATGAGGGCGAAGTAAGCCAGTACCGCCAACGGGATCATCAGTCTGGTTGCGACAGAGCGCACGAAGATGCCCCAACCCAAAGCCAGCATCGGGCCTGTGGCCAGCATCAAGCCGTAACCCATGTCCAGCAAAGCCTGCGAGTGTCTGCTCAAGGTGTAGGGAAAACTGGCTGGGGTCAGCATGAAGAACAGGCAGGCCGATGCCTGGATCAGGCAAAGCGCACGCACAAACACCCGCAAAGGATGCAGCCGGTCATTGAGCAAAAGGGTGACGCCCCAAAGGACAAGCAAGCCCAGCCAGGTCCACAGGAGGCTTTCATTGGAGGGCATGGATGTGCCATCGCCTGGATCAACCCAGGGGGCGGCACTGTCCAGCCGCAGGGCCAGTTGGGCCCAGCTGCCCCCCAGGTGTGCCGCCCAGAACGACATCACTGCTTGCCAGAAGTGCATCAAGCTTGGCTTCAGGGCCCAGGTCAAACCGACAGGCAAACTGGAAAACATGAACCCCTCCAGGAGGACTTGCCAGTGAATGGGCCATGGCCGGATCACCCTGGACGGGCTGGATGCGGTGCGGCTCATCGAAAGTCCTTGAACACACCCAGGTTCAAGCCGCTGCGGTGGTAGTAGGGGTTGTGGTAGCTGTCGAGTTTGAGTTTGAGACCCCAGTCCTGCCCCAGCCAGTGCTGGATGGACAGGGTGGTCTGATGGCTTGAAAAATGGGAAATGAACAAGCCATCGCCCAGTGACAGGTAGCCTTCCTGCCCCCACCCGTAGCGGCCGGTGACCTGTGTGGCCTGATGGTGTCCCCAGGTGGCTGCAATGAAGTATTGGCTGGTTACAATGCGCCCGGGTTGGCTGCGCGTCTGCCTGGCCTGCGCCTGAACAACCCAGGGTCGCTCGAAATAATACGTCAGGCCCAGACTGGCGTTGTCGTCCTGGTGCCCATCCGGCGCGTGGTAGCGGCCCAGACCCAGGCTGCCCACCAGGCGCAGATCGCTGAGCAGCTTGCGGTGGATGAAGCCATCGAGCCGGTAGCGGGGCAGATACGCTGCACCATCACCGATGCCCAAGTTCAGTGAGGCGTACCAAAGTGGGGACAGCACCAGAGTGTCGCCCAGACCCAGGTAGTTGCCGTTTTCGTTGAAGCGGTTCATGTTGCTGGCTTCAGCGCTCAGTTGGTGGTCACCGTACTGAGCGATGCCGCGCAGACCGAACTCGCGCCAGTCCCCGTACCCGGCACTCAAGTGGTTGCTTTCTTCGTAGGCTTCGACGCTGTGGAGGCCGTTTTGCATGGCAGCAGGCTCAGGTGCCTGTGCCCATGCACCAGTCCATGCGCATGAAAGGACCGTGCTGGCCAAAATGGTCAGGAAATGATGGTGGGTGCGCTGCATGGCGGCTCCTTTCAGTGGGGGCGACTGAGAATGTCTGCAATCCGATCAGCCGACTGGCCATCGCCAAAGGGGCATTGGCTCAGCTGCATAGATTGGTAAACGGCCTTGTCCTGCAGCAGCATGGACGCCTGTTGCACGATGGTGTGCGGGTCTGTGCCCACCAGCAGTGCTCCACCGGCATCCACCAGTTCCTGTCTTTCGGTGCTGTCGCGGGTGATCAACACTGGCTTGCGCAGGGCCGATGCTTCTTCCTGAATACCACCCGAGTCGGTCAGGGTGAAATGGCAATGCGCAAGCAGACCGATCAAGGCCGGATAGCTCAAGGGTTCGGTCAGGCACAACCGCTCGCGGCACTCGTGCGTCAGGGTGCTGAATGCCGCGTGGATGTCTGCCCTCACCGCCGGGTTGGGATGCATGGGCCAGACCACGATCAAGTCGCGGTGGCATTGCAAAAGCGCTCCTACAGCGGCCGCAATCAACCGAATGGGCTGACCCCAGTTTTCCCGGCGGTGCGCGGTGACCAGCATCAAGCGCGCTGGCCATTGGTGTTCCAGAAATTCGTGTACATCTGCGGGCAAGGTGGCGTCGGCATCGTGCATGCCAATGCGGCCACGCACCCACAAAGCGGCATCGATCACAGTGTTGCCCACTTCAAAAATCTGTTCGGCCGCAATACCTTCCTTGAGCAAGTTGGTGGCGGCCTGGTGTGTCGGCGGAAAGTGCCAGTGGGCCAGCCTGCCGATGAGTTCCCGGTTTTTTTCTTCGGGGAAAGGATCTTGCTGGCCTGTGCGCAAGCCCGCTTCGATGTGGGCTACCGGGATGTGATGAAAGTAGCCCACCATGGCCCCGACCAGCGCGCTGGCCGTGTCACCCTGAACCAGCAGCACATCGGGTCGGGCCTGGGCGACTTTCTCATCGATGCCCTGCATCAATTCGGCTGTCAAACCCGACAAGGTGGGCACTTGCCGTGTGATGTTCATGTGGAGATCCGGGCCCATCCCGAAGAATCGGTACAGCGCATGGGCCATGTCGTCATGCTGGCCGGTGTGCAGTACCTGCACGGTTCCACCACGCGCTTTGAGGGAGCGGTAAACCGGGGCCATTTTGATGATTTCCGGGCGGGTGCCCATGCAGGCAAGGTAAGAGGTCATGTGCAGTGGTCCTGTGTGGCGGAGGAGGGGGGTAAAAGCGGAACGATCTGGAACACCACTTCGTCGGTGACGATCCAGTGCAGGCCGTGTCGCAAGGGCAAGGCCTTTTTTTGCCAGCAGCGCACGGTGTCAAGATCCCTGTGCTCCCATGCCAGCAGGGCGATCAGGCCCCATGCAAAATCCGTGTCCATCTGTGCCAGCCAGGCACTGCGGTGGCGTGCCATCCAGCGCTGGTAATGCACCAACGCTTCTCCGGGTATGAGTGGAAATCTCACCAGCAGTGGGTACAGCTGCGCTGTCGCATCCGGGTAAAAGGCATCTTGCGGATGAGGGTGCTCGGTTTGGGTGCTGACTTTGTAAATTTGCTGGCTGGCGTCCCAGAATGTTTGCTGTATGGCCCGGGCCAGCTGTGGTGATGGCAGGACCGACCAGACTTCCAGGTTGTCCATGAACAGATGGACCGGCACTTGCCATGACACCTGGTATAGCCCTGTGTGCTTGTTGCGCAAGGTCTCCAGCGATTGCCTTGCCCGCCCGGCCGATCTGCGGGTCAAGAGGCCAGTGTCAGGCCGTGTTTTCAGGAATGCCAGCCACAAAGCCAATGATGCATCGTCTGCATCAGCGGGTTTGCAAGCCTGCCAGCGCTGTGCCTGTTTGCAATGGCGATCGAGCCGACCCGTGGACTGGTAACGCGGGGCCAGCCAACGGGACCAGGCAGCGGCTGGCCCGGAGATGTCCAGACCATGCGCATGGGCCAGCAGCAAGGCTTGCAGCGCAAAGTACGGGTCTACGGTATCCCCCTGGTGCTGAACGGTGATGGCACCGCTTTCATCGAGGTAGCCGCTCAGGTCGAGACGCTGGCCATGGGCGGGTAGCCAAGCGCACACGGTGAGGCCGAGTGCGACAGCGCTGACGCGCAGGGCGGGCAGAGCCGTGCACAACCTCATGCAAGCTGCCCTGTGCGCCGGGCATGCACCGTGCCGTGTGCCATGGCGGTGCCCAGGACGAAGATGTTGTCAGCACAGACGCTGGTTGGTTTGCCGACCTGGCCCAGCACGACCATGTCACCCAGCGTGAGGTTTCCCGCACACAGCAAGGGGCCATGCACCGCGCTGGCTTCTTGCAAGTCGATACATGCATCGCTGATCAGCGCCCCGCTGACCACGGTACGCGCGCCAACGCTGACATCGCCATGGACCTTGATGTCGCCCTGGATCAGGCAGTCAGAGCCGATCCACAAATGGCCCGTGATGACCAGTGAACCCGCGAGCTGGTGTGCAGCCGGAATCCGGCAGTCGCCTGCAATGCGCCACCCGTTTGCGCCCCAATGGATGGCTTGTGGCAAGGCTTCGATGGGGGAAGGCCTGGCCATCGCATCGCTGTCCCGGTTCTGGATCGGCCTGTCGATGCCGAACAGGATGCTGGGCGCCATCAGCTTCTTGAAATGGCTGCCAGGCATGACCACCATGCTGTGCGCGGCCTCGACCTCCTGGTGCAATGGGGTGTCGGCTGTCAGCCAAACGCGTTCAACGGGCGCTGGGCCCCGTGCCGCTGGTAATAAAGGAAATGCCAATGCGGTCATGTCCTGAGGGTGTCGCCACTCTTTCCAGGTGGGGTACAAGGGCGCCAGCAGCAAACCGCTTGTGACGGCAAGAAACAGTCCGAGCCAGAGTACATGGGAGGTGGTCATGAGGCCTCCTGCGTTTGGTAGCGGACGGTTTTGTGCCAGACCAGCTCACGACCTGTGAGGCCATCTTTGAGGCCAGAGGCCAGCGCCTGAGACACGCTTGGCAGGCTGACCATGAAGTTCAGGAATTGGATGGGCAGCAAACGCAGACGTTTGCGGTGGCCATCGATCAAAACGGCATAGACCATTTGCTGAAACGCGGTGAATCCGCCCAAGGCCGCACAGGCGATGAGGACCGTTCCCGGGACAAAAATGGTCAGGGTCTGCGCCGCATCCAGGTAGTACAGCGCCATGGTCAGAACCCACCCCATGAGCAACAGCGGTTGCATCAAAAAGATGTGCAGCAGCAACAAACCATCGAGCTGTTCGCGCAAGGTGGCAAACGGACTGCGCAGCAAGGTCCACGCCTGACGCATCAGCACCTGGTTGTGACCTTTGGCCCAGCGATGGATCTGGCGCAAGCGAACGGCCCACTCCTGTGGCACTTCTTCATGGCATGCAGCGTCGTTGTTGTAGACGGTTTTCCAGCCAGCCACCAGCAGGCGAAAAGTGATGTCGGTGTCTTCGGCGAGCACATGGTCATGCCAACCCCCCACCGATGCCATGGCCGACAAGCGAACACCGCCGACAGTGCCTCCGTATTGCGGCACAGCGCGCAGATTCATTCGGGCCTGCTGATCCACCTGGTAGCCCGCAGACCGCTCCATGTCGAGCAGGCGCGTGAGCAGGTTGGCGCCTGCATTGCGTGGCACAACACGGCCCATGACGGCGCCTACTTCAGCGTCAAAGAATGGTGCCACGAGTTGCCGCATCAGACCGGGGGCAGGGGTGTAGTCGGCATCAAACACCAGGGCAATGTCGCCTTGTGCCAGGGCCATGGCGTCTTTCAGTGCCGCAGCTTTTCCGGGCTTGCCGCTGTTGCGGTGAAAGGCCTGGATGCGGCCAGGCCAGACGTGAACATATTGATCAACGATGCCGGCAGTCTGATCGCTCGATCGGTCATTGACCACGACGATCCGCATGCGGTCCTGCGGGTAGTCGCTGGCCAGCATGGCGTTCATGCTGCTGGCGATGACTTTTTCTTCGTTGTGTGCCGCAATGAACACCGTGATCAGAGGCCATTGCGCTTGATCGATGCCCGCGTAAGGGTAGCGGTGCGAGCCGAGCACGCGGTTCAGAGAAAAGATGCATTGCCGAGTGCCATAAGCAAGCATGACGAAAACGATGACAGCCAACGCAGCCGAAAGCACCACGGAGACCGTTGAAACGGGGTGTCCGTTCAAGAGCCGATCCTGTGCCTGAGTACTTAGCGTCAGGAACAAGGTCAGGCAGAGCAGCCCTTTGTGGGCATGTCGATTCAAGCGCATGGCAACCTTTGGAAATGGGTGCCCCATGCTGATGGATGGTGTGCGATGACTCAGGACGTCAACGCACATTTGCGCCCAGGCATCGTGCGCCTGCGAACATGTGCGGTGCTCGGGCATTGTCGATTGACCCACAGACAGTTGCCTGCTGTATTCCTACATTGCTCCTTGAGTTTTAAGACCCCATTTCAAGGAGCAATGTCATGAAAAACAGGCGTGCGTGTGTTCGCATTTGGAGACGTGTCGTGCTGGTTTTTCCTGTGGCGTGGCTGTCTGCCTGCGGTGGATCAGACCGCACCGCCAGTGTCGAATTGCCTGCTACGGTCGCAGCACAAGCGCCCCCCGCAGAGGTGCTTGGTTCTGCCAGCGTGTCGTTGTTGGCTTCCGCTGCACCGCTGGTGTTGGCAGCGGCCACACCAGACCCGGGCGTTTTGCTGTTGCTCTTGCCCGACGGGCAGGACACCAACGATCCGCGTGTCAGTGCTTGGGTCGATGCCGCTTCAGAGGAGGGGGTTCGCATCCTGCCCGTGAGTGATTCGGTCTTCCTGCAAATGGGGGCGAGCGCTTTGGCTTATGCCGGACTGATCTTGCCGGACAGCCTGCACACCCTGGCCAGTGATGCTGTGATTGACGCCGTGCAGAGTTACACAGCAGCGGGCGGAAAAACGATGCTGGTGTTTGATTTTGGCGCGTTGACGCTGTCTGGCGGTGTGCCGGTGTACCCGGTCCCCAAGTCCCGCCTCAGCGGCATGGCGGGTGTGGACTACATCCTCTACGACCAGCTGCGCGACAAGACCACAGGCTTGGGGCCTGTGACCGCATTGCGCAGCCAGTTGCGGGCCTTGCTGGTGCCACCGGGAAAATCCATGGCGTTCACGGGACTGGCGGCCAGCACCTCCCTTGCGATGACGAGCACAACTTCCGGGGGCGATGCATCAACCCTTCTGAACGCCAGCGGTGTGAGTCAGCAATCGGCGCTGTATCTGCCTGTCAGCACGCAGGATGCCGGTGGGGCTCAGGGCTTTGATCCGCAGCAGTATGGCCATGTGCGTTACGCCTCAAGCCTGACGGGGGCAAGCAGCACCTCGGGGCGTGTCAGCAGCATCGATCTTGGGCGCGCATTGCGCTCTTCGCCACCGGTTTCAGTGAGCACCGTGACCTTGTCCAGCCAGAGCAATACCTTGCTGCAAACGTCAGCGACTCTGACAGCCATCACCGACCCGGTGGACAGCTACACGGGTTATTTGTTCGGCTCTCTGATGTATCCCAGCTATGTGACCCAAGGCACGTTTGGTCAGTTGACTGAACAAAAAACCATCGCCACATCCCCGCAGTTCGGACTGGTTGCGGGCATCAACCCGGTGGGCGCAGGCCAGGTGCTGTTCGTGAATCTGCCGCTGACCTACCTCAAGGGGAAAACCGATGCCTTGATGATGCATGGTTTTTTGCATTACTTCACTCGGCAGATGGTGGGCATGGCGCATTTGTCTGCCATGCCCAATGGCGTGGCCGGCATGACCTTGAACTGGCATCTGGATTCGATGGACGCGCAAGTCCCGATGCAAAAGCTGGTCAAACTCAATGTCTTCAATGACCCTGCGGCCTTGTATTCGGTCGACATGACTGCAGGACCGGATGCGGTGGTCCCTGGAGACAAGCTGGGCTGGAATCTGACAGGTAATAAAACCGCCCGCAATTTGCTCAAAAGCCTGGATGCCACAGGACACAGCATTGGATCACACGGAGGCTGGATACATGATTATTACGGCTTGAATGTGACGGAATCCAATCAGCTCAGCTCAACGGGCGGAGCTTGCTTGAATGCGCCGCTCAAGCTGGACAACTACCAGCAGTGCCTGGTGATGAATCGGCAAGCGGTCGATGGGGCCACGGGAAAAACGTCCCGCAGTTATTCCGCGCCTGAAGGAAACAATCCCTTGTGGGCCATGTCGTGGCTGGAGAAACAGGGCGTGGTGGCCACCTACTTTGCGGGGCACACGGGCCTGGGCGCGACGCGCCAGTACCGCGAAGGGCAATTGCTCAATCCGGGTGTCTGGGTTTTTCCTGTGACGCCGGAGGGTCTGTACGCCACTTTTGAAGAGTTCCAGAGCCACAACGTGCCATCAACCGAGGTGCTGGACTGGTACAAGGCGCTCATTGATTTCAATGTGGCGCAAAACACCAGCCGTTTGATTTATGCCCATCCACCCGGCGCGGCTCTTTGGAGCCCCGTGCTGACCAATATGCTCGCTTACGCGAAGAGCAAGAATGCCCGTTTCGCTTGGTACACCATGCCCAGGCTGGCCGATTTCATGAACAAGCGCCTGTCGGTGCGCTGGTCACAGGCCAGAGACGCCACCACAGGCGTGACCTTGTTCACGGCATCCCATCCCGTGAGTCTGCAAGAGATGGTCTGGCGGCTGCCCCGTTCTGTGTATCCCAACGCTCCTCGCATTGTGAGCGGCAAGGCCACGGTGGACAGCACGGATGCGGAGTTTTGGCTGGTCAAGGCGGGCAGTGGCACGCAACTGGTGTTCAGTGCCTGATCCATCGGTGTAGACCGTTTTGAAGGCGAACTGTGACCGATTGATCAATGGACGAGGTGCTGGTGATTGTTCAGCATTGGCCCTCTGGTCTTTCGAATTTCATGAGAGACCTTTTCCGGAGTTTCACATGCAGACACAACAACCCCATTTCCCCTCTCGCGTCTTTCAGCCCTTGCTCAGTGCGGCTGACGTGAGCCATTCACACGGTGTTTGAAAGGATTGGTCATGGCTTACCCGATTGCACAAAGCGCTCGCCAAAATGCCATCCTGGCGGCATTGCCAATGCTGGACTACGCTGGCATGGCCGATGATCTTGAGGCGGTGGATTTGGCTTTTGGCCAGGTTCTGGATGAACCCGGCGCAAGTTCCGGCTATGTTCATTTCCCGATCAGCTGCACAGCCTCGCTGGTGTCGAGCACGCAAGATGGCGAGATGTCCGAGCTGGCCATCTGCGGGCACGAAGGCCTGGTCGGCGTGGCCGCCATTTTGGGCATGCCTGTGCTCAACCACCGTGCGGTGGTCATGAAGGCTGGGCAGGCTTACCGGCTGTCGGTGGTCAATTTTGAAGAAGCGCTGGCCCGTTCAGACGCTTTTCGGCGCCTGGCTTTGCGCTACGTTCAGGCCTTGATGGCGCAAATGTCGCAAAGCATCGTTTGCAGCAGGCACCACTCGGTGTTGCAGCGCCTGAGCTTCTGGCTGCTGTTCAATCAAGACCGGGCGGACCGTGCCCAGTTGAAGGTGACGCACGAAAACATTGCCCATATGCTGGGCGTGCGACGCGAATCGATCACCCAGGCGGCAGGGCAATTGCAGTCGGACGGCTGGATCAAAACCAGCCGGGGACGGATCTCGATTGAAAACACACCAGGGCTGGCCTCCAGGGCCTGCGAATGCTACGGTCTGTTGAAGACCGAATATGAGCGCCTGCATCAGCCCACGCCTGCGGGGCACAACTGCACGAACGGCGTGGCCATGGCGCGTGAGCCTGAAGCAGCACCAGACCATGCCGTGCCTGCGCTGCCTTTGGCCGAAGACCGCAAATACGCCGACATTTACAACTTTGCGCCTGTGGGTTTACTGTCGGTCGATGCGCAGGGGCGCATGCTGGAGGTCAACATGGCAGGGGCCATTCTTCTGGGGATGCAGCGGTCGCAATCGTCCAACCAGGTGTTCACCGATTTGCTGACCGAAGGCTCGCGTCAGGTGTTTCTGGACTTTCACGCCGAAGTCATGAGCGGCAAATGTCGCAGGCATTGCGAGCTGTCGCTCCTGGCAACGCCACAGAGACCCTTTGCCGTGGTGCGGGTAGAGGCCACGGTGGATGAAGATGGACTGGAAAACCGCATGGTGCTGCTGGACATCACGGCGCAGGTCCAGCAAGCGCAGGCACTGGCAACGCGAGAACGCGAGCAGCGGGCTTTGCTGGAGCATTTGCCCGGTGTGTTCTGGATCAAGGATGAGCAAGGCCAGTTTGTGGCGGTCAACCACCTGAACCAGCGCAACGGCCACGACATGAACACATCGCAAGGTCTTCTGCAGCCTGCCACCAGAGGGAGTGCGTCAAGAGAGGCAGGTTTTTCCGCATAAGATGCGGGCCATGCAAACACGACAACTTGGCCCCTTTTCTGTCAGCGCTATTGGCCTGGGCTGTATGAACCTCAGCCACGCCTATGGTGCGCCTGTTTCCCGTGAACAAGGCGAGCGCGTGCTGCTCGCCGCGCTGGACGCCGGTGTGACTTTCTTTGACACCGCAGCCCTGTATGGCTTTGGAGCCAATGAAACCCTGGTGGGGCAGGTTATGAAGCCACACCGCCGCCAGTTCACCCTGGCCAGCAAATGCGGCATGCAGGGCGTCACCCAAAGCGATGGCACCAAAGTGCGCGTGATCGATGGCCGACCCGAGACGATCCGCCAGACGTGTGAAGACGCGCTGCGCCGCCTGCAGACCGACGTGATCGACCTGTATTACCTGCACCGCTGGGACAAAAAGGTGCCGATCGAAGACAGCGTGGGTGCGCTGAGCGATCTGGTGCGCGCGGGCAAGATCCAGACGATTGGCCTGTCGGAAGTCTCGGCCAGCACCTTGCGCAAGGCGCATGCAGTGCACCCGATCACGGCAGTGCAAACCGAATATTCGCTGTGGACGCGCAACCCGGAAATCGCCGTGCTGGATGCCTGCCGCGAACTGGGCGTGACCTTTGTGCCTTTCAGTCCTGTGGCACGTGGCTTCCTGTGCGGCGCAGCGCTGGATGTGACCCGCTTTGACGCCAAGGACATCCGCCGCACCATGCCACGCTTTGCGCCTGACAACTACGCTGCCAACCTCAAACTGCTGCCGGCGTACCACGCAGTGGCCCAGGAAGCCGGCTGCAGCCCTTCGCAACTGGCCTTGGCCTGGCTGCTGCACAAAGGGGAGGATCTGATCCCGATCCCGGGCACCACCTCGGTCGAGCACCTGATGGACGATCTGGGTGCGGTGAATGTCAAGCTCTCCGCCGATCTTTTGGCGGGTGTCGAAGACCTGATCAACGAACGCACCGTGGTGGGCGACCGCTACAACGCGCAAGCCAACAGCGAAGTGGATACCGAGGTTTTTGCCTGAAT
>Ga0228703_1000324_pt1 | contig 37512 bp, 33 predicted proteins | sample McNCre217_Aug_MG_3_FD_178020 | JGI IMG/M metagenome (GOLD analysis project Ga0228703, IMG submission 178020) | Freshwater microbial communities from McNutts Creek, Athens, Georgia, United States - 29-17_Aug_MG | ecosystem: Environmental > Aquatic > Freshwater > Creek | place: USA: Georgia...
CCTGCCTCATAGCGCAGAAACGTGTCCATTGGAGGCGTGTCTACGATTTTGTTAGGATTAAAAATACCTTTGGGATCCCACCAAGACTTCAATTCCCGCATTAATTGGTAATTCTCCTCTCCTACCATCCAAGGGATAAACTCCCCTCTTAAACGACCATCCCCGTGTTCTCCAGAAAGAGAACCTTTGTACTTCTTCACCAAGCGTGCGATTTCCTCTGCTATATGACGAAATTGCTGATGTCCTTCTTTGGTCTTTAAATTAATAATGGGACGCAAATGCAATTCCCCCGATCCGGCATGCGCATAGTGCACGCAATACAGGTTATTCGCCTGTAAAATCTCATTGAACTCTGCGATGAAAGCAGGTAAATCATTCACATCCACGGCCGTATCTTCGATCACAGCCACCGCTTTTTCATCCCCTGGCAAATTAGAAAGTAAACCTAAGCCCGCTTTTCTCAAATCCCAAACCTTCTTTACATCCCCTCCCGTCACAAATGGAAAATGGTAACCTAATCCCGATTTGCGCATAGCGGCCTCACAAGCTTGTGCTTGAGTCGCTAAATCTTCCGTTGAATCTGAACGCAATTCCACCACTAGAATCGCTCCTGGATCTCCTTCGACAAAGAAACGATTTTGACGTTGTTCTGGATTCGCTTTTGTACACTCTAAAATATAATGATCCATCAATTCCGAGGCAGATGGATTAAATTGCAAAGCAATTAAGTTCGCTCGTAAAGCCTCATCGATCGTATTAAAATGACCACAAACGAGCCCTAAATGAGCAGGTGGCAATACATCGACGTGCAATTTAATGCGCGTTGCGAAGCACAATGTACCCTCAGATCCACTGATAAGTGAACAAAAATTAAAAGGTGCATCAATTGGCTCAAAAGCCTTTGTATGCAACAACATATCTACCGCATATCCCGTATTACGACGATCGATACTGGGCTTCGGAAACTCTTCTGTAATATTTTTCTGGTGCTTCGGATCAGATAGAGACGCTAGGGTCTTTTCATAAATTCCGTGCAAACGAGAGCCTTTCTCCAGCGTTTTAATGGTCTCAAAGGGATCTTCTGCTTTAAAATGAACTGGGCTTCCGTCTGACAAATAACCTTCTACTTCTAATACGTGATCTCTGGTCGAACCATACACAACGGAATTAGAACCACAGGAATTATTTCCTACCATTCCACCAATCATCGCCCGGTTTGCCGTAGAAGTCTCTGGACCAAAAAACAAGCCCTGTTTTTTCAATTCTACGTTCAGTACATCTCTGACCACACCTGGTTCCACCCAAACATATGATTCTTCTTTATTGATCTCTAAAATGCGGTTAAAAAACTTTGAAACATCCACCACTAAGGCTTTTCCTACCACTTGGCCAGCCAGTGAAGTCCCAGCTGTTCTTGGAATCAAAGGAATAGAATGTTGATCCGCAAATCGGATGATTTTCTTCAAATCTTCCTCTGTCTCTGGAATCGCCACACCTAAAGGCATCTCGCGATAGGCAGACGCATCCGTTGCATACAAGGTCTTCATCACGGTATCCGTGTGAAGCGCTCCTTGCAAGGTGCTTCCTAAAGTAGAAAGAAGAGATTCTGTGATTTGCGTCGCCATAGTTTATTTCTTAAACTGCAATTTACACAAAGCGCTGATTAGTAGCAATTGAGCCACTATATAAGTACTCATCACCACGGTAGATATCATCGGAAAAGAATAATAAAACTTTCCAAAAGCCAAAACACTATCCGACACCACAAATAAAAAGGCTCCCAACACAATCTTTTGATTTCTCAGACAAATCGCAAAGTACAGCATCGAACCTAGCGCTAAAGCATACAAGGTCACCGGAATTTTCATTCCACTAGCCAAATATGGGCTTAAGAAGGCTAAAAACAAAAAGACATAGATCATCACTCCGCCCAGAGGTAATCGTGCATGAGCTGGCACCCAAGCTAGCCCTGATGCTTGCTGAGTAAAGAGACGGATATAACTCAATTGCATGATTAAAAAAGATCCTAGACCCAGCTGAAAGTACAGGGAACTATCGCCCGGAAGCATCAGCAATACATCCCCCAGTAAAGCAAAAAGGGTCGTAAAAAACAGCGCAGGCCTTGGATTTTCTTGTGCAATATGACCCATTAACAAAATCATCAGTAATGGTTTCGTTGCATACCTGATTTCCGGACATGTTGGGAATAACACCGGAGACACTAATTCTAGGATAGCATCTAGCCAGAATAATTTCAAAAATAGGTTTTTCATGATGATTCGTCTGTTTGGCAAAAAAAAATCACTCAACGCTTATGGTCAAGTGATTTCTTTTTATTGCAGATAGGTGTGGATCAAGATCCGCAAGCCTCACATGCCTCTGGATTGTCCAAAGAACAAGTCATATCTGCTTTGTTTTGTTCTGCGCTATTATCGAAACTAGCTGCCGCTGCTTTCGCTGCTGCTTCAGAGTACACTAATTCCGTTTCATTCACCAAATTCGTTTGCTCAATCGCTGGCTCTGCTTGTTTCTCTACTGTAAACTTGATCGCATCCGTTGCCGCTTTCGTACGTAGGTAATACATACCTGTCTTCAAGCCTAACTTCCAAGCGTGGAAGTGCATCGATGTCAATTTGCCAAAGTTCACATCTTGGATGTGGATATTTAAGCTTTGTGACTGACAAATGTAAGCTCCACGATCAGCAGCCATTTCTAAGATGGTCTTTTGCTTGATCTCCCAAACCGTCTTGTATAACTCTTTCAAGTTTTGAGGAATCTCAGGAATGCTTTGAACGGATCCATTCGCGATGATCAATTTATTCTTCATGGAATCATTCCACAAGTTCAATTTGATCAAGTCTTTTAATAAGTGCTTATTCACGATCGCAAATTCACCTGATAATACACGACGCGCATAGATATTCGATGTATATGGCTCGAAACACTCGTTGTTTCCGAGGATTTGGCTAGTAGAAGCCGTAGGCATTGGAGCAACTAATAAGGAGTTACGCACGCCATGCTCTACTACTTTGCTACGTAAATCTTCCCAATCCCAGTTTCCTGAAGAAGGTGTAACGTTCCACATATCGAATTGGAATACCCCTTTCGAGATAGGTGAACCCTCCCATGTAGAGTAAGGACCTTCTACTTTCGCTAATTCCATCGATGTTTCCATCGCTGCGAAATAGATCGTTTCGAAGATGTCTTTGTTCAATTGTTTTGCCTCTTCTGATTCAAATGGCATACGCAACATGATAAACACATCCGCTAAACCTTGAACACCTAAACCGATCGGACGGTGACGCAAGTTCGAATTCTCTGCTTCTTTTACAGGGTAATAGTTCACGTCGATGATCTTGTTCAAATTGCGTGTCGCAATCTTCGTCACATCGTATAATTTCTTGTGATCGAAACGTAAAACACCGTTTTCGTCAACGTTCACATATTTAGGCAAAGCTAGAGAAGCTAAGTTACAAACCGCCACTTCATCTTTCGCTGTATACTCAATAATCTCTGTACACAAGTTCGAAGACTTGATCGTACCTAAGTTCTTTTGATTCGATTTGTTGTTTGCGTGGTCTTTGAACAACATGTAAGGCGTTCCTGTCTCTGTTTGAGATTCTAGGATCTTAAACCATAACTCTTGCGCTTTCACCACGGTACGAGCCTTACCCGCTAATTCGTATTTCTCATACAACGCCTCGAACTCCGCTCCGTGCGTATCCGCTAAACCTGGACACTCGTGTGGGCAGAATAGCGACCACTCTTCGTTACTCTCTACGCGCTTCATGAATAAATCTGGAATCCAAAGGGCATAAAATAAATCACGTGCACGCATTTCTTCTTTACCGTGGTTCTTCTTCAATTCTAAGAATTCGAACACGTCTGCATGCCAAGGCTCTAAGTAAATAGCAAAGCTACCTTTACGTTTTCCACCACCTTGATCCACGTAACGGGCTGTATCGTTAAATACACGTAACATTGGGATAATACCATTCGAAGTACCATTGGTTCCCTTAATATAAGAGCCCGTTGCACGGATGTTATGGATGCTTAATCCAATACCTCCAGCTGACTGTGAAATCTTCGCTGTTTGCTTCAAGGTATCATAGATTCCTTCGATCGAATCATCCTGCATTGTTAGCAAGAAACAAGACGATAATTGAGGCTTAGGAGTACCGGCATTAAATAGGGTCGGAGTCGCGTGAGTGAACCAACGCTCGGACAATAAATTATAAGTCTCAATGGCGGCAGCAATATCAGCTCCGTGGATACCCACTGCTACACGCATTAACATGTGTTGAGGACGCTCAGCGATTTGACCATCTAGCTTTAATAGATACGATTTCTCTAGGGTCTTAAATCCAAAATAGTCATAACCAAAGTCGCGGTCATAGATGATAGCCTCATCTAATTCAACGGCATTGTTTTTAATGATATCATACACCTCTTTCGAAAGAAGCGCTGCATTCTGCCCTGTCTTCGGATCGATGTACGTGTACAAACGTTTCATCGTAGCCGAGAAAGACTTCAATGTGTTCTTATGCAAGTTAGAAACTGCGATACGAGCCGCTAGAACCGCATAATCAGGATGTTTTGTCGTCAAAGAGGCAGCCGTTTCAGCCGCTAAATTATCTAACTCAGTAGTTTTAACGCCATCAAACAATCCAGTGATCACTTTTCTAGCAACCTCTAAAGGCTGAACAAAATAAGGATCTAAGCTGTAACTCAGCTTTTCAATTCTGGCGGTGATTTTGTCAAACTTAACTGATTCGCGACGACCGTCTCTTTTTACTACGTACATGTGTATCTATCTATTATAATTTAAAAACTTTCAGAATTAAATATTTATCAAAACACCCCATTAAAATAAGGCAAAAGATCCCCCGCGTTAAGAGAAGTTTTTTCTTAGCTTAATGCCTCTTTTTGCGTTAACAAATTGAGTGCGTGGCGGTTTTGTTTTTATGCTTTCCTAAACCAAAAATTGAAGCATCTTTGGCTGATTGTGCTCTTGGTAAAATTAGAAAAAAAGCAGCCGTCTTACAAACAATTTTTAGCCAAAAAAAAATAATAAAAAGAGGTGTATTTGAAATACCACATGCAAACCCCCGCCACTCAATTCATTAGCCGTATCGCTTCTTAGAAAAGTACCAAAAAAAATATTTGTAAAATTTTCTTCTGCAAAAAAGGCGATGGAATTCTCTAAAATTTTGTTAAGGTAAAAATTTGGAAAGTAGAATACATTCTGTAATTTTGCATCCCTTATTGTGGGGTCCAAATATCCCGTTTGGATAACTTATTTAAACAAGACGGCAGGGAATCGTCTATTATCCATTATCATGAAAAAAGATATCCACCCAGAATACAAAGAAGTTGTATTTCACGATCTATCAGCTGATTACAAGTTTTTAACTCGTTCATGTGTTGCTACTACAGAAACAACTGAATTTGAAGGAGCTACTTACCCAGTGTACAAATTAGAGGTTTCATCACAATCTCACCCATTCTATACAGGTAAGAACGTATTGTTAGATACAACAGGACGTGTGGACAAATTCAACAAGCGTTACGCGAAGTAATTTTCCCAAACGCCTATATAAAAAGCCTTCTTCCATTTTTGGGGGAAGGCTTTTTTTATCCTAGATTTGTCCTATGCAGTTCAAGGTCTATTTATTCGAAGATTTGACAATAAAATGCGCGCTTCAGCCACTCACTCAGCACCGAAAAGTCGCTGAATTATGGCTAGGCACCAGCACGCTAGAAAACAAATGGCCTAAGCGAGTTGCTGCCCCAGAAAAGGCAGATATTCTAGTACTCAGTGCTGTACTACCCTTGGCTACAACATTCGCCCTTTTGGACCAGCTTCCAGCAGATAGTTCCTATGTTCAAGAGGGTCGTATACTAGCCCAGAGGGGAAGTGGTAAACACCTCCTAACAAGCACTCTCCCTTTCCTACAACACCCAGAAGATTTACTTACCTACCAAGCGGCGTTTTTACAGGCTGAGATCAAAGGAAACCATCCGAATCCAGGAAATAATACGCTGATAAATCCAGAAAACATTTACATTCATCCCACGGCCCAAGTGCAGGGAAGTATTTTAGATGCGAGTAAAGGACCCATCCATATTGGAGAAGGGGTGAATTTGCAGATTGGGACACTCATTCAAGGCCCTGCAGCGCTGCTAGAAGGCGCAACAACGAACATAGGGGCTAAGATACGCCCCAACACAACGGTAGGCCCAGGCTGCAAAGTAGGCGGCGAAATCAACCACTGTATATTCTTCCCTTTTAGCAATAAGGCCCACGAAGGCTATCTAGGCAATTCCATTGTAGGTTCTTTTTCTAACCTAGGGGCATTAACTAATGGATCTAATTTGCGGAATGACATACAAAAGGTTTCCCTCTACGACTACACACTAAAAGGGCCCCGACCTACCGGTGTTACATCACTGGGCCAACTCATCGGCGACTATGTCACGACCGGAGTAGGAACCCATTTAAACACGGGAACCGTCATCGGAAGCCATTGCAATCTATCGAGCATCGGTTTTCCTCCGCGTTATATTCCTTCTTTTAGTTTTGGGGAGTACCCCGCTTTGCGCGCCTTTGACTTCGATAAAGCGTTTGCATCTGCCTGCGCTTGGATGAAATTGAAAAATCAGGAAATCCCCGAAAATCTACGCCAAAGCATGGAAGAAATTTGGAAAGCGGATACATCTTTCCGAAATTAGCTTTTTATCTTACCAAAGTCCCACAAATGCGATTTCAAGACATTCCCGGTCTACTAAAAACCAAGAAGACGTTGTCGCTTGCGGTGCAAAATCAACACATCGCGCACGCCCAATTATTCGTCGGTCCTCCGGGAGGAGCGCAGCTCGCGATGGCACATGCCTTTGTTTCGTATTTATTTTGCACGAACCGTTCTGAGACAGATTCCTGTGGCGTTTGCCCTAGCTGCCAGAAATTGCAGCGCGGAGTGCACCCGGATTTAGTCTATGTCTACCCTACCGTCATCACGAAGAAAATCAAGGATGCGGAATCAGATGCTTTCTTGCCGGATTGGCGCAAATTTATACAAGAATCCTATTTCAGAACCTTGCCAGAATGGCTGGGATATATGGGCGCAGAAGGGAATCGCCAGGGAAATATTCCCGTGGAAGAGACTCGGAAATTAGTTCAAAAAATTAGCCTGAAGCCATTCGAAGCCCCCTTCAAGGTGGTGATGCTTTGGAATCCAGAGACCTTAAATGCCTCTGCAGGAAATGCCTTATTAAAAACCTTAGAGGAGCCGCCTAGTTCGACCCTATTCATTCTAGTCTGTGCGGAACCTGACAAATTATTAACAACTATCCTTTCGAGAACCCAGCGCGTCAGTGTGGGAGCAGTGGATGTGGAAGATTTAGCGGATTATTTAGTCCAAAAAGCAAGCATCGACACGGAAAAGGCCCATCAGATTGCGGTGAATTGCGAAGGAAATATCTCCGAGGCTTTGGAGAAATCAAACTCCGACAACCTTAGTACCACTACTTGGTTTGCAGAATGGATGCGCGCTATTTATGCGCGTAATCTTTCCAAATTAGTGCAATTAGCTGACCAGTTCGACGGGTTAGCGAAGGAAAACCAAAAAGGCATCTTAAGTTACAGCCTCCATATTTTTAGGCAATGCTTGTATCAAATTTCGGATGCCAGCAACTTGATCAAATCACTCGAAAAAGAAAAGGCATTTGTAGATAATTTCTCGAAGACACTGAGCACCGACAAGATTGCAGCGATGACTGAAAAAATATCAGAGGTTCATTACCATCTTGAGCGGAATGCACGGGCCAAAATGGTCCACCTAGACCTATCTTTGTATTTATTACGCGTTTTCCACGCGAAAAATTCTTAATATGAAAACGATTCGCATTGGTACGAGAAATTCCGCTTTGGCTCTTTGGCAGGCACACCATGTAGGTGCTTTACTCGCTACACAAGGTCTAGGCTACGAAATCGTTGCGATTAGTACAAAAGGGGATCAAATATTAGACCGTTCTTTAGCAAAAATCGGATCGAAAGGAGTTTTCACCGAAGAATTAGAAGCAATGCTTTGTGCTGGAGATATCGATATCGCACAGCATTCTGCCAAGGATTTACCATCTCACCTTCCAGCGGAGCTAGAATTAATCGCTTTCACAGAGCGAGAAGCGGCACAAGATGTCGTTTTAAGCCTGGACCCCAATAAGACCTTAGCTTCAGCTGAATCATTGCGCATAGGCACTTCTTCCACGCGTAGACGCGCCTTTTTGAGTCATTTCTATCCGCAACATACTGCCGTGGAGATGCGAGGGAATTTACAGACGCGTTTGGAAAAACTAAAAAACGGGGATTGTGACGCGATGCTTTTGGCCTTTGCAGGCGTTCATCGCATGGAAATGGAATCCTACATTACCCAACACCTTAGCTTAACTCAATTTGTCCCTGCCGTAGGTCAAGGTTCCGTAGCCATTCAGTGCGCGACTACTTTAAATCCAGCCATTAAATCCCTGATTAAAAAGGCTTGCAATCATCCTGCAACGGAGTCAAGGCTACTAACGGAACGTCATTTATTAGCCCATTTAGAAGGGGGATGTAGTGTTCCGGTCTATGGACACGCGATTTGGAATGGAGACAACCTGTGCTTACAAGCAGGTGTTTTAAGTTTGGATGGAATCGAAAATATCGTCCATTCTGCACAAGGTACTGATCCTGCCGCATTGGGAAAAGAAGTCGCTATGGAACTTATTCATTTAGGAGCTCATCAATTATTACGAAAAATCAGACAGCAATTAGGTTCATGAAAAAACGCATTTTAATTACAGGTTCTAATGGTTTACTAGGCCAAAAACTAGTCGAACTACTGCGCCAACAAGCCCATGTCGACCTAATCGCTACAGCCCGTGGAGCTAACCGTTTACCGGTGACTGAAGGCTATACCTATGCGCCTTTAGATATTACTGTTCAAGCGGAGGTAAATGCCGTTTTTGATCAATTTAAGCCCGAAGTAGTCATTCATACGGCCGCGATGACCAACGTAGATACCTGCGAGACAGACCGAGAAGGTTGTGATCTATTGAATGTAGATGCAGTGGCCTATTTAATCCAAGCTTGCGAAAAACACGGAAGCTACCTATGCCATCTTTCCACTGACTTCATTTTCGACGGGGCAGATGGGCCCTATACCGAAGAAGGTAAGCCGAATCCCATCTCTTATTATGGCGAAAGCAAGTTAAAAGCTGAAGAATTATTATTCCATTCAAATATTCGCTGGAGCATTGCGCGCACCGTTTTGGTCTATGGTATCGTACCTGATATGAGCCGATCGAATATTGTGCTTTGGGTAAAGAAGTCCCTAGAAGACGGCAAGACGATTCAAGTGGTCACCGATCAATTTCGTACGCCTACCCTCGCAGAAGATTTAGCGATGGGCTGCTGGTTACTTGCCAAAGACGAAGTAGAAGGTATCTTCAATATCTCCGGATCTGATTTCTTAACGCCTTACGAGATGGCCGTCATGACAGCAGATTATTATGGTTTAGATAAATCTCTGCTTGCCCAAGCGGATTCTTCAACTTTTCAACAAACCGCCAAAAGACCCGCTAGAACCGGCTTTGTCCTAGATAAAGCAAAAAAAGTCCTAGGTTATGCACCTAGAACTTTTCAAGAGGGTATCGCCTTAATGGCACAGCAAGTCGCTGATTTAAGCTAAAGCTTCTGGATCTTCCATTAATTGATCTTCCAAGGGATTAACTACCGGCAAATCGATTACAACGGGTGCTTCCTTGGGCTTCGCGAAGTCTTTGTTTTCGTCTAATAAAGTATTCCAAAGTAAATCTTTCAAGGCCTGAATCCCTTCTTGTGTGACCGATGAAATCAATAAAACAGGAATATCTTTAGGCAAACTTTCACGCATTTCTTCTTCCATTTCAGGAATCGAAAGGTCCATTTTAGAGACCACAATGACACGACGTTTTCCTAATAATTCTGGGTTGTATTTCTCTAATTCACCCGTTAAAATACGGTATTCTTCCCCCCAATCTTTTGCATCCGAAGGAATTAAGAAACAAAGAATGGAATTTCGCTCAATATGACGTAAGAACCTTAAACCCAACCCCTTACCCTCCGAAGCCCCTTCGATAATTCCAGGAATGTCGGCCACCACAAAGGATTTATAATCCCGGTATTCCACCACGCCTAATTGAGGAACTAAGGTAGTAAAAGGATAATCTGCAATCTCAGGTGTCGCAGCTGAAAGAACCGATAAAAGTGTCGACTTTCCCGCATTAGGGAAGCCTACTAAACCTACATCAGCTAATACTTTCAATTCCATGATCACCCAAAGATCTTGACCAGCTTCACCTGGCTGAGCGTGACGCGGAGACTGATTCGTAGATGATTTAAAATTGTGATTCCCTAAACCACCACGACCGCCTGGTAATACCAGTATTTTCTGTCCTTCTTCTGTTACTTCTGCTATAAACTCATTGGTTTCTGCATCTTTCACAATCGTTCCCAAAGGCACCTCAATGTACACATCCTCGCCTTCTGCACCAGAACGACGACCACCCTCTCCACCTTTACCATTATCAGCAATGATATGCTTCTGGTATTTCAGGTGAATTAAGGTCCAAAGCTGGGTACTTCCTACGATATAGACGTGACCACCACGACCTCCATCACCCCCGTCTGGTCCACCTTTAGGCACGTGTTTTTCCCTCCGAAAATGGGATGAACCGCTTCCTCCTCGGCCGGAGCGCAGATTGATTTTAACGTAGTCAATGAAGTTAGATGTCATTCTATTTTGTTAATTATCCTTCGATAATAGCGATGATTTGAGAGAAAATATCCTCGATTTCGCCAATACCGTTAATTCCTGAGAACTTATTTTGTGCCGCATAATAACCTGCAACAGGTGCTGTTTTTTCGCCATATTCCTGCACACGTTTGCGAATTAATTCTTCGTTTTGGTCATCTGGGCGGCCTGAAGTCTTACCACGTTCTAATAATCGCTGCGTTAATTCTTCTTCGCTCACCTCTAATGCAATCATGTGATTGATCGCTAATTGATGTCCAGCTAATAAGTTATCCAAAGCTTGAGCTTGCGCCTCCGTTCTAGGGAATCCATCAAAAATAAAACCCGCCGCATCCTTGTTCTCATTCAATTTATTCTCAATCATTCCAATCACGACTGAATCTGGAACTAAAATTCCTTGATCCATTAATTTCTTCGCTTCCAAACCCAGCGTAGAACCCGCCGCAATTTCTGCGCGTAATAAATCGCCTGTAGACAAGTGAATTAAACCATATTTCGCAATTAATTTTGCGGACTGAGTACCTTTGCCTGCCCCTGGAGGCCCAAATAAAACAAGATTAAGCATATAAACGTGGGTTGCTTTTGGAAAAATTCTTTCGAACCACAAAGGTAAACAAATCAGAGGCAAAAGCAGGGATTTTCTGCTATATTTGACACAAAAAAAGAGAAATGCTTTCAACCCAATTTGAAGAGATTATTCAAAAAAGACGTTCTAACAGACGTTTTGACCCCAACGTAAAAGTAGATGATGCGATCATAGAACGCAGCCTCCAACGCTCCATTTTATCTCCCAATAGTAGTAATATGCAGCTATGGGAGTTTTATTGGATCAAAAGCGAATCAGAAAAGAAAGCCTTTCATGAGCTTTGCTTAGGGCAATCTGCGGCAAAAGACCCTGCTCATCTGGTGGTTTTTGTAACCCGTCAAGACCTTTGGAAAGAAAGAGCCACTTGGAACTTGAAATTAGTACAAGATTCGATCGAAGGAGAACCTAGCAAAATGCAAAAGAGAGGTCTGGAGTATTATGGCAAACTAATCCCCCTTTTATACCGCAACGACATCTTCGGCATTTCGACTTTCATCCGTTGGAATATCTGTTTCTGGATGGGACTGAAAAAACCCATGATGCGTTTTGGAGGAAAAGCAGATCAACGCGTTATGGTTCACAAATCTTGCGCTCTAGCCGCACAAACTTTTATGTTGTCCATCGCTGCCGAGGGCTTCCAATCCTGCCCAATGGAAGGATTCGATGCAAAGCGAGTAAAAAAACACTTGAATTTACCAGCTGGAGCTGAAATCAATATGATTGTTTCGGTGGGTAAAGGAACAGAAGAAGGAGTTTGGGGGCCACGCTTTAGAGTTCCTTACGAAGAAGTGGTACAGGTGCGCTAATTGCAATCTACATCCACAATCAGATGAATGCCTTTGAAAGCGGGCTTCGTACTGAGGGTATCCAATTCTTCGCGAAGCTGCTTTTTGAAAGCGGCTAGCGCAACTCCTTTTTCTAATTTGATAAGGATTTCCATCGCATATTGATTCCGGATGCGTTCGATTAAGGGTTTTTCTGGACCCAGGACGCGTCCATTACCAAATTTTGCCTTCAAGTTTTGACCTAAATCCTTTGCTGCCGTTTCGACATTGCGCGCTTCGTAATGGCGCATAACGATTTTAATCAAACGAGTAAAGGGAGGATAATGATAGCCTTCTCGCTCAACCATCTCATCCGCATACAATTGTTCATAATCCCCCTCCTGAATATAGGTAAATAGGCGATGTGTGGGTTGATTCGTTTGAATATACACTTGCCCTTGTACTTCACGACGACCCGCACGACCCGCCACTTGGGTAATTAATTGGAAGCCGCGTTCGTGCGCGCGAAAATCTGGGAAATTAATCATCTTATCCGCATCAAAAATGGCCACGAGAGATAGCCCCTCAAAATCCAAGCCTTTCGCAACCATTTGCGTACCTACTAAGATGTCAACATGCCCCTTTTGAATTTCCGTAATCAAGCTGGTAAAAGCCGTTTTCGAACGCGTCGTATCTAAATCCATCCGAGCGACACGAGCATCAGGAAGGTGCAATTGCAATTCTTCTTCTAATTTTTCTGTTCCATAGCCCATCGTTTTCAGCTGTGTAGAACCACAGGCACCACAGCGATGTAATAAGGATTCATGATGCCCACAATAGTGACATCTCAATTCTTGCTCACGAGCGTGGTAGGTTAATGATACATCGCATTGGTGGCAAGTCGCGATCCAGTCACAATCTTGGCATTGAAGATAGGGCGAATAGCCACGGCGGTTTTGGAACAATAAACTTTGTTTTCCTTGCTTCAAATTATCCGCTAATACCTCGATCAAATCCACCGAAAATCCCCCCTTCATTTGCTTCATTCGATTCGCGTATTTTGTATCGATCAAATGCATCGCAGGCAATTGTGCTGCACCAAAACGCTCTTTCAAAACCACAAGACCGTATTTATCCTGTTTGGCCTGAAAATAAGTTTCCATCGAAGGTGTCGCAGAACCTAACAAGACTTTTGCTTTATGCTGGTGCGCTAAGACGATCGCCACATCCCGCGCATGGTAACGTGGAGCTGGATCTACCTGCTTGAAAGACGTTTCGTGTTCCTCATCGATGATAATGAGTCCCAAATTCTTGAATGGCAAAAACACCGAAGATCGAACACCGACTACAAAGGGATATTTACCTTCTACAATCGATTTCCAGACTTCGACACGTTCATTATCAGAGAATTTGGAATGGTAAATACCTACCTGTTCACCAAAAATACGTTTCAAGCGCACCACAATCTGAGTCGTTAAGGCTATCTCAGGAAGTAAATACAGCACCTGATCACCATTTGATAAAGCTTCTTGAATAAGGCGAATATAAACTTCTGTCTTACCCGATCCCGTAATGCCGTGTAACAAGACTACTTCCTTTTGCTGAAACTGACTCAAAATGGATTGATAAGCCTTTTCCTGTGAAGAGCTCAATGTGAACGTAGAAGGGACGAAATCCTCATCCGTTTCATCAAAACGGGAGACAATGACCTCAAAAATCTCAAAAACATCATTCTTGACTAAGGTTTGCAGAGAGCTTTCTGATAAACCCGCTTGACTAAAACTATTTTTAGCCAGTCCTTTTTGATTCGTATCGGGGGAGCGTAAAACCGGTATGTATTGCAAATAATGCAATAAAATAGCCATCTGCTTAGGCTTCTCCTCCAGCGATTGAATCAAATCCGTTAGCACTAATTTATCCTCAAAACTAGAGACAAGACGCACTTTACGCTGCACCTTAGGCGTGTATCGATCTTTCAGCTCATCAAAAATAATGACAGCATCCTTTGCCACTAAAGCCTTTATCAGGTGATAGGGGCTTTTCACCTCGGCAAATTTAGCTAGTTCATCATAGGTCAAAGCTCCTTTATCTCGAATCTCTACATAAATAGCTGATTCCCTTTCCGTCAAGGTTTCTGGACTCGAAAATTCTGGATTCACCTGTACTTTCGACTGACTCGAAATCTTAAGTCCTGCTGGTAAAGCCACTTGAAATACTTCACCTGGATAGCACATATAATAATCAGCTACCCATTGAAAAAGAGCAATTTGGGACGAAGTAACCAAAGGCGCATCATCTAAAATCTCTAACAAATATTTCGCTTGGTATTGCTTAGGAGGCTGGTGGTGAACGTTGACAATAACACCCGTTAAGACCTTCTTTGAACCGAAAGGAACCACAACCCGAAGACCTGGCTGTACAAATGCAGCCCATTCACGAGGAACCCGGTAAGTAAAATACCTAGGAATGGGAAGCGGAAGCAATGCATCCACAAATATCGTTTTCTCCTCCCCTATTTCCATCGCAATGTTTGGATCAAATGAATGGCATCTTGCTTTAAATACTGAATAACAGGGGCTAGCGAATCATTTTTCATCGCTGTATTTAGATACACTGCGCCACGCAAAAAATGCGTTGTACTATCCGTCGCAAAAAATTGAAAAGGAGTAGCTACTTCACCTTCTAATTCGATAATGGTGGCTTTTCTACCTTCTCTTGTCGTTAAAATCGCATCTTCTATCCGATTCGCCTTCATTTGATGTTTAGACGCTAACACATAAGAATCGCGTATCATTTTTTCCAATTTTTTCCGATCACCTCCTACCGATTTATAAGTCAACTGGATAAATGCATCCCAACGTGGATAATAAATGTACATCCAATGTGCTTCTGCCAACGCAAAGGTATCTTTTTTCACCTCTGCCCAACGAGACAATTCAAAGGCAAATGGATGTCCTTTTTCTAATGACTGGTATTGATGTAAGGGCATGTCCATTGCCGGATATCCTTTGGGACGTGGCATAGCGGTATTTTCTTCCTCCGAGGTAGTTCCACAAGAAAACAAGGCTAAAATAAAACCTAGGAGAAAAAGACGCATATTCGCTATTTTAAACCGTAATACGCTAAGATAGGATTTTGTATGGATTCGAACACTTTTTCACGCAAAACAGGTAAATCTTCCATCGTCAAACCTTTCGTCTCAAAAGGGGGATGAATCTCCACGTGCAAAGTACCAGGCTTCATCATCATGGTCTTTTCATCCATGGCATGGTGGTTATTGTGAAAACTCATAGGAACAATCGGAACCTGTTGTTGAATCGCCATAATAAAGGCTCCATCCTTCAAGGGATTAGCCATATAAGGGAAATTTTTCGAAACAATTCCTCCTTCAGGGAAGATAATGATACTCCTACCGGATTGTAGCGCACGAATCGAGCGGCTTAAGGAACTTGCCCGGCTATTATTATCACTTCGATCTACCAATATATTCAAACGTGCATAGAGATAGCCAAATAGTGGAATTTTCTTCATCGCATTCTTTCCTACAAAAGAAAAATAATGGCGAATAATGACCACCACTACAGCAATGTCCACATAGGAAAAGTGGTTTGCACAAAACACGTAGTTCTGTTTCGGATCAGGTTTAAAGTGATGTGTCACTTTAATGCGAATTCCCGCAAAAAGAAAAAAGAGTTGCCCCCACAGCCCTACAAGCCGATGAGCAACTCTTTTCCAAGATCGTCTTTGTAAAAAGACAAAAATAAATGGATACAGTGACAGGAAAATAAGTACAAAGACCAAACCTGCCCAAAATGTGTAAAGCCCTTTTAAAAGAGATGAAAGCAAAGAACTTTTGTTTTTCATAATCTAAACGAGCCTCCTAAATCAACGATTTAGTCTACTACACCTAATTGAACTGTATTTGTTTTTTTGTCTTGATTCGCAGGAACGGATAAGGTCGTCACGAAGATATCTCCTTTAGACAATAATTGATCTTGCTTTAATTTATCCACCATAGCAGCTACCGTTTTCTCGGCATTCCCTGTACCTGGATCATAGAAGAACACGCGTGCTCCCCATAACAATCCCATCGTAGACATTAATTCTTTATTAGAGGTAAATACGAACAAATCAGCCTTAGGACGGTGAGCAGATAAACGGAAAGCCGTATAACCTGAATTCGTAATACATAAGATTGCTTTCGCTTTAGAGTCACGGGCTAAACGGCAAGCACCAGCAATCAATCGATCTTGCAAAGGCACATTCTCAGAAGCAGATGCACTTAGCGAGTGATTCTTAAAGTAAATCGCTGCTTCATTCCCTTGTACAATTTCAATTTCATTTTGTTGTTGCTCTACTACTTCGTGAATGTGAGCCATCGTTTCCACTGCTTTCACAGGGTAAGCTCCTGAAGCCGATTCACCACTTAACATCGTCGCTGAAGCGCCTTGCAATACGGCATTAGCAACGTCAGACGTTTCTGCACGGGTTGGAACAGGATTCGTAATCATCGATTCTAACATCTGTGTCGCCACAATGACAGGCTTACCAGCTGCAGTACACTTTTCTACCATTACTTTCTGTAAGTAAGGCACAACCGCACCATCCATTTCAACCCCTAGATCACCACGAGCAACCATGATTGCATCCGTTGCAGCAATAATCTCATCTAAATTATCAATCGCTTCTGGCTTCTCAATTTTCGCAATAACACGCGTATTTTTACCGTAAGCTTTAATTTTCTCTTTAATATCCCAGATATCACTTGCCTTGCGAACAAAAGAAAGTGCTACCCAATCCACACCATGATCTAATCCAAAATACAAATCAGCTTCATCCTTTGGTGTTAAACAAGGTAAAGAAACCTTCGTACCTGGTAGATTAATCCCTTTCTTCGATTTCAAAATACCTCCGTAAATCACCTCCGTCACTACTTCTTTCTTCACTTTATCTACTGAAAGCACTTTCACTTCTAAGTTTCCGTCATCCATCAAGATACGTTCTCCTGGATTTACGTCTAAGTACATCGAAGTATAGGTAGTTCCTACTTTCTCTGATGTGCCTAATAGATTTTCATCCATTGCAAAAATCAATTGCTTACCCGCTTCTAAAGGCACCCCGTTATTCTCTACTAATTGCGTACGAATTTTAGGACCTTGTAAATCTTGAAGGATCGTTAAATTTAAACCCATCTCCTCTGAGATAGAACGAATCGTTTTTAAACGCTCTAAATGATCCTCATGTGTTCCATGGGAAAAGTTTAAGCGAAAAACGTTAACACCCGCCTTTGCTAATTGGATTAATGCTTCTCTTGATTCTGAAGTGGGACCTACTGTGGCTACAATTTTTGTCTTGCGTTGATACGACATAATATGGATTAGATTCTATTGACTCTGCAAGTTACATTTATTACACAAAAAAAACCACCAAAAGGTGGTTTAAATTGTATTAAAATAAGATTATGGAATTAATTCTCCCACATTTCAGCCTCCTTATCTTGTAGCTGCTGTTCTAATTTTTGTGATTTCTTTAGCGCTTCTTTTCCATCTCCAAATTGATCGAAAATGTCTTTATTTGCCGCATTTCCTTTTTTGATAATGCGAGCACTAAAAAAACGTAAATCAAATGCATCAGCCATATTTCTATGCTGCATTTCGTTCGTTGAATTAAACCAAATACAATTCGGGTTATTCTTAAAGAACTTATACACGTCTTTAAAACGGAAGGAAGCAACAATGTCTTCTAAACCTGCATCTGATTGAGATGCTGGAATTTTCAGAGTAATCGCCTGAATATCAAAATACAAACGAGAGCGTTTGCGGTCAATTATCGCATCTTCTTTAATTTCCAAAATGGATAATTGCTTTGGAATGTAGTATTCTACACCTGCCACAATGGGACCTTTATCGAAATCATCTACCGCTGGTTTCTCTGCCTTCGATGTTTCTGTCTTCTTTGTTCCCCAGCCATCGTCAGCGCCACTACCACTAGCAGGCGCTGCTGGCTTTGCTTCTCCACCAAAACCGGCGGCAATTTCCTCTGCTGTCAATCCCCCATTCTCTAATTTACCTTTCAACTTTAAGCGGTCCAAAAACTGCTCTAAGCTTAATTTAGTAAGCAAAGAATCGTTCGCATAGGGCGTTAAAACACCCGCCTTCACGCCATCGATTAAAAACTTGGAGATTTGGTTATTCTCCGCAAAGAAGGGCTGATTAATCTTCTCATTTAAATCCATTCTGCGCCAAATTTGCGCACGGTATTGAATATCTGCCTCATCAATTGGATGTGCCGAATTCGGATTAGGATTCACTGATGTTTCCTGTGCCCAAGCACCGAAAGACATCAAACAAATTCCCACCAAAACTATATGCTTCAACTTCATAAATCAATACGATTAATTCAATGGAATAACTTTGACGAATGAAAATGGTATCGTCTCCACACTTCCTTTGAAATTCTTACGTTGTACCCCTTTTACTTCGATTCGGTAACGGTCACCTGCTTGCGCTTGTCCAGCTAAAGAAGAAATAGATCCTCCTCCGGGCAAGGTAATGGACGCAACACGCTTCGTTCCACGAGCCAATGCCACTTCAATTTCAGAAACACGGTAATTCGCATCCTCTGGATTGGTCGCAGCAAAAGACTCATCCGCGATGGCTTTTGCATTCACAAATCGCAAAGCGGCAGAATTTTCACCACTTTTATCATTCAATTCAGCACCGCTACTTCCTACAATCTTAATGTCTGGTCTTGGCACACGACGAACTCTGAATGTCTCTTTACCTAATAAAGTCCCTGCATTGTTCACATTCAAGGTCACGGTAGATGCCGTAGGAACAATGGTTACTTTACCTTTGTTAGAACCCGCAATCGCATCACCACCCTCTGCCGTAAAGCTAGGATTCCAAAGCGCCCCTAATCCAGCACTCGCTACACTTAAACGGTTCGCACAACCCAAGTAAAGCGCTGGTAAAGTACCTGTTTCAATGTTATAGGTAGGTTTTAGTACAAAGTATTCTTTCGTAATCGATTCCGTTTTAGGACCTGCAGGGCTCATGTAAGAAACAGAAGCCGTATACGTCTTCTTAGCTAAACCATTCGCATCATAACCACCTCCAGATGTTTTAAACTTAATTTGACCACGACCATCAACTACTTGTAAGGGGGAACCATTGTAGCTCATGCGCGGAGTAAAACCACTAGAAGTAGCAGCAATAAACACCTCTGCTTGGTATTCCATCCCCGCTACCACCGTGTTCGCATTCGCAGAAACTTGTGCAAACACTTTATCAAATTTAATTTCCTTCGCCCCTACTTTGCCCGCTAATTGATTTAACACTTCTGACTCATAGCGGCGAATTTCCGATTGCTTTTGAGATAAGGTCGCTAAAGCCGCAGCCACTGGCGTGTGCTCAAAATTCAACTCTGCAAAATCCTTATTCGCTTGATTCGCATCTTTACTTGCGATGGGATCTTCTTTCGCTGACAAGGCTAATGAAGGAAATTTAGTTCCAGGATCAGCAGCTAAAGCTAGGTCCTTCAGGTATTTGTCAAACATCGGAATCAGCTTATAAGCCTCTCCTTGCTTAGTACCACCTACCATGATCTCGTAAATCTTTTCCTCTTCTTTCGGATTTTTGATATTTCCCGTCTCTGGATCAATACCACCAGCCGCTTCTAACACTTGACCTTTTACATTCTCAATATGGCCGACTAATGCATCGGTCATTCGACGCACTTCATTCGCTTTTTTCAATACATCTGCATAGGCAGCCGGATTAGGAAGATCTTTGATACGCTCTTCGATTCCTTGCACCATACCTTTACTTTTGTTCAGGGATGATTGATTTGCCATTTCTAAACTGCTATTCAAAAGGGCAAATTTCTGTAATAAGGCATCACTAACCTGCAATGCAAGCAAGGCCGTTAATACCAAATACATCATCCCGATCATTTTCTGCCGGGGAGTCTCTTTTAAACTTGCCATAATTAGCCTTTCATAGCTGTTAACATACTACCATATACTTGGTTCAAGGACTGAATGTTCGCATTTAATTTTGCTAATTCTGCCTTGAATAATTCTGCATCTTTTTGCGTAGCTGCAATGTGCTCAACACTTGCATTCACATTACCGTAGAATCCGTTGATCGCTTTCATGTGCTTGCTCGCCTCTTGGATTTCCGCTTCATATACAGCATTCAATTTCTCCAAGGACTCTCCAGCCTTAGCGTAATTCTGTGTGTATTTAGCAGCCTCAGTAGAAGATGTAGAGATCGCAGACAAAGATTGTGAAGCATCGGCTACTGATTTGTTCAAGCCTCCTAATGATTCTGCTGAGCTAGTTAATGATTTAACGAAATCTTGAGTAGCACCCGTTGCTTTCGAAATCTCAGATAGACTATTCGCTGTATCTGTCAAGGACTTTAAGCTTTTGGTTAAATGCGCTACCGCATCTGCATCCAATCCAGGAACATCACCTGTGTGACGTGCCGCCGCAGGACGAGGAGCTTCTCCTGCTAATTCAGGATATACTTTTTCCCAGTCATAATGTTTTTCTGGAACTGATTTTAAATACAATACACCAAAAAGAATAAAAATAGCGGCCTCCGTAAACATCCCCACCATCAACATTTCATTCGCACCTGTCCAGTGTAATATTTTAAAAAGTGCTCCTACAATGACAATAGCTGCACCAAAACTGGCAATTACATTAATCGACTTTTCCATTTTGTTAATTCTTAATAATAGATTTCGGTTTAATTATCTGGATGCTGGGCGTCCTAAATAACGCATAACGCATCTAAATCCTACATAGGATCTTTTGTTTTTCTCAAATTCGAAGGTACGTGTACCTGTCTCTAAATAATACCCAATATCTTTCCAAGATCCGCCACGCACTACTTTACGTGGATTAGTCGCATCCCGGTTAATCGAGTTCAAATCCCAAGTCACTGCAGACGCATTTTCTTCAAACGCATCCTCACACCATTCTGCCACATTTCCGGCCATATTATATAGACCATAATCATTCGGACTATAGGCGTTAGCTGGAGCTGTATATTCATAGCCATCCGCATCATAATTACCGCGGTGTGGTTTAAAATTAGCTAACAAACATCCTTTCGCATTCGATAAATAAGGATTTCCCCAAGGGTATTTCGCTGATGCACGACCACCACGAGCCGCCCATTCCCATTCCGATTCCGTAGGCAACGTAAAACGAGGTAGGTTAGCTAAACCTTGTGATTTACGGTAACTATTCATCAATTTAGAACGCCAGTCGCAGAAATACTTGGCAGCAGACCAGTTTACACCCACCACAGGATACATATCAAAAGCCGGACTGGAGAAATAATTTTCCGTCATGGGATCTCCATAGGTAAAATCACGCGCCTGGTACCCTGGCATTTTCAAATCTTCAGCCCAACGCGTCGTGTCAGGATAATAATCAGACATGATTTTGGTTTCTCCTAATACCGATAATGAATCACGTAATAAAGACTCCACAAATTGACGGTATTCGTAATTCGTAATTTCAGTATCATCCATAAAAAAGGCGGATACGGTCACACGACGCGGAAAATTAATGGCAGAACGAGAGGGATCTTCATCACCTTGGCCCATTAAATAACTCCCTGAAGGAACCAAAACCATTCCAAAAGGGGTAGGCTGAGACCAACCTTTACGATTAACTGCCACAATTTCACCATTAAAAATACCCGGATCTTCCGTAGCAGGTTTAAAGAACAACCCTTTTAAACCCTTCGACTTTGTTGACTTAGAAGAACTCAATGTCTTTCCTCCTGTATTGCTTTTAGAACCGCAACTGGCTAATAAACTGGCGAACAGAACCAGTGACAAAAGCCAGACTATTTTCTTATTCAGATTATGAAAATTCATATACCTTTTTAAATTCTTGTTTTTCTAAACGTTATGGCCCTTTAAAAATTGCCCTTCTTCAAAAATAATCCCCTCACAGAATTAACAAATTCCTCAAATTTAAAGGAATATTCTAACATTCGGATAGGTTTCAAAATAATTTTCAACGTGCCCTCTATAAAATTCTAAACCGGGGTGTACGAATGGGAGCTGGCTTCTGCCTTATGCTTCTTTCCGGAATTCGAAACCTCAAAAAAACTTCATGAGACAAGGGCTTCTTATTCAATGCATTAGCCGTAGTAATATCAATGGCATAGCCAATATCCAATTTGTTTTGCAGGATCGACACACCCACTAAACCCATGGCTGCATCTCCATTTCGATAGGCAGCACCTGCATAAATTAGTTTATTAAAATAGACTCTGGCACCACCTTCTGGGACAATTTGTCCTGAATAATAACGAACTAAGGCGTAAGGTAATAAGTCAAAGTAATCACTCAAGGGAATTTCCCCACTACCATGCAAGGCGAATACACGCTCTAAAGGCATCGAAGCTGTACCACCTGCAAATGTAAAGGTAGGCGCCGTGAGGTGATCTGCTGTCAAACCTAGCTGCCAAGAGTCACTTGAATATACCGCGCCAAGACCAAAATCAGGCTGGGTTTGACTAATCGCAGAGCCTGACACTAGATTCGCCAAAGGATCATTAGGATCTCTTACACGAAAGGTGCGACCATCAAAGGATTTCGTTTGCAATCCTGCTGATAAACCCAAAGACCACAGTCCATTGCCTCTTTGTAAATGATAAGCCCCTTGTAATTGAATAACTTGTTGTGAAACTCCAGAGGGCGTTTTGTCCGCATAAAACTGAATACCCAGACCTACTTTTTGTGTTATGCCAAAAGATCCGGAAAGCCATGTGGTCCCTAAGGTTCCTGAACCATCGTTAGAAGTGGTATAACCAGACCATTGATCTCTGATTTGGAGGGCCACATAATTATTCGATTTCCATCCCGAAAAGGCAGGATTTACGATATTCGAATTAGCCGAAAAAATGCTGTACTGAGGACTTTGTTGCGCTAATAAAGCATAGGTGTTAGACAGCAAAAGCAACCCTACAAATAAGGAATAGCACCAATTGATTAGGCTCATTTTACGCGTCATACGTCGTTGGATGAAAAATAGGTAGGCTAAAAATAATAAAAAAGCCTCAACGAAGGAGGCTTTTTTATTATTTATTTACTTGCTTGATGTAATGTTCGAGTGCTCCAGTCATCGAGGGCGCATTAGGCATAGGCGCCTGTATGTCAACAATCAATCCTGCATCCACTACTGCTTGTGCTGTTGTTGGCCCAAAAGCTGCTAAACGTGTGTTGTTTTGCTTAAAGTCTGGGAAATTTTGGAATAAGGATGTAATTCCAGATGGACTAAAAAAGGCGATTACATCGTAAAAAACTTCTTCTAAATCAGATAAATCAGCTGAAACTGTTTCATACATCACAGCCTCCGTTAATTGGAAGTCATTGGTACCCATGTAATCGGGAAGGTCTTTTTGGCGTTTATTCGAACAAGGGAACAAAAATTTCTCTGTCTTATGTTTCTTAATAATTTCCAAAAGATCCAAAGCCGTCTTCGTACCTGTAAATACCTTACGCTTACGGATGACAATGTATTTTTGCAAATAATTTGCCGTCTGCTCCGTGATACAAAAGTATTTCATATCCGTAGGCACTTCAATCTTAGCTTCTTTACACATTCTAAAGAAGTGATCAATGGCATGACGACTAGTGAAGATAATGGCAGTATGTTGAAGTATTTCAATCTTTTGCTTTCTAAAATCCTTATAAGCAATACCTTGTACTTCAATAAAAGGTCTAAAATCTACCTTTACATTGTACTTTTTTTCAATCTCAAAGTAAGGTGATTTGGCATCTGCAGGAGCAGATTGTGTCACTAGAATACTCTTTACTTTCTTTAATCGACTCGTTTCTTCAGAAGCAGTTTTACTCATAATCATTTCATTTGGACCAGAAAAATACCAGCCTTATAAATTTCAGAATGCAAATATACGACATTTTTCCTCAGATGATTAACCTGCGTTAAATGTTAATCTGGAAAAATTAATTCCCTGATACCAAACAAGATAATCTGCCCTTCAATGATAACGAGGTAGGTAAATAAGAACAAAGAGTTGTAAGAAAAACTCCGGCGAAAGGATTGGAAAAAATAGAAAAAACGAAGCACGAAATACGCATCCACACAATAGGCAATCATCGTAAAATCAATCGCTGCAGCTGGACCTAGGTAAATCGCATAAAAACTCAAAAAGGTAAACAAGAGTACGAAAAACTGCAGGTTCGTTTGAAGGGATTTAAAGTAATGTACATTCGCCAATCCTTTTAACTTGAATAAATCCGTAAACAAGTAGTACACGAAAAAGCGGGAAATGAAGAGTAAGAAAGATAAACCTAGTTTCGAAAGCACATAAAGTAGACTCGGCCAAAAACTGAGAAAATTCTCTGGATTACTAAAAAACTCCTCTTTTACACCAGACTTCAAGCCCGTTAAAAAAGCAAGGCAACTAATGAGCAAACTTAACGTAAACAAAACCAATACATTAGGCAATGCAAAAGGCCGCCTCATCCAGACCTCATCTTTCACTTCCCATCGTATCCAATCCGAATAACGAAAATAGGAGGCAAAAACACGCGGGTAGGCTGCATACAACAAGCCTACACTACAAATGAGCACTAAAAAACTGATGAGAAAAAAATTCGAATATACCGCCCCAGACCTCGTCTCTAAAGAAAAGAAGTCTGCTTTCAATTTGGCACTCACAATTTCATCCCGTTCTAAGACAAAATCAGCAGGCAAACCTTCCAGGTTTTCTGAGTACACAGTCAACACAACCTTGTTCTTTAAACTATCCAAGGGCAAACGAAAGGTTTCCCCCTTCTTCAATGCTTTAAATAAGGTTCCTTGTAGGAAAAGGTGGTAATTTTCTTTGGGATAAACTGTCAGATAGGCTTCAGGAAAATCTCTTGGATGCAATTCCAAGGACTTCGAATGATAAGCATAATGCTTCGAAGAGACATAAGGCAAAAAACTTTTCCAGGCCTCTTGGTAGACTAACCAATCACGCTCAAAAGAATATACTTTCTTCCATGCCGCTTGGCTAGTACTTGATAGCAACAATAAAGCCCATAAAAAAAATCTGCTCATCGTTTTCCGAGAAGGAATCAGATGAGCAGACTTAAAGAAGAAAGGAATCATTCCTTGATTTATTTCAATTATTTAGATGCCAAAGCTTTGATCATCGTCTCGCCAATATCAGCTGGAGAATAAACTACGTGTATTCCACACTCTTGCATAATCTTCATTTTAGCTTCTGCTGTATCATCAGCACCACCAATGATCGCTCCAGCATGACCCATACGACGTCCTTTCGGAGCAGTTTGACCTGCAATAAATCCAACCACTGGCTTACGGTTACCATCTGCCTTAATCCAACGAGCCGCTTCTGCTTCCATTCCGCCACCGATTTCACCGATCATCACGATACCTTCTGTTTCTGGGTCGTTCATTAATAATTCAACCGCTTCTTTCGTTGTCGTTCCGATGATTGGATCACCACCGATACCGATCGCTGTTGTTTGACCTAAACCTGCTTTTGTTAATTGATCTACCGCTTCATACGTTAAAGTACCTGATTTAGAAACGATACCTATACGACCTTTTTGGAAGATAAAGCCTGGCATGATACCTACTTTACATTCGTCAGCTGTCATAACGCCTGGGCAGTTAGGACCAATTAAACGTGTTTCGAAGTTCGAAATATATTCTTTCGCCACGATCATATCTTTCGTAGGAATACCTTCCGTGATACAAATAATGACTTTAATTCCTGCATCTGCTGCTTCCATAATCGCATCCGCTGCAAATGCAGGTGGAACGAAAATGATGGATGTATCTGCTCCTGTAGAAGCAACTGCATCCGCCACAGTATTAAAAATAGGGCGATCTAAGTGCTTAGCGCCACCTTTTCCTGGGGTTACTCCCCCTACCACTTGGGTTCCGTACGCGATCATTTGCTCCGCGTGAAAAGTTCCCTCAGTTCCTGTGAAACCTTGAACAATAATTTTTGAATTCTTATTTACTAAAACACTCATTTCGTAGGGGTTATAATAACGTAGGCGAAAAATTTTCCCAAAGGTACAAAATATTGATAAAAATTATCAAAAACCTGAATGATAGACGAAATAAAAATACGAACAATTTTTTTTGCGTAAATTCGAACTTTGATGCCTTTCCTATGTTGAAGCACTTACATATCCAAAACTACTCGTTAATCGAACAGCTCGATCTGCATTTGACAGAGGGACTGACGGTGATTACAGGAGAAACGGGTGCCGGTAAATCCATCTTATTAGGGGCTATTTCCTTATTATTGGGGCAAAGAGCAGATAGCAAAAGCCTCTTTGACGCCTCTAAAAAATGCATTATAGAAGGGCAATTCTCCCTCAGCTCATTCCCGCATTTACAAACGGTGTTCGAAGAAGAGGAAATCGATTTCGAAGAACCCTGCTTGATCCGCCGCGAAATCAATCCGCAAGGAAAATCGCGCAGTTTTGTGAATGACACGCCCGTTACGCTAGAAACCTTAAAACGGATCGGGAACGAATTAGTCGATATTCACTCCCAGCAAGATACTTGGTGGATGTCACATCCCGATTTTACCTTAGATATGGTGGATGCTTATGCTCAGAATGATCCATTAAAAAAAGCGTATAGTGCGGCATTCACTGCTTGGCAATCTAGTTTATCAACGCTTCAAGCCTTAGAGCAAGAATCCACGAAAGGGACTCAGGAATTAGATTTCATCCAATTTCAATGGGATGAATTAAGTAAGGCACAGCTAAAAGAAGGGGAGTATGAAAACCTAGATGCTGCAGTCCAAAAACTGCAAAACGCAGAACAAATTCAGGAAAAGCTAGCCATTTTAGCACAAGTACTAAGCGTTGCAGACGTTTCAGCCCTCCAACAAAGCCGCATTGCTTTACAACAAGCCACAGCTTTAAGTAAATGGGGTGAGAATTTTTCAGATTGGAAAACGCGTATTGAGTCCATTTGGATTGAATTAAAAGACCTGGGGGCTGAAGTGGAAAGTGAAGCGGAAGATTTCGTTTACGACCCTTTAGAATTAGAACAAAAACAAAAGCGGTTGGATTTGCTCAATCGCCTGTTGCAGAAATACCAAGCATCTTCAGTTTCCGCCTTATTAGAATTAGTCGAATCACTCGATTTACGGCTTTCGCAGTATTCATCCATGGATACCTTGTTAGCCAATGCGAAGGAACTTGTAAAAAAGGATTATGCCCTAGCCGCTGAAGCAGCAAGTGCCTTGTCATTGTCTCGTTCTGCTGTTTTGGAAGCCATATCAGATGCCCTCATCATTTCCTTACAGTCCCTAGGTATTCCTAATGCAAATTTGGCTTGGGAAATGACCACAAAAGAATTAGCGGCCAATGGTTCAGATAAAATTCAATTACTTTTCTCCGCAAACAAAGGTTTATCTCCTAAACCCTTTAAGCAAATCGCTTCAGGAGGCGAAATGAGTAGATTAATGTTATCGATTAAACATTTATTAGCGAAAAAAAGAGCCTTACCTACCCTCATTTTGGATGAAATTGATACAGGAGTGTCAGGCGAAATTGCCATTAAAATGGGGCAAATGCTCAGTCAAATGAGTCAAGGACATCAAATCATCGCCATTACTCACTTACCACAAATCGCGGCGGCAGGCTCTAAACATTGGTTTGTTTACAAGGATCACGCAGGATCGAAAACGATTTCAAACCTTCGTGAGTTAATAAAAGAAGAGCGCGTTGAAGAAATTGCAAAAATGATCGGAGGACAACAAGGTTACCTAGATTTACTCGATAATGTTCGAAATTTAATCCAATCACACGAATGAAAAAATATTTCGCACTTAGCCTTTTATTGCTAGGCTGTACTCAAGCCGAAGATAAACTCAGTGAAGAGCTAAAAGAAAAAGTAATGGGCTTGCACGATGTATTAATGCCTAAAACGGAACAGATTCAATCCTTGAAATTGAAATTGGATAGTCTCTCTACAGGGGCAGATTCTACTCATGTACGAAAACTGATTCGCTCCTTAGATAAGGCTGACCAATCGATGATGGATTGGATGCACCAATTTTCCATCGATAGTTTGGACAAAATGGAGGTCAGCACTAAGGTGATATACCTAAAAAACCAATACGAGCAATTAAATTCTCTACAAAAACTGACAGATTCTACCCTACATGCGGCACAAAAATATCGTCCTTAGTCTTCTTATAGCTTTGATTACTTTTTCCTGTACCCAGGAGAAAAAATTACCCTTTTTAGGACCTAAAACGGTGAATTCTAAAGGGGATACAGTCTATCATCAAATTCCCGCGTTCCGGTTTTTGAATCAAGATTCGATATGGGTGACTGAAAAGGACCTGGATGGCAAAGTGTATGTGGCTGATTTCTTCTTTACTACTTGCCCTACCATTTGCCCTAAAATGAAAACGCAAATGTTGCGCATTTATGAGCGATACAAAGAACGCGACGAAGTACGTATTATTTCACACAGTATTGATCCTGAATTTGATAACACCTCTGTTCTGAAGGATTATGCTACCCGCTTGCAAATAGAAGCGCCTAAATGGAATTTATTAACAGGAGACAAGGCTGCGATTTATAAACTTGGTCAAAAGAACTATATGGTTTCTGCCCAACAAGACCCGAACGAAGCCGGAGGATTCGTGCACAGCGGCGCTTTTATTTTAGTGGATAAAAACCGGCATGTGCGCGGAATTTATGACGGAACCGTAGAAACAGAAGTCAATCATCTGCTGGAGGATATGGAAATACTTTTAAAATAATGGTGAATGATAATTGGTAAATGATGAATGTTTTTCTTCCTCCATTTACCATCCACCATTTACCATCCACCATTTACCATTCAAAATGAAATACCTACTTATACTTCTCGTTCCATTTTTTTTCTCTTGCCAAAGCAAAGAAGAAATCACGCAACAACAATATGCCGTGGAAGGAATGGCTCTTTACAAAACGCATTGCGAAAATTGCCATCAGGCGGATGGATCAGGATTACGGGATTTATATCCATCCATTCAGAAAACCAATGTAAGCCCAGAAGCCTTAGCTTGTTTGCTGAAAAATGGAAAGAAAGGAAATGGATTTATGCCGGCTAATCCCAAACTACAAGCCTTAGACATTGCTGAACTTGTCACTTACATACGCGAAAAATGGGGTGGTAAAAAACGTGTCTATCCAGTAGATAGTGTCAAAATAGCCTTACAGAATTGCCGTTAATTAGTGGGCATTCCTTCCACAGCTACGACTGAGTTCCGTACTTTCCGTAAAGAATAAGATGAAAAATCTTGGGCAGCATCTAAGCCTACTCCATTGACTAATTCTGTCCGCGTTCGTAACTGCACCGTTTTGTCCGTAAAAATACGTTTTTCTACAGGCAACCAATTGAATTCATCTGTTTTCAAAGTTTCCCCTTTTTCGATATTGTGGATTACTACGTGACCGATGAGCTTGTAGGTATTTTTTTGGCGGTAAAAATGGGCTGAGTCGCCACGTACTTCAGAAGTTACCTTGCCTGTTTTATCAAAGAACCAAAGTCTCATTTCTTTAGGATAAATGCGATCTTCTGAAGCTAAAGTCAGCTGGGTTTCCGTAACCATCCTGACTACCTTTCTGGCAGAATCAGAATACACCATATCAATTCCGTATAATTCAGATTTGGGTCCGACATAAACCGCCTTTGAATCATCGGATTTCTCGCGACAAGAAAAAATAGTAATTGTAAAAAGGAGCAAAAAGAGTAGGCTCGAATTGCGCATTGAAGAAAATTAGTTGATTTTCTGCTTTTGAAACCACAGGTCACTGAAGGTTAACCCTAATGTCAAACGGTGGTATTGCTCTTCCATTCCATTCTCAGTAATTAAGCCACGACGCCCTACTTGATAAGCAACATTTAAGAAGGATAAATTCCGCAATGGAAAGGCAATACCCAAACTTACATTCTTATCTACTGCATAATTTCCATTTCCTAAGAAATCATAAGGTGTTTTTTCATATGACGCCCCTACACGATAAGTGGTGCGTTTTAAGTAATTAGAAACAGCCTCAATATCAGGAGTATATTCACCCCCTACAGACACTTTATGTGATGCTGGCAAAGTAGCCGAGCGTCCTAAATTATTATTTACCTTAGCCCAATCAGTATACGTATAATCAATACCCACCATCCATTTAGCAGCTTTCTCTATACTCACACCAAAACGCTTCGCCACTGGAATCTGCTGCACAAAAGCCGTCGATTTCTCCAAAGTATCCGCATTTATAACCGTAATTCCTGAAAGGTCCATTGTTGCAAAACGCTTCACTTGCTTCGCATTCAATGAGGAATTTAAATCAAAAGTAGCCCCTAGATTCAAGAACATATCCGATTTCAACTTAGCTCTGTAAGCAAAACCTGCTTTGAACTGAAAATCAGAATATGACGTTAAATCCTCTAATTGAACTTTGTAATACTGCCCATCAGACATATTTTGAGTAGCCACATTCCGATTTACTTGACCAAACAAGTAATCCATTTGCAAACCCACGTAGAATTCTTTGTATAGTCTAACACCATTTGAAATGGACACTTTACTCACTCCACCATTCCCTTTGTAACTGTAAATCAAACTATCTACACCTAATAAATTCAAACGACGATACGATCTCGTTTCATACTCCACTGCCGAATGAGGACGAATCCCCACAGACATAGTCCAACGGCTCGAAATAGGTAGAGTTAAATTCAAGGACTGGTAATTACCCCCAAAAACCTTCTGTTGTTGACGGTAATCCTGCAATGTTTTGTATTCTGTATTGATGCCAACTTCTAAATTAGTCCAACGATTTCGGGCTAATAGAGCAGGATTCACCACATTAGTGTAGATTCCATTCGAATTAGAAACACCTATTCCACCCATCATCATATTAGTCACATTCTCCCCTTTTTGAATCTCCCCCATTCCTAAATACGAGTAGGGAGAATTCAATATCGTTTGAGCCCAAACGGCAGGTGACATCGATAATAACAATACGATTAATAGAGAACGAAGTGTTTTCGGAAGGGTTGTAGGCTTATCCAAAGAAATAAAATTCATAAAATTAAAATCCTCCCTTTTGGGAATACTAGTGTGTAAAGGTCGTAATTTTATTTCACATTCGACTAAGTTATTAGCTATATTTGAACTCAAAATTAATAAAGCGCAAGATGGAGGAATTAAAAAATGGCATCTACTTAGATAATTCAGCATGGGATTTGGTCCTGTTTGGAGGAATTATTTTAATTAGTTTTATTCTTAGACGTTTTTTCTCGAACTCCTTTTCTAAACTGGTCTACCGCTTTCTTCCTGATGAATCAATCTCCATTCAAGATTGTGTTCAACTTATCCGTAAACCGTTTGAATTACTCATTTTTTGGATCTTCCTCTATTTCGCAGTCCAAAACTTACACGTCCCATCTGCCTGGAATATTCAATCTATTGAGCATTTTGGCCTTCTTTACCTCACTGAAAAAGCCTTCGAATCCGCTGTTATTTTCACGATCACTTGGGTCATTGTTCGCTTAATGAAGGTCATTATTTTAGTCGCTCAAGAAAAATGGAATGGCGCTGACCAAAAATCCAAACAGCAATTCATTCCCTTTCTAAACGACCTATCCATGGTCTTTATTATCACAGCCGCTGGATTTGTTTTCTTGGCACGCATTTTTGAAGTAGACGTAGTCGCATTGATCACCGGTTTAGGCATTGGAGGTTTAGCCTTAGCTTTAGCTGCTAGAGAAACGCTCGAAAACTTATTTGCCTCGTTTACCATTTTTCTAGATCTTCCATTCGTTGTAGGAGACAGTATCCAAATCGGATCTATCAGTGGTGATATCGAAAAAATTGGCTTCAGAAGTACACGTCTTCGAGGAGCAGATGGCAATTTAATTTTAGTACCCAACCGTTTGTTAACGTCTCAATCGCTTGAAAACATGAGCGAGCGTGACTATAGACGAGCTAAATACACCATTCAGTGCGAGTTAAACACAAAACCAACCCAAATCGAAGCAGCCATCGCTGCAATTGAATCCTTTATTCAAGAGGACCCTTTGTGCAAGAAAAAAGCACCGAAAGTTATTTTCGAAGGTTTTGGGGCATATTCTATTGACATTTCGGTAACCTACTTCGTTCAAACCAAAGACTTCGCAAAATTCCAAGCCACCAAACAAGCAATTAACTTAGGTATTTTGAAGGTATTGGAAACACAGAAGATTGTGATGGCAAGGTCGTAGCGGCCGGAGGCCGCGACGACAGTGGTCAGTGGTCAGGAGAGAGCACAAAGAATAAAGCATAGAGTTGGCATTAAAAAAGGGAACCGAGGTTCCCTTTTTTATTATTCAGATAAGTCACGAAGCGACAAAGATGAGAGATCATAGACAGGAAATCGGTTAAAGATTAATTTAAGAAATTATCGCGCAGCGCAATTTCAAAATTAAACTTTAACCGATTAACTCACGAAGATCCTCATCATGAATCATCTTCCTTTCATCCGCCATTAATAAAAAGCGCGTATAAATCTTATCCAATTCAGGCTTTTCGAAATCAAATCCTAACAATGTCAACCGGTGGCGCAATGCAGCGCGGCCAGAACGAGAAGTTAAAACAATCGCAGAGGAAGAAACACCCACATCTTCTGGGTTCATAATCTCATAATTTTGCGCATGCTTCAAGAAGCCATCTTGGTGGATTCCAGACGAGTGTGCAAAAGCGTTCGCTCCTACTACTGCCTTATTAGGCTGTACATGCATTCCCATTAAGTTAGAAACCAATGTACTGGTCGGGTATAGGTATTTAGGGTTAATGCCCGTCGTGAATCCTAAATCTTTGTGCACATTTAAGATCATCGCCACTTCTTCCAAAGAAGTATTTCCTGCACGTTCGCCAATTCCATTTATCGTTACTTCGACTTGGCGTGCGCCTGCTTGAATTCCTGCGATGGTATTCGCTGTAGCCAAACCTAAGTCATTGTGATTATGCATTGAAATGGTAGCCTGGTGGATATTATCCACATTCTCGTACAAATACTTAATCCGATCATGCATGACATGGGGTAATAAATAGCCAGTCGTATCAGGAAGGTTAACTACGGTAGCTCCTGCTTTAATTACCTCACGTGTTAACTGAGCTAGGAAAGCCAAATCAGCACGGCCAGCATCTTCCGCGAAGAACTCGACGTCTTCTACAAAGGATTTGGCATACTTCACTGCCCAAACACCACGCTCAATAATTTCCTCCCGCGTCGAATTGAATTTATGCTTAATATGTACGTCAGAAGAACCGATACCTGTATGAATACGAGGCTTACGAGCCGTTTTCAAAGCGGCAATGGCGGCATCAATATCCTCTTTTTTGGCACGCGTTAAAGCGCAAACCGTAGGTTCCGTAACCGCATCACAAATAGCCTGAACCGAAGCAAAATCACCAGGAGATGAAATAGGGAAACCTGCCTCAATGATATCTACACCTAACAACTCGAGTTGTTTGGCAACTTCTACTTTCTCTTCACGGTTTAATTGACAACCGGGAACTTGCTCACCATCTCGTAAGGTAGTATCAAAAATTTGAATGCGGTTACTCATGTTTTCAAGGTGTTTTATTTCAATGTGAAATTACATCTATTTGAGTTTACGAACAAGCAAAGACCAAAGACCAAAGACCAAAGTTCAGATTAAAAATCTTAATAATTATGAAAATAAGATTATTCAACTACCAATAATCCGAAAATATCAACAATAAAAGACAATAAGTCTAAAATACAAAACAGCGCCAGAATATAAAATTTTGCATTTTTTTAAGCCGAAGCCAGCAATTTGATCTCAGGAAAGCGTTTTGGATCGAAATTTCCACCAGAGATCACACAAACAACGGTCTTTCCCTTGATTTCTTCAGCCATTTCTGCTAGCCCTGCCACACTTAAAGCTCCGGCTGGCTCCACAATCATACTGCGAAGCGCGTACAGATCTAACATGGTTTGGCATAAGTCTTTCTTTGAAACCGTTAACATACGAGATAAACCTTTAGCACAAATAGCAAAAGTCTTAGCTCCCACTTGTTTCACAGAGGCACCATCCACAAATCGATCAATTTCAGGCAGAACCACCACTTGGGATGCAGCTAAACTTTCTTTCATGGAAGGAGCGCCCTCAGGCTCCACTCCAATTAAGGCAGTCGAAGCATTTAAAACCAAAGCAGCACCAGCTGCTAAACCTCCTCCACCTACTGCCACAAATAGAAAATCTGGCGGATGTGCCATGGCATTTATCACTTCTAAGGTGACGGTGGCCTGACCCGCTATAATGTCAAAATCATCAAAAGGGGGAATGTAAATCGCGCCATTGGTCTCACAAAATTGACGCGATGCTGCAAAGGCCTCATCGTAGGTCTCCCCCACTAAGTAGATACGCACTTTCTCTTTGCCAAAAAAACGAACCGCCTCCACTTTTTGAATTGGGGTGGATTTAGGCATAAAAATATAGGCTTGAATATTCAATAAGGCACAAGCAAAGGCAACGCCTTGCGCATGGTTTCCGGCAGAGGCTGCCACAACCCCTTTGGGCCGTAGATCAGCCGGAATGTTCGCTATTTTGTGGTAGGCACCCCTAATTTTATAGGAGCGAACGACCTGCAAATCTTCGCGCTTTAAATAGATATTTGCCCCATAGCGCGCAGAAAGCGAGGCAGAATACTCTAAAGGTGTCTCTGAGATAACCCCTTTCAGCTGTTCTGCTACTTGTTTTATTTCTGTGACGCTAGGAACGTGTTGTAGTTTGTTGAATTCCATGCGCCCCAAAATTAACAAAAAAAGGGTAGACGCTTCAAGCATCTACCCTTTTTCACTAAAAACTATAAATTAGTTATTCTCTGGACGCAAGCTACGTACCGCAGCACCAGCTCTCCACATTTCCATGTCACGCATTTCTTGTAATTCAGCTTCTAATTTCACACGGTAATCCGGTTGTGAGTTCAATGTGATTGAACGCTCAGCTTCCGCTTGTGTTTTTACTGAATTATACAATTTCTCGAATACAGGCTTCGAAGCGTCACGGAATGGCTTCCACCAATCCAATGCACCACGTTGTGCTGTTGTAGAGCAGTTTGCATACATCCAATCCATTCCATTTTCAGCTACTAATGGCATTAACGATTGCGTTAATTCTTCCACTGTTTCGTTGAATGCTTCAGATGGAGAGTGACCATTCTCACGCAATACTTCGTATTGAGCCGCGAAAATACCTTGAATAGCTCCCATTAAAGTTCCACGCTCACCAGTTAAGTCAGATGTTACTTCTTTGTAGAAATCCGTTTCAAATAAATAACCAGAACCTACACCGATCGCCATTGCGATACATTTTTCACGTGCTTTACCCGTTGCATCTTGGTAAACAGCGAACGAAGAGTTCAAACCTTTACCTGCTACGAATAAACGACGCAATGAAGTACCAGAACCTTTAGGTGCTGCTAAGAATACATCCACATCTGCTGGAGGAACGATTCCTGTTTTCTCTTTGTAAGTGATACCAAAACCGTGAGAGAAATAAAGTGACTTTCCAGCCGTTAAATACTTCTTCACTGTAGGCCATAACTCGATTTGAGCGGCATCTGAAAGTAAGTAACAAATGATAGTACCTTTTTCCAACGCTTCTTCGATTTCAAATAAAGTCACACCTGGAACCCAACCATCAGCGACAGCTTTGTCATATGTTTTTCCTTTACGTTGACCTACGATCACATTCAGACCATTGTCTTTCATGTTTAACGCTTGTCCAGGACCTTGAACTCCATATCCGATTACTGCAATCGTTTGATCCGCTAATACTTGTCTAGCTTTCTCTAATGGAAACTCTTCTCTTGTTACGATGTCTTCAACAACTCCACCGAAATTAATCTTTGCCATTTTTTTGTTATTTAATTTATATTCTAAGTTCGATTATACAATTTCCCAATTGCCTTCTTCCGGCAAAAACTCCACTAAGCCTTTCTCTGTTTTACCTACAGCAACTCTTCCAGACTTAACGTACTCTAATATTTCCCATTTTTTCAAATAGGTATAAAACTCCTGAATTTCTTCTTCAGAACCATTTTTTTCAACTACTACATAATCTAGGCCAAAATGCACAATCTTCGCATTCCAATCTAAATTAATAGTCTTTACATCGACAGGCTCACCTCCAAGTGGAGTAGCCAGCTTAAATAAAGCAATTTCATTAAACACGATTTCGTCATCTAAGTAACCAAATACCGCAAGAACGTCTGTGACTTTACGGATTTGGCGAACTAATTTTTCTACAAATTCCCGATTATCGTGCTTAATAACAATCGTAAAACGTGAAACGCCTCTACGTTCTGTTTCAGAAACCGTCAAACTCTCGATATTTACCCGGCGACGCGTGAAAATAATCGTGATACGATTTAATAAACCGACCGTATTCGTCGTAAAAACAGAAATAGTGTAATTCGTTAACATAATTATTCCAGCCTAATACTTGTTACACAGCCACCAGCAGGTACCATGGGGAATACATTTTCCTCTTTTTCACAAATGATTTCTAACAGATAAGGCTTATCTGAATTCAATAAAGTATCTAGTGAATCACTTAAATCCGCACGATCTGAGACGGTGTGACCCGCAATGCCAAAGCCTTTCGCAATCGTAATAAAATCTGGATTCTGTAATTCAACAAATGAATAACGATTCTCAAAGAATAGTTGCTGCCACTGGCGCACCATACCTAAGAAATTATTATTCAAAATGATTATTTTCACAGGTAAACCGCTTTGAGCGATGGTACCTAGTTCTTGCAAGGTCATTTGAAAACCACCATCACCGATGACTGCTACCACTTCGCGCTCTGGTACGGCTACCTTAGCTCCGAAGGCTGCCGGCAAGGCAAATCCCATCGTTCCAGCGCCCCCTGAAGTGACGATTGAATTCCGTTTTTTGAAACGATAATAGCGATTCGTAATCATTTGGTGTTGCCCTACGTCTGTAACGACTACCGCTTCTCCTTTCGTTTTATTTGACAACAAATTAACGGCCTCACCCATCTTAATCTTATCCCCTTCGTGGAACAAGTCTTTCTTCGTGATCTTATCGTATTCTTCGTCGTCGTATTTCTTAAATTCTGCTCTCCAAGCACTGTGATCTGCTTTATTCACTAAAGGCAATAAAGCCTGTAATGCCGCCTTCGCATCTCCTACTACAGGAGCATCTGCCTTCACATTTTTGTCAATTTCACTTGGATCGATTTCAATATGTACTACTTTCG
>Ga0228703_1000326_pt1 | contig 37389 bp, 31 predicted proteins | sample McNCre217_Aug_MG_3_FD_178020 | JGI IMG/M metagenome (GOLD analysis project Ga0228703, IMG submission 178020) | Freshwater microbial communities from McNutts Creek, Athens, Georgia, United States - 29-17_Aug_MG | ecosystem: Environmental > Aquatic > Freshwater > Creek | place: USA: Georgia...
TGGCGCCTTGGTGAAAGTTATCCTCGAGACTTCTGAGCTGACCGATGAGCAGATTGTTCGCGCTTGTGAGCTTTCGCGTGAGGCGGGCGCTGGTTACGTGAAGACTTCAACGGGTTTTGCCTCCGGCGGAGCCACCGTGCACACCGTTTCCCTTATGGCTAAGGCTGTGCCTGGGCTTGGCGTGAAGGCATCTGGGGGAGTGCGAACCCTAGATCAGCTGATCGACATGGTTGAGGCCGGTGCAACTCGTGTTGGCGCTTCTGGTACTTTGGCGATTCTTGAGGAATTTGACGCAAAGTAGTTATTTGCATTTTAGTAAAGGTGTGCTTTACTTAAGGCATGACTGAGAAGCAACCCGTACTGTACTTATCTCACGGAGCTCCTCCGCTACTTGATGATGAACTGTGGATGAGCCAGTTGGCCAAGTGGTCGGCGAATGTTGGAAAGCCCCGAGGCATTGTTATTGTTTCCGCTCACTGGGAGTCGGCACCAATTTCAATTTCTGCCACCGCTGCCAACACTCCGCTCATCTATGACTTTGGTGGTTTCTCACCGAAGTTCTACAACATGAAATACGAAACTCCGGACGCCACTTGGCTGGGTGATCTGGTGGCTTCGATGATGCCTGATAACGAACCGCTTCACCGCCATGCAACCCGTGGATTGGACCATGGTGCGTGGGTGCCACTAAAGGTTATGTACCCAGATGCCGATATCCCGGTTATCCAGTTATCGATGCCGACTCACGACCCAGTGAAACTAATGGAAATTGGTGCGAGGCTCAAGCCGCTTCGAGACCAAGGCGTATTAATCATTGGTTCGGGATTCCTAACCCACGGTTTGCCGTTCATACGTGATTGGCGAATCGATGCCGATGCTCCAGCCTGGTCGGCCGAGTTCGATGCCTGGTCTTTAGAGGCAATGCAGAAGGGTGATGTTGATTCTCTGATTAACTACAAGACCAAGGCACCTGGGATGCCCTACGCACACCCAACGGTTGAGCATTTCACGCCTCTATTTATCACTCTCGGTGCTTCAACTAATCCAGAGATTCCGGTTGATCAAAAGATTGCTGGATACTTTATGGGTCTTTCTAAGCGCTCAATTCAGGCCGCTTAGACCACTCGCTCCAAAGCTCGCGGAGATCCCAAGCATTTTCCGCCATCAAAGAAACTCCGTTTACGCCGGTGCGTCTGGTTTTTCCCGCAATCAATAGCAGCCTGGTGTTAAAAAGAATGTGGCTGCAGCGGGCTTGTGCGTCATCGAAGAATGTGGCGTCTGCGGTTCCGTACCCATCGTCCAAGCTGATAAACACCACACGTTTACCAGAGCGCATCGGAGGGGTTTGAGTGGCAACTCTCACACCTGCAATGAGCACCTCTGACTTATTCCTAAGCCCTATCAGCTCATTCGAGTGAACCACGCCCATGGCATCTAGCATTGGTCGGAACTGTTCAATCTGATGTTCGGTGACGTCCATCTTGAGAATTTCTAGTTCAGCTTTTAGTTTCTCCGCTTTCGAGAGGTCTGCACCTCTTGGAAGCTGTTCCTTCAAATCGAAATCGAATTCAAACTGATTCGGATCATCTTTGGGGCGGCTCTTCAGAAGATTTAATTCTTTGACGCGTTGCATGATGTCGCCACGATGGTGGCCGGATTGTTTCGCCAGTTCGTCGAGGGCGCCCACTAGAGCCAGATTGTGGAGCGTTCTTCTGGAAGGTTTCGCCCTGATGTAGAAATCGGCGATGTCTTGGTAAGGCTGTTCGGCGATGATTCGCTTCACTTCGCTATCGCTAATTCCTTTGACATCGGTTAAAGCCATACGAACCCCGAATTCCGTTGAGCCGGGAACTGGCTGCACCAAAAATTCGTCGGTTGAGCGATTCACATCGATGTTGAGAAGTTTTACGCCAAGCCGTCTGGCTTCGGCAAGTAAAAGACGGCGCGGGTACATTCCTGGGTCGTGGGTGAGTAGGCCAGCAATGAATTCGGTGGGGTAGTGGGTCTTCAGCCAAGCGCTTTGATAGGTGGGCAGAGCAAATGCTGCGCCGTGCGCTTTACAGAAGCCGAAGCTCGAGAAACTAGCCAGGATCGCCCAAACCTTTTCGATGGTTTGTTGGTCATAACCTCGAATATTGGCCTGTGTTTTGAAGAAACGCTCAACACTTTGGGCTACCCGAGGGTCTTCGAGGCTGCGGCGGAATTCATCTGCTTTTGCAAGCCCACAGCCCGTCATTTTGTCGAAGATGCGAAGAACATGCTCGTGAAAGATCACCACCCCGAAGGTTTCCTGCAAGATTGGCTTCAAGTCTGGGTGGATGTACTCAGCTTTGGCGAAACCGTGACGCCCATCAAGGTAGGGGGCAATCATGTTGCCCTTCATTGGTCCCGGTCGAAAGAGAGAAATCTGAATGGTTAGGTCGTTGAACTCGCTCGGCTGGTGCTTGCCGGTTAGTTCGCGTTGGCCAGGGCTTTCAATCTGGAAAATTCCGAGCGTATTGGTGGTTCGAATTAGTTCAAAGGTCTTCGGATCATCCTTCGGTATTTCGTCCAATTCAATGTGCTTGTCTGTTGTTTTTTCAATCTCACGAACGGCATAAGCCATGGCACTTTGCATTCTTACACCAAGCACATCGAGCTTGAGCATGCCCATAGGGTCCATGTCGTCTTTGTCGTACTGACTCATCGGCAATCCCATGCCGCTGGGTTCCACGGGGGTGAGGTTCAGAAGGTTGCCATCACCTAGGATCACTCCGCACGGATGCATCGAAATGTGTCTGGGTAGGCGGTCGAGTCGTTCGGTTATGTCGACCAGTAGATTCATTCTGCGGTCGGATTCAAGTGCTGCGTTCAGTTTGGCTAACTCCGGTTTGCTTTCAGCAGCATCGCGGAAGCGTCTGGCGCTAAACCGCCACATGTTCTTAGCGATTTCATCAATTTCCTCGTCATCAAGACCCAGAGCTAAGCCGCTGTCTCGCATAGCGCCTCGCCCCCGGTAGGTGGATTGCATTGAGAGTAGGGTTACACGCTCAGCTCCGTAGCGTTTGAAAATTGCTCGGTAGATATCGTGCCTTCTTGCCGATTCAACGTCGATGTCAATATCTGGCAAGCTGGACCGCTCGGTGGATAGAAATCTTTCAAATAGTAGATTGTGCTCGATGGGGTCAACCCCGCTGATGCCAAGGAGGTAGTTTGTTAGTGAACCGGCTCCGGAGCCACGAGCGGCAATGCGAATTTTCATATCTCGAATCATTTGCGCAACATCGGCAACGGTTAGGAAATAGGTTGCAAATCCGAGTTGGTTGATGGTGATCAGTTCTTTGCTCAGTCGGTGTTTTACCTCGATTAGTTTGTTTTCTCGGGCTCGCGGGTAGCGCCAATCGATTGCGGCGTGGGCTTTTTGCCAGAGCACCTCAAACGGGTTGCCATCTATTCCCAGCAGCACTTTCTCGGGTGTCTTGGGCTTACCCCAGCCGCAATCCTTCTCTGGGTTCAGTTCGCACTTTTGGGCTAGTAACTCGGTTGTGTCTAGAAGTTTTTTAGCACGTGCTCGATCTTCGGTGATTTCCTCTGCCAACTTGTGCATTAGGTTTGCTGGCTTTAGCCAGCCCTGAGCATTAGCTTGAGGTTCAAAATTACCTAGCGGTTCGAGGTATCTGGCGGCATCTAGCACATCCGCAGTCAGGGCATCGTCTGGGCTGAGGTAGCGAACCGAGTTGGTGAGTACTGCGGGTATGCCTAAGGTGTCGGCCAGTTGCAGCATGCGCCTCGCTTGGGTGAGTGAGTAGGCTGTACCCGGTTCGGTGAGGTGGGTTGAAATCTCAACGGCAAGTGCACCTTTGCCAGGCAACGCCTTTAACCACTGGATCAGCAGCCCCGCTGCCTCTCGTCGGTTCTCGGTGAGAGTTGCTCGACCGAAGTTGCTGTCTGGCCCGAGTAGAACGGTGGCAACGGTTAGCCCATCGCGGTCGATATGTTTTGCCAGGTTTTCCAGCCGGATTCCAGCTTCTTTGCGTTTCACTTTGTTTGCTTCGGAGACCAAACGGCAAAGTGCCGACCAGCCGATTCCTCCATCTCTGCCGTGCGCCAGGATGACGCAACGGGCGAGCGGCTCGTCGTGGTTGTTCAATATGTTGAGGCTTACCCCGACGATGGGGTTCAATCCGAGTTTCAGGCAGGCTCCGATGTGTTTTACCGCGCCATAAAGCCCGTTGCGATCGGTAATTGCTAAAGCGCGTTCTGCTCTGGCGGCGGCCGCTTCTGCCAGCAGTTCGGGTCTGGTAACCCCGTAGTGCCCAGAAAACGCTGATGCCACGTGAAGGTGGGTGAATGTCATGGGTACACCAGAATCAAGCGCCAGTCATCTTGGTCGACGCGATGGATGAGTTCGTACTGCTGGCAGGTTTGCTGTTTCAGGTCGCTTGCCATCAGGCGCCACATCTCAACTTCGATGATGTCGGTGCCGATTCCTCGCTGTGCCCGGCTGGCTTCTTTCCACCACTCGCGCCGGGCGAACCAGCGCATCGGTTTGTTTGCTACCAGGAAGTTGGCATTACGCCATTTGAAGCCGATTGGCTCGCCGGTGCCATTCACGGCAACGGCCACGGATTCGTCTACACGAAGCATGGTTTTCCTCCCTCAAATCATTCGAACAAATGTTCGAATATCAAGAGTGTAGGAAGTGCCTACGACATTGCAAATCGCCTACGGCGTGTCGCTTAAATTGATTTGATCAGGCTAGGTTCATTGACGCTAACCTTGCCAACTTCGGTCGATACCGGCTGGAATAGAACTTCGTGCATTACTTCATCTGAGCCGCTAGCAGCTGCTTTGAGTAGCTCTGGGTCGCCTTCAATGTGAGGGTCGATCCAGGCTTCAAAGGTGTCTGGGGTAAGCAACACCGGGTTTCGGTCGTGAATGTGGGCCAATTCCGGGGCGGTGTCTTTGGTGAGGGTTGTTGCCGAGAGTAACCATTGTCCGCTGGCAGGGTTTTTCCACCATTCGTAAAGCCCGGCCAGGGCAAACATTCCCTCGTCGCCGGCGTGAATGTAGTACGGCTGTTTGGTGCCGTCGGATTTAACTTGCCATTCGTAATAGCCGCTCGCAGGGATAACGCAACGACGACGAATAACCGAGTCTTTGAATGAAGGCTTTTCGAGAATGCTCTCGATGCGGCCATTTATTAGAGGAGCACCTTCAACCGCCTTTGCCCACCGTGGAACTAGCCCCCAGCGCGCGCTGTGAATTTCACGGCTGAGCTCGCCGATTGGTGAGCCATCGGAAGCTTTTTCGAATGAGCGGTCAACAATTATTGCGATTTGCTGGGTGGGGGCGATGTTGTAACTGATACCGGGAACATCTCCGACGATCTCGTCCGCCTCAAAAATGGTGAGGATTTCGCCAACGGTCTTGGCCACCACAAATCTTCCGCACATGTCTCTAGATTACCCACTCGAAAAATCGTTAGGACACGAATGAAAGTTAGGGTTACCTTTGTAGATTTTTTTCAAACCTGAGAGGAAACTGAAAGCGAACGGAATGAGAGACCGTTCAGAAAGGTGCGATTTTGTCTACCCTTGACCTATCGCGATGGCAGTTCGGACTCACCACTGTCTATCACTTCCTATTCGTTCCAATCACCATCGGAATGGTGCTATTGGTAGCGATCCTGCAGACCATCTGGACGAAAACTGGTGACGAGAAATTCCTACGTCTAACCAAATTCTTCGGAAAAGTCTTCCTAATTAACTTCGCCATGGGTGTGGTTACCGGAATCGTACAGGAGTTCCAGTTCGGTATGAACTGGTCAGACTACTCCCGATTCGTTGGAGACATCTTCGGCGCCCCGCTAGCCATGGAAGGCTTGCTGGCCTTCTTCTTCGAATCGACCTTCATCGGTTTGTGGATCTTCGGTTGGGGACGCCTCTCAAAGAAAGTCCACCTGGTCACAATTTGGATTACCGTTCTCGGTGTCTGGCTATCCGCATACTTCATCCTTGCTGCCAACTCGTTTATGCAGCACCCGGTTGGTTTTGAAATCAACGAGGTGAAGAACCGTGCCGAGCTCGTAGACATTGGAGCCGTGCTGACCAACATCGTTGCACTAAACCAGTTCCCACACACCATCACCGCATCAATCATGATTGCCGGCGCTGTGCTCGTAGGAATTTCGGCTTACCACCTAAAGCGTGGACAGTATCTAGACAGCATGAAAACCTCACTGAAGCTAGGTCTCTGGACGGTTCTCGGTGGCGGGTTCGGAACTCTACTAACCGGTGACGGGCTAGGCCTAGCCATGGTTCAGACCCAACCAATGAAGATGGCAGCGGCCGAAGCGCTATACAACACCACCAAAAACGCTTCGTTCTCGCTATTTACTCTGGGAACCCCAGACGGACACTCCGAGCTATTCTCGATTCGTATCCCGAACCTACTTTCATTCCTTTCAACCCACACCATGGATGGTCAGGTAGAAGGTTTGAACGACCTTCAGGCACAGTACGTAACAGCATTTGGTCCTGGCGACTACATGCCAATCATCTGGCTAACCTACTGGTCGTTCCGTTGGATGATCGGCCTCGGAGCCTTGGCTATGTTGATTGCAGTGGTTGGTCTATGGCTAACCCGTAAGGGAAACCTAAACCTCAAGAAGTGGCAGTGGAACACCGCAATCTGGATGGCTCCAATGCCTTTGATAGCAATTGCAGTGGGTTGGATGTTCACCGAAATGGGGCGTCAGCCATGGATTGTTTTCGGACTAATGAAGACCGCCGACGGAGTATCGCCAGGAGTCTCAGCTTCGGATGTTCTGATTTCCCTAATCATCTTCACAGCGCTCTACGGAGCCTTAGCAGTGGTTGAATTCAAGCTGCTTATGAAAGCTGTGAAACAAGGGCCAAACGACGATCTAATCGCCGAAAACCCCGACGCCACCAAACTAACCGTTGCCTACTAAGAATCGAGTATCTAAAAATGCAACTAAATGAGATCTGGTTCCTGATTGTTGGAGTGCTCTTCATTGGGTATTTCGTCCTAGATGGTTTCGACTTTGGCGTCGGAATGGCAATACCATTCGTAAGCCGAGATGATGTTGACCGTCGTGTAGTAATTAACACCATCGGTCCGGTTTGGGACATGAACGAAACCTGGGTGCTGGTGGCCGGTGCAAGCTTGTTTGCCGCCTTCCCAGAGTGGTACGCGTCACTGTTCAGTGGTTTCTACCTCGCACTACTACTAATGTTGGCGGCGCTAATCATGCGCGGAGTGGCATTCGAGTATCGCGGTAAAGGTGAAACTCAGAAGTGGAAGAACACCTTCGACTGGATGATCTTCATCGGGTCGGCTACCCCTGCATTGCTTTGGGGTACCGCATTCAGCAACATCGTTCAAGGTGTACCACTGAACGAGCAGCACATTTACACTGGAAACCTTCTTACCCTGCTAAACCCTTACGGTTTGCTCGGTGGATTGGTGACGCTAACCCTGTTCTTTACCTATGGCTTGGTGTTCATCACACTCAAGACCGAAGGTGACGTACGTGATCGTGCTCGCGCACTAGCTACCAAGGTTGGTTCAATTGCCACCCTGTTGGCGGCCGGCTTCCTTGTCTGGACTCTAGTAGCTCACTTCTCCTGGCTAGGCTTGGCACTGAGCGGGGTTGCTGCAGTGGCACTAATTGGTGCGTTGCTCCTGAACCACTTCGGTCGCGACGGCTGGTCTTTCGTCCTCTTGGTGATTACCGTGATGACCGCTGTAGGTTCGCTATTCGCAGCGCTTTTCCCAAACGTGTTGCCATCAACCACCAACCCAGCGTTCTCGCTAACCATTGAGAACGCCTCGTCAACGCCATACACTCTCACGGTGATGACCTGGGTTGTAGTGTTCTGTCTACCAATGGTTCTTGCTTACCAGGCGTGGACTTATTGGGTATTCTCAAAGCGCGTAAGTCGCAAGAATATCCCAGCAGGCGGACACTAGGAGTCAATCATCAAACCACTTGACGTAAGACTGCTTGCACGAGCAAAGTCAGTTCGTACGTGGTTGATGCTATTGGTCGGGCTAGGGCTACTTGGAAGTTTTGCTTCGGTAGCCCTAGCTTTGGCTATTTCAGGTCTGATTGAAAATATTGACCATCGCAAACCAATAGATTTTGCTTACCTGCTTTGGTTCGGTATTGGTTTTCTAATCAAAGTCGCAATACCGTTCTTCCAGGAACGTTTGGCCACAAGTGTGAGCACCAACGTCAAACAAAACTTTAGAAAAGAATTGCTCGGCACGGATTTCTCTTCAAGCGATGTTTCACCCGCCGAAGTATCCATACTGGTAACCCGAGGTCTCGACGCCTTGGACGCTTATTTTGGTAAATTCCTTCCGCAATTCATTTACACCCTTGTAGTAACGCCGATTATGGTCACCCTATTTTTCTTTGTGGATCCTTTGAGTGGTTTGATTTTAGTTTTTACCATTCCATTAATCCCTCTTTTCATGATCTTTATCGGGAAAGCAACGAAGGTTGAGCAGGATCGACAGTTGGAGTCGTTGACCAAACTATCTGCACACTTTGCGGAAGTTGTTCGAGGTCTTTCAACGCTCAAACTCTTTGGGCGAATCGATCACCAACTTCACGTACTTCGCGAAATTGGTGACAACCTTCGAATCAAAACTTTGAAAGTCTTGCGTATTTCATTTCTTTCGGGATTTGCGCTTGAACTCGCAGCATCGCTCTCAGTTGCCCTGATTGCGGTAACCATCGGTTTTCGTCTGATTGATGGTTTGATCCCATTTGCGACCGCAATGTTCATCCTCATTTTGGCGCCTGATGCCTATCTACCGATTCGAATGATTGGTGCTAACTACCATGCATCAACCGAAGGAATTGCGGCAGCAACCAAGGTTCTCAACTTGCTTGATGCTCCAAAGATTTCTCAAGAATCTGCCTCGACCTACGAACCCGGTTTAGAAATTTGGCTGGGGCCATCCGGTGTTGGGAAGAGCCGTCGAATGGATAAACTCGTCGCCGGCTCAAACGCGCAATCGGTGGCTTGGATGCCACAGCATCCAACACTATTTCCAGGAACTGTTGAAGAAAACATCACCGGTGGCGGAAAACTAAATCAAACAGCAATCAACTGGAGCATAAAATTTGCAATGCTTCAGGACGTGCCGCTTAATCTACTGATCGATGATTACGGTCAAGGATTATCCGGAGGTCAGGCTCAACGTGTGGCACTGGCCCGTGCTCTGTATAGATTGAAAACAAAAGGATTGAATCGGCTATTACTAGACGAACCAACATCGTCGTTGGATGAAGCGACAGGCATGGAAATTTGGAAAAACCTCGCAGCTTTATCGAAAAAATCCAACTCGATAGTGGTTATCACGCACCAAGAAAAGTATGTGGAATTGGCTGAGCGGGTGATTCGTTTTGAAGCGTAACTTTGTTTTCGGTTGGTTCATTTCAATCCTTCAATCACTCAGCTCGGTATCGCTTTTGGCCACATCAGCTTGGTTGCTCTCTAGGGCCGATCAGCGGCCTTCGGTAATGTATCTTTCCCTAGCCGTGGTTGGGGTTAGGGCCTTCGCACTCGGTAAGGCATTCTTTAGATATTCGGAAAGGCTCGTCCTTCACGACGCCACGTTCCGAAAGGCCACCGATGTGCGCACTGGTATTTATTCGACCTTGGTGGACAGGGCACCAATCGGATTGAGAGACACCTCGGTTGGTTCACTACTTACGACGATGGTGGACGACACCGAAGAGTCACTAAATGTGGATTTGCGTTACCGACCAGCACTGCTTCAATCAATTGCTGTCACCGTTGCCGGTTCAGCAGTCTATTTCTGGTTAGTTCCACAGTTAGCTTGGATTATGCTCGCAGTGCTGTTATTAGGCTCGACAATCACTTACTGGGGCTCTAAGCGAAACTATGGAAAGAATCTGATTCAGCTGAATGCTCTTAGAAGTCAACTGGCCGAGTTATCCGAAAATGCGGTAAACCGTGCGAGGGTAATTCGCGCCTATGGTTGGCAAGAACGCTCAAATCAAAAATTGGACGAACTAGCCAAGGCAGTTTCGAAAGCGGAATCGCAAATCGCCAGAACCACCGGGTTGTTGCAAGCCCTAATCGCCGGTGCCATGTATGCCACCATTGCAGTGGCTTTAATGGTTTCTCTGTTATCCGGAACAATCCTTCCCGGGGAGCAGGTTGCGGTTTTGGTTTTGCTCCCACTAGGTATTTATGAGTACCTTCAGGCGCTTCCCAATGCTCTTCAGTCAAAACAAAAAGCAGGCATCTCAATACAGCGCTTAGCCGAGCTGGAGTCTTTGTCGGTGCCTGAGCAACTCGTTTCAAAGGGAAACGAAAAAGTGTCCACTTTTGAAAAACTGGAACTATACAACGCATCGGTAACCTACCCGAATGGCAAACAAGTAAGACTTCCAGACTTGAACTTGAAGCAGGGGGAAACTATCACCCTAGAAGCTGACTCAGGGGCGGGTAAAACAACCTTGGCCCATGTTTTGGTTGGATTCATAAACCCAAGTAACGGTAGTGTGCTTTTGAACGGGCGACCTATAGTTTCGTTTGAACACAACTCTCTTAGACAAATTTTTGGGCTAGTTGAGCAACAACCGAATATTTTGGCTGGAACGATTCGTAATAATTTACTTCTTGCAAAACCTGAGGCTTCGGATCAAGAGCTAGTTCAAGTACTCAAAGAAGTGGAACTTTGGGGGATGCTTTCAAAACGCGAAGGCCTCGAAACACAGGTTGGCAATTCGGGATCTAAGCTAAGTGGCGGTGAAGCGCAACGCCTGGCTTTAGCTAGAAATTTCCTAGCAGACAGACAGGTTATAGTCCTCGACGAACCAACCTCATCAGTTCAATTTACTCAGGGTAAAACGTTGATAAGGCAACTATTGAGTCAGGCCCGAGAAAGAAACTGCTCAGTGATTCTGATAACCCATGAACCGAAACTGGCCAAAATGACCGATCGGTTAGTCAAGTTCTGAACTAAGTAATTTGAGCCTTCTTTGGAATGATTCCAAATGTTTCTGAGGCCCAACAGCACCGCCAAGGTTCACCCAATCAACAACAGGCCTAATGCCGGTAAAGGCGCTTGCTACCCAGAGCTCTAAACCGATTAGATCTATTGGTTTTACACATTCGACTGCTGTATCAAAACCCGCCTGACCTGCTAAATCAAATAGGTCTGAACGGGTTACGCTTGGCAGCCAGAGTGTTTGGTTGTCCGGAGCGTAGAGCACGTCGTCACGCCACCAAAGCAGACTGGAAAGGGCGCCCTCAACCACGTAGCCATCGGCGTTTAGAATCACTGCTTCGTCGGCTCCAAAAAGGTTCGATTTACGTCGAAGCATGGAACCATAAGCCAAATCAGGGCCCTTGATCATCGGATTTTTCCTAGGGTCGGCTTCATCCGAGGTCCACAGCACAACCGAAGGCTTGAACTCGGAAACGTCTCGAATTCTGAGCGCAAGGAGACCTCCGGCTAGTTCAAGTCGTGGTAGTGCGCTTCCAGTTCTTGGGAGTAGTTTCATCGCACAAGCCCAGAACCTCTCCAAATCGAGGTCAGTGAAGTTTTGGGCGGATCCAATGAAACGTTCTTTGTGTTTGTGGATCGAACGTACCCGCCCTTCCGAGATAAGGAATGAATCGGCAACCTCAAGTGGTTCGTCAAAAGACTCGACCGAATGTAGTGAAACGCCGTCAAAGACATAAAGTGCCTCTGTCACAATTCCTCCCAACGTTTTCGATCTTTTGTCTAATCTAGTGATAGTCGGCTATTTGAAAGCGCCATGCAGATACATTTCGAGAATTTACGCGGATGGGTGAGCCCAGCCAATGCGTTTGTCGCACTCTATTCCGAAAAGCCCAATTCTTTCTGGATTGACCGAGAAAACGCTACCGAAGAGCGTTTCAGTGTTATCGGTACGGGGACACCGATTGAAAATCAAGATGCTTCAAAACTTGCCGAATATCTAGATGATTATGAAGATCTCGGCTTGCCTTTTTCTTTTCGTCCTGGGCTTGTTGGGTGGTTAGATTTTGAACAAAAAGCACCAAAGTTCCTAAGGGTTGATAGTGCCATTGTGTTTGATCACGACGGCAAGGAAATTTACCTAATCTCGAAAACCAATGAAGAAGCCAAATTTCGAAATTGGTTGGATGCCGCCTTGCTCAGACTCGGGCTTATTGGGGGTGATACGCACAAATACCTGGCCGATGTTGGGCAAAATACGGTTGAATCGGTTTCACCCCGACACAGCGACCAGGAATACCTTCGAAAAATTACTCAAGCTCAAAACCACATTGCAGCGGGTGATGTCTACCAGATTTGCCTAACCAATGAGTACGCGATAACCGGAACTGCAGACCCTTTGGCCACATACCTAGATTTGCGAGAAACCAACCCCGCTCCTTACATGGGCTACTTTCGGATCGATGACATGACATTGGTGTGTTCTTCACCTGAACAATTCCTGCGCGTAAGTGCGGATGGACTGGTATCCACCAAACCTATTAAAGGAACTCGGCCAAGGGGGAAAGACAGAGAGCAAGACGCGCTTGTTATACGAGAACTTTCCGAGAATCTAAAGGAACGTGCCGAAAACCTAATGATTGTAGACCTCATGCGCAACGACCTTTCGCAGGTATGTGAGCCGGATTCTGTTGCGGTTACAAAGCTCTTCGACGTTGAAACCTATGCAACCGTGCACCAACTAGTTAGTACTGTGGAAGGCAAACTTCGCGTGGGAAAAACCGCCGTTGACGCCCTGCACGCGGCCTTTCCGGGTGGATCAATGACCGGTGCACCAAAACAGCGAGCAATAGAGATCATTAGCGAACTCGAACAAGGCCAACGAGGAGTGTATTCGGGGGTCGTTGGTTACCTCGCCGATAATGGTTCAGCAGATTTTGGTATGGTCATTCGTTCGTTGGTATTTGACGCAGGTCACATAACTCTCGGGGTAGGTGGTGGGATCACCATAGATAGCAAGCCGGAGGATGAACTTGCCGAAACCAAGTTGAAAGCTAAAGCGCTGTTACGCGCACTAAAAGCTCCCGACATTCAGGGCTAATTGGTAACCTTGAGGGAAGAAATAATTCCCCCAACCAGTGAGTGAACCTGTTGTCAAACGTGCACGAATACGACGTCCAAGCCATCCAAGAGAAATGGTTGCCGATTTGGGACGAGCTCAAGCCATTCGATTCGAATAAACCAGGCGATGAGCGTCCCAAGAAGTACGTGCTCGACATGTTTCCATACCCATCGGGTGACCTTCACATGGGTCACGCCGAAGCCTATGCGTTAGGCGACGTAATCGCACGCTATTGGGTTCAAAAAGGCTTCAATGTGATGCACCCAATCGGTTGGGACTCATTTGGACTTCCTGCGGAGAATGCAGCAATAAAGCGTGGTCTGGATCCTAAAGGCTGGACCTATGACAACATCGAACAGCAGCGCACCTCAATGCGTCGCTATGCCTGCTCTTTCGACTGGGACAGAGTGCTAGTAACCTCGGATCCTATTTACTACCGCTGGAATCAGTGGTTGTTCCTAGAGTTTTACAAGCGCGGCTTGGCTTATCGCAAAAACAGTGCGGTCAACTGGTGTCCAAGCTGCCAGACCGTTCTCGCCAACGAGCAGGTCGTGCAAGGGCTTTGTGAACGTTGTGACTCGACGGTAACTAAAAAGGCACTAACGCAGTGGTATTTCAAGGTAACCGATTACGCAGACCGACTCCTAGATGACTTAGACACACTTGAAGGCAACTGGCCTTCCAAGGTGCTAAACATGCAACGAAACTGGATTGGTCGTTCATACGGGGCAGAAATTGACTTTGAAATCGAAGGTCGCGATCAGCCGGTCACTGTCTATACAACTCGTCCAGACACGCTGTTTGGGGCAACCTTTATGGTGGTTGCTGTTGACTCGGTGCTAGCAGCGGAACTTGTTACCGATGCAGACGACGCCATCAAAGCGGAATTTGATTCCTACTTGGAGCAAACCAAGAAGTCGAACGACATTGAACGGTTAGCCACCGACCGTGAAAAGACTGGCGTTTTCACCGGTCGCTATGCAATTAACCCTGTAAATGGTGAAAAGTTACCAATCTGGGCATCCGACTATGTTCTTGCCGATTACGGCACCGGCGCCATTATGGCTGTGCCGGCTCACGATGAACGTGATGCCGAATTTGCTACAAAATTCAACCTTCCGATTATTCCGGTTGTTGCAGATCCTGAAGACAAGCTTGGTGATGGTCCACGCATTAATTCGGGAGAGTTCAACGGCCTAGGCAAAGAAGAAGCTTCAGAGAAGATTATCGCCAAACTTCAAGCTGAAGGTCGAGGAAAGAAGGCCAAAAACTTCAGACTTCGCGACTGGCTGATCTCTAGACAGCGTTATTGGGGTACTCCAATCCCAATCATTCACTGCGATACCTGTGGTGAAGTTCCAGTCCCTGCCGACCAACTTCCGGTTGAACTGCCATCGGCTGATGGTCTAGACCTTAAGCCAAAGGGTTCTTCGCCATTGGGAGCGGCTGAGGCATGGGTAAATGTTCCTTGTCCAACCTGTGGTGCGCCTGCGAAGCGTGATTCAGATACGATGGACACCTTCGTCGACTCGTCCTGGTATTTTTTGCGTTACCTTTCACCGAAGAGTGAAACTGAGGCGTTTCCGATTGATGCTGCCAAGGAGTGGGCTCCGGTTGATCAGTATGTTGGTGGAGTAACGCACGCCATTCTTCACCTTCTCTATGCACGATTCTTCACCAAAGTGCTAAATGACATGGGAATGATCGACTTTGATGAACCTTTCACACGCCTCTTGAACCAGGGCATGGTTCAGATGAACGGTTCTGCTATGTCTAAATCCCGCGGCAACCTTGTTCGCCTCAGCGATCAGCTGGGTGAGCATGGCGTGGATGCGGTGCGTTTGACTATGGCATTTGCCGGACCACCGGAAGATGACATCGACTGGGCAGATGTTTCACCGGCAGGTTCAGCCAAGTTCTTGGCACGTGCCTGGCGCGCAGCGGCCGATGTAACCAGCAAGCCTGGAATTGATTTCGCTTCCGGAAACGCTGAACTACGCAAGGCAACGCACACATTTTTGCGCGACTTTGGTCCTTTGATTGAGAACTTCAAGTTCAACGTTGGTGTTGCCAAACTCATGGAACTTGTGAATGCGCTTCGAAAATCAATCGATGGAGTGGTCGGAGGTGAAGACCCTGCAGTTCGTGAGGCAGCCGAGGCTGTTGCCATTGGTCTATCGCTTTTCGCCCCATACACTGCTGAAGACATGTGGTCGGTTCTCGGTCACCAACCTGGCGTTGCGTTAGCAGGTTTGCCAGTTGCCGATGAGAGCCTCTTGGTAGAAAACTCTATTGTGGCCATTGTCCAGGTAGATGGCAAACTTCGCGACAAATTCGAGGTATCCACGAGCATTACAGCTGAAGAACTGCGCCTGAAGGCGTTGAGCTCGGAAACCATTAAACGTGCCATTGGAGACCGCGAAATCGTGAATGTCATTGTGCGCGAGCCAAAGTTAGTGAGTATCGCAACTAAATAATCCACAGATGTATTAGTAAGCCCGTCTGCTCTTGTAGGCGGGTTTACTCTTTGCCTGTGGAATGGATAAAAAACCAATGGTTGCTCGCCAAGTCGGGGGAGAAGTCGGCCAGAAGGAAACTTTTAGCTTTGATGGTTATTACCGTCATAATCACCGTCCTGCTAATGTCTGGTCAAAACGCGGCAGAGCCGATTCGTATTAAACCGGCTGAGGCTTCGCAAGCACACATAACTAGTGAAGGTTACGCCCATATCGCAGGCGAGGTTCGGAAGCCGGGAGTCTATCCAATCTCAGCAGGAATGCGGCTCTTTGAACTACTGGCCTTAGCGGGAGGCTTCACGCCACAAGCGGAAAAAGACAGTGTGAACTTGGCTCGTTTAGTAACCGACGGCGAGCAAATAATTGTCGCCGGTGGCGGGGTAGCGAGCGCAACCGATGGGAGAATTCATCTGAACACCGCAGATGCCTCTGACTTTGATGGGTTGCCAGGCATCGGTCCCACTCTGTCAAGTCGGATTATTGATTGGCGTAAAGCCAACGGATCATTCAAAAGTATTGAAGATCTTAGAAAGGTGGGAGGAATAGGCGACAAACTCTTCGCCGGGCTCAAGTCATTGGTGACACTTTGATCAGCCGTTATCTGAAACTGTTGGTCTTGGCGGCCAGTCTATTTATTGGATCACTGTTCATTCAATCCGACATTTATCAACCAATTGCTTCGGTAGCGAGCGGTAAAGACTACCGGGTGGTTACGGTCAAAATGTCTATCGATTATTCAACCAACGGCAAGTATGCGGTGCATATCGTCTCGGGTGATTTAATTGCACAATCCAAAGGTCTGCTCTCGGCGCGACAACATTTTGAGGTGGGTGATGTATTCACCGCTCAACTTCAACTCAGCCCAATAAATGGATTTACAAGGTACGCCTTCAAAGCACGGCTCATGCAATTGCTGACTGCAGTCCATCACAGCGAAAATTGGCTCTTTCTGAATAATCTACGAAAATACGCGGCGTCATTTCGGGGTGATGATTCCAATCTAGTTGCAGGCCTTGCGATAGGAATCGATGATGGTCTGAGCCAACAGTTTTTAGCGAATATGAAAATTACCGGGCTAACTCACCTAACGGCAGTTTCCGGAGCCAATTGTGCCATCGTCTTGGGCGCATTTTGGTTGGTTGGGAGAGGATTCAGAATCGGCCGCAATCAAAGGTTCATTTTGATGGTTCTGGCTCTCGCAGGATACGTGTCCTTAGTTGGGCCACAGCCATCGGTGCTTCGAGCTGCATTCATGATGACGACGGTTGCTTTTGCATTGGAATTTGGCCGGAGGATTTGGATTCCGGCAGCAGTAGCCGTGGGTTCCATGGTTTTACTAATTGCTGATCCATGGCTTATTGCCGATTATGGATTTTGGCTATCAGTTCTAGCCACACTAGGGCTCGTCTTGATAACGCCAAAACTCCATCGGTTTTTTCGAGAGAGAATGCCCGAAGCAATAGCTTTGGGCTTAGCTGCAACCGTTGCAGCACAACTTTGGTGCCTACCGCTATTGATTCAATTACAAGGCGGGCTCACTACCTACTCAGTGCTTGCCAATTTGCTTGTTGAGCCGGTTGTGCCTGCTATTACTCTGCTTGGTTTAGTCGCGACTCTCGTTGGAGTTTGGCTTCCATTTCTTGGAAATTTCCTATTCCAACTGGCAAGTATTCCTGCTCATTGGATTGTTTTCGTTTCGAACTCATTAGCAAATGCTCCTCTGGAAACACTTAGCATGGGCGCAACAGCTACAAATGTTTTATTGGTAACGCTTTTTGTTGCCGGTCTTTCTATCGCAATTATGACCAGAAACTTTGTTTCAACTGCTCTCACAATTGTTCTGCTAAGCATTTGGGCGGGTGCTCAAATTTCAATCGGATTGCAGAGTGCTTCCTGGCCACTGAAGAATTGGTCGGTGGTTAACTGTGATGTCGGCCAAGGCGATGCATTGGTCATCAAGTCGCAAGATAAAGTTGCCGTCGTTGATGTTGGGAAAGATCCAAAACTTATCGATCAATGTCTTGACCGGTTGAAAATCTCGAATGTTTCGCTTCTTGTGCTCACTCACTTTGATATGGACCATGTCGGCGGGCTAATTGGTTTGGAACGTGGCCGGGTTGTAGATACCGTTTTACTTTCTCCATTTCCCGATACGCGCCCCGAAGTTCAGAATTTAGTTAGGGATTTACGTGATAACGCAAGATTGGTTGAATACGGGCAGCTTGGAAAATCGGGAGAACTTGGCAAATTCCATTGGCAGGTATTTAGCTCATTAGGAGATTCTGCGACCAACGCTAATGAGGGATCACTTGGTATCAAGTTTGAAGACGATCTAGAAGTAATTTACACCTTGGCAGACCTAAACGAAAAAGCACAATCTTCTGCCATTGGTTATGTCGGTGATTCTCCAAAAGTCACAATTGTCAAAGTTTCACATCATGGTTCAAGAGATCAAAGTTCGGAGTTTTACGAGAAAATCAGCGCCGATCTAGCCATAATTTCGGTTGGTAAAGAAAACGCATATGGTCACCCGACCACCAGACTTCTGGATATTTTGGGGGTCACAAAGACGCGAGTTTTCAGAACGGATCAACAGGGAAGTATTTCCCTCAGTGTCGATTCGTCGGGAATTCAAGCCAGAGTCTCTAGTGCTGGGTAGGCTGTACTTCGTGGGTAAAGCAAGAATCATTGAATGGCGCAAGGCGGCGCCTTCACCTCTGATACTTGTATTTGGTTCTGAGGAGTATTTCTCCTCCACTGCAATCAGGCGTATTCGAGACCAATTAAAGGCCGCAGAGCCCAGTCTCGAAATTTATCAGGTTGAAGCAAATGAATATGTTGCTGGAGATCTCGTAAACATGATTAGCCCGTCCCTTTTCTCTGACCCGAAGTTAGTGATCATAAATGGTGTGGAACGTTGCTCGGATGCCCTCATTGAAGATGGAAAATCCATTCAAATTGAAGATCTAATAGACACCACAATTGTTTTTCAGCACGCGGGAACTAGCACCAGGGGAAAAGCACTTTTGGACGTCATACGTTCTAATGACGACGCGATAGAAATTGCATGCGCCAAGTTGCAAGACAAAGATAAGTCAGCCTTCGTAACCTCACATTTTGCAGAAGCCGGTCGAAAGATTGCCCAATCCGCGGTAAGGGCTTTAGTCGATGCATTTGGCAATGACATTCCAGAGCTTGCCGCCGCCTGCGATCAATTGCTCGCCGATAGTGCTGAACAGGTTGACGAGGCGCTTGTCGATCGATACTTCGGTGGTCGTGTTGAAGCGACCGCTTTCAATGTATTCGATAAAGCAATTGAAGGTTACGGGGGAGAAGCGCTGGTGTTGCTTCGGCACGCTCTCCAAACTGGCGATGATCCGATTCGAATTATTGGTGGAATAGCTAATGGCTTAAAACGAATGGCCATGATTATGCACGACCCCAGAGCAAATGGAGCCACGCTGGGAGTTAGTGACTGGGTTTTCAATAACAAGATTAAAAAATCTCTAAACGGCTGGGATGATGAGGGGATGATTCGAGTTCTTCAGGCTCTAGCAGACGCCGATGCAGCTGCGAAGGGCGCCGAACGCCAACCCGAATACCGGCTTGAGCAACTTGTCCTTTTGATTTCAAATCGAGGGCGAGCTTGAATAAACAACGCAACGGAATTGCGTTAGTAGCCATATTGCTGGTTGCCGTTGTTCTGAGGCCCCCGGTTGCTCAGATGGGGCCAATTTTGGAATTGATTCAAAAGAGTCTCAACCTAACTGCAACCGAAATTGCACTTTTGGCTTCAACCCCTGTTTTGTGCTTTGGGTTTGGGGCGTTCTTGGCACCGAGTTTGGTGCGAAGGATTGGGTTAGATAAAACATTAATCGCAGTAATGGGGCTACTGTTTCTGTCAATACTTGCAAGACCTTATCTAGGCTTCATAGGTATCTTTGCCGGCACGATGGTTGCGGGTTTGGCCATTGCCATTGCCAATGTATTACTTCCGTCAATTGTTAGAGAGCGTTTTCCAAACAAAATCGTTCCCATTACCAGCGCCTACACAACGATTTTGGCTACATCAGCTAGTTTCGCAGCCGCCTTTAGTTTTCCAAGTGCTGCACACTACGGTTGGCAGATGGCTCTTGAACTGTGGTCAGTGCCGTCTTTGCTGGCACTTGGCTTCTCTTTTTACTTCCTCAAGGGCTCGACCGAATCAACGACTGTGGGCAACCTAGATCACTCCGGGGATTTCAAGTTGATTGTTAAGTCTCCAATCGCATGGCCAATAATCGGACTTTTCGGCATTCAGTCGCTGGGTTTCTACGCCTTGCTCGCATGGCTGCCATCGTTGATCACCGATTCTTCAAACTTAGGCCCGGAAATTGCCGGTTCGTTGCTATCACTAATGACAATTGTGGGAGTTCCCATCGGGCTTGGGCTCTCATCAAATTTTGGTCGCTTCAAGAGCCTTTCAGTGATTGGTGCATTGATTTCACTTCTCACGATCTCCGGGATGTTATTGCTGTTGCTTGGCTTTTGGGTCCCAGCCGTAGTAATCATTGGAATCGGTCAAGCGTCCAGTTTCCCTCTTTCTCTCAGTCTTATTTCCACCAGAGCGGGTAGTCAACGCCTAACAACTATGCTCTCTTCGGTGGCTCAGGGAGTCGGCTATTTGCTGGCTGCGGTTGGCACTTTCCTTTTCGGCTGGCTCACTACCGTAACCGGCAGTTGGAGAGCCAGTATCTTGGTTCTAGTTGCCCTTACCGCAGTTCAAGTTGTGGCCGCTTGGTATGCGGGAAAGCCAAAGATCCTTAAATAAAATAAAAAAGCCCGCCAAAACAATGGCGGGCTTTTTTATTTCAGCTTTAGAGAGCTGCAACCTTCTTGGCGATTGCCGACTTGCGGTTTGCGCCCTGGTTCTTGTGAAGAACACCCTTCGAAACAGCTTTGTCAATCTTCTTACCTGCTGCGCGTAGTGCTTCGGTTGCTGCTGCTTTGTCTCCAGCGGTTGCTGCTTCACGCACTGCACGAATAGCGGTCTTTACTTCGCTCTTCACTGCCTTGTTACGCTCTGCCGCCTTGGCGTTGGTGCCAATACGCTTGATCTGCGACTTAATGTTTGCCATGTTTCACTTTCGGAAAAAGTTTTTATTTGGATTCGCTTCGGATGGAGACACTCACCCGTAACAAACAACTAGCCTAACAGGGCTTGGGGCATAAGGGCAACCATTTATGCGACAATGTAGTGGTTGCCATTGCAACTTTTTTCGAAACAATTCCAAGAGGTATATTTTGTCGCCACGCGCTAAGACCAGGCTTGAGCCGGCGAAAACGAACCCAGATTTCATCCGAAATTTCTGCATAATCGCCCACATCGACCACGGAAAGTCAACGTTGGCAGACCGAATGCTGCAGTTAACTGGTGTTGTCGATGATCGTTCAATGCGAGCTCAGTACCTGGATCGAATGGACATCGAGCGTGAGCGAGGCATCACCATTAAGTCTCAGGCTGTGCGTATGCCGTGGGAATTCGAAAACCAAACCTATGCGCTAAACATGATTGACACCCCTGGTCACGTTGACTTCACATACGAGGTTTCCCGATCATTGGCTGCTTGTGAAGGTGCGGTGTTGCTGGTTGATGCGGCTCAGGGTATCGAGGCACAAACATTGGCTAACCTGTATCTGGCGATGGAAAACGATCTTCAAATCATCCCGGTACTAAACAAGATTGACTTACCAGCGGCGCAGCCAGAGAAGTATGCAGAAGAACTGGCCAACCTTATCGGCGGAAACCCAGAAGATTGCCTAAGAGTTTCGGGTAAAACCGGTGTCGGTGTAGACGCGCTTTTAGACAAAATCGTTCAAACTGTGCCGCATCCGGTTGGAGATCCAAATGCTCCCGCCCGTGCAATGATTTTTGATTCTGTCTACGACTCATATCGTGGCGTTGTTACATATGTGCGAATGATCGACGGTCAGCTTACGCCCCGTGAGAAGATCCAGATGATGTCCACTCGCGCCGTGCACGAAGCTTTGGAAATTGGTGTTTCTTCCCCTGAGCCAGAGCCCACCAAAGGTTTGGGTGTTGGTGAAGTTGGTTATCTGATCACCGGTGTGAAAGATGTTCGCCAGTCCAAAGTTGGTGATACGGTAACAACCGTTGCCAAGCCTGCAACCGAGCCTTTGAAGGGTTACTCTGAGCCACTTCCGATGGTGTTCTCTGGTATTTATCCGATTGATGGATCTGATTACCCAAACCTTCGTGAGGCGTTAGACAAACTCAAGCTTTCCGATGCCGCCCTCGTCTATGAGCCGGAAACATCGGTTGCCTTAGGTTTTGGATTCCGATGCGGTTTCTTGGGTCTTCTCCACCTTGAAATCGTAACTGAGCGCCTAGAGAGAGAGTTTGGTCTCGATCTGATTGCCACAGCACCTTCGGTTGTTTACGAAGTCACCATGGATACCGGCGCTGAAATTACAGTCACCAACCCTTCGGAATTCCCTACGGGTAAGGTCAAAAAGGTTTTAGAGCCGATGGTTAAGGCAACAATTTTGGCGCCAAAGGACTACGTCGGTGTCATCATGGAGCTTTGCCAGAGTCGTCGTGGAAACATGATTGACATGCAGTATTTGGGTGAGGATCGCGTCCAGCTGCGTTATTCGCTTCCGCTTGCCGAAATTGTTTTTGATTTCTTCGATCAGTTGAAGAGTAAAACTCAGGGCTACGCGTCTTTAGACTACGAGGAGTCAGGTCTTGCAGAGGGAGACCTGGTAAAGGTTGACATTTTGCTTCAAGGTGATCAGGTTGATGCTTTCAGCGCTATCGTTCACCGAGACAAAGCCTATGCCTACGGCGTGCTAATGACTACCAAACTTCGTGAGTTGATTCCTAGGCAGCAGTTTGAGGTACCTATTCAGGCGGCTATCGGCGCAAGAATCATTGCGAGAGAGTCGATTCGAGCTATGCGAAAAGACGTTTTGGCCAAGTGTTACGGTGGCGACATTTCTCGTAAGCGCAAACTACTCGAAAAGCAAAAAGAAGGTAAAAAGCGCATGAAGATGGTTGGGCGCGTTGAGGTTCCTCAAGAAGCATTCATTGCTGCACTCTCCACCGGTGATGAGAAAAAGGGCGACAAGAAGTCGAAGTAATGGCTACCTTCCACGGTTACGTCCATGTTCCTTTTTGTAGGGTTCGTTGCGGTTACTGTGACTTCAATACCTACACGGCAACTGAGTTACAGGGATTCCCTCAATCTGCCTTCATCAGTAACCTTCGCGCCGAAGTGAAATTAGCTAGAGAAAATGTTGGGCCTAGACAGCTTGAGACGGTCTTTTTGGGTGGGGGTACCCCAACCCTGCTGCCAGCAAATGAGTTAGCAGAGGCCTTGGGTTTGCTGCGCGAGGCTTTTGGTATCGCCGACGGTGCCGAGGTAACTACTGAGGCGAACCCAGATACGGTCGACCGAGACTACCTTTCAGTTCTGAAAGAGGCTGGTTTCAATCGATTGTCCTTCGGTATGCAGTCTGCGGTTCCGGAAGTTCTTGCGGTGTTAGATCGAACCCACAACCCTGAAGCAGTCGCACGCAATGTTGCAATTGCGAAGGGCTTGGGGTTTCAAACCTCGGTTGACCTTATCTACGGTGCACCGGGTGAGACTATGGAACAGTGGAAGCAAACCGTGCAGGCAGCGCTGAGTTTAGACACCAATCACATCTCCGCCTACGCATTAATAGTTGAGCCGGCAACAAAGCTTGCTCGCCAGATAGCTGCAGGGGCTCTGCCTGCCCCAGATGAAGACCTTCAAGCCGATAAATACGAGTACTTGGATGCCATTCTTTCTGAGAACGGTTTTGACTGGTACGAACTAAGTAACTGGTCAAAAGCGCCGAATTCCGTTTCCGAGCACAATATTGCCTACTGGAAGGGTCAAGATTGGTGGGGTTTTGGCCCGGGAGCACACAGTCATATCGAGGGGAGACGTTGGTCTAACGTCAAACACCCAACAACCTACGCCAAGCATCTTGCCCTTGGAGAGCTTCCCAGTATTGATGGGGAGACACTTTCGGAAAATGAAAAACTTGAGGAACGGGCAATGCTAGAGCTTCGATTACGAGCTGGGCTAGATCTTCAGGTTATTCGCAAGTTGAATATGGGTTTTGCGAAGTCGGTCTCGGAGTTAGTTGCGGCAGAACTCATCGAGGGTTCGGCGGCAATCTCAGGCAGAGCGATTTTGACACTAAAGGGTCGGCTCTTAGCTGATTTTGTGCTTCGAAAACTCTTAGGCCTATAAGGGTTTCTTGGTAATATTGGCACTCAAGTGTATCGAGTGCTAATCGGAGGTGGCCATGATTTCGGAACGCAGTTTTGAGGTTTTGAGAGCCATCGTTGAAGACTATGTAAGCACTCGCGAGCCGGTTGGTTCCAAGGCGCTTTTAGAAAGACACGGCTTCGGAGTTTCCTCTGCAACCATTCGCAATGACATGTCCATTCTTGAAGAAGAAGGCTTAATTCACGCTCCACACACTTCAGCCGGCCGCGTTCCAACAGATAGCGGATATCGACTTTTCGTAGATCGCCTAAACGAGATAAAACAACTATCTGCCGCCGAACGCCAGGCGATGGAAACGCTGTTATCAGGCAGTGCGGACCTCGATGAGATTCTTAGTCGAAGCGTGCGCCTGCTGTCGCAGCTAACTAATCAGGTTGCGATGGTCCAATATCCAACTCTAGGCAAGGCCAGGGCAAGGGGTTTCGAACTCGTGCCAGTGTCTGACACCAAAATAATGGTGATGCTTATTTCGGACAATGGTCGCGTTCAGCAACACGTGGTAGAGCTGGGTGAAGTCGTAATTGAAGCAGTTTTGGTAGTTATCCGAGACGTGTTTCGGGAAGCAATTATTGGAAAACCTTTGGCTGAAATTGCCGACCTAACTTCCAGCCTGCACCTTAAGTTCGAACACCAGTATCAAAACTTGGTAAAGGTTTTGGTTCTTTGCCTGCAAGAGCAGGTTGATGCAAATCGTCAGGACAAGCTCGTTTTGGCAGGAACTTCGAATCTGGTTCGAGCTGAAGGTGACTTTGGAGGCAACCTTTCACCATTACTGGATGCGATTGATGAGCAAGTGGTTCTGCTTCGATTGATTTCTGAGATGCAGGCCGAGCAGCACGGAGTTAGCGTTCTCATCGGCTCTGAAAATCGCATCTCGGGCCTATCGCAGGCAAGTGTTCTGGTGTCCGGCTATGGTGGCGCAGAAGATTCAATCGCCAAGGTTGGACTTCTGGGACCAACTCGAATGGACTATTCCACCAACATTTCAGCAGTGCGAGCGATTGCACGTTATCTTTCCAAGAGCCTAGGAGCATAAATGGCTGATCATTACGAAGTTTTGGGGGTCTCTCGCGACGCCACTGAGGAGCAAATCAAGAAAGCTTATCGAAAGCTCGCAAGGGAACTGCACCCTGATGTGAATCCTGAACCCGAAGCGCAGGAACGTTTCAAACTGGTCACGCATGCTTATGAAGTCTTGATAGACGTCGAACAGCGCCGTAATTACGACCTTGGTGGCAGTAACCCGTTTGGGGGCGGAGCCAATTTCGGATTTGGAGACATTTTCGATACCTTTTTCGGTGGTGGGCAACGTGGTCCACGATCTCGCCAGCAGAGAGGTGAAGATGCACTTCTGCGAATTGACCTTACCCTCAGAGAGGCTGTCTTCGGTGTTTCTAAGTCAATCGACATAGAAACAGCCGTGCTCTGTGAAGCCTGCGAGGGCAGTTGTTGTCAACCAGGCACTGATTTGCGAACATGTGATGTTTGCGGTGGTCTGGGCCAAATCTCAAGGCAGGTTCGAAGCCTTCTTGGAAACGTAATGACTTCGGCACCGTGTAATTCGTGTAAGGGATTTGGACAAGTGGTTGAAAGCCCTTGTGTTTCTTGCCGTGGTCAGGGTCGGGTTCGGGCCACTCGAAGTCTAGATCTCAACATTCCTGGTGGAGTTGAAGATGGGCTCCGCTTGCAACTTAGCGGGCAAGGTGAGGTTGGATTCGCTGGAGGTCCGAGCGGAGACATCTACCTCGATATTCGGGTTCGTGAAGATGAGTTCTTCAGTCGCAGTGGCGACGATTTGACCTGCGTGCTAACTGTTCCTATGCATGAGGCAGCGCTTGGTTGCCAGGTTTCAATTGAGACATTCGACGGCAAGGTTGATATTGCAATCGCACCGGGGGCGCAGTCGGGCGACCAAATTACGGTTAAAGGTAAAGGTTCTCATAGGCTTCGCCACCAGGGTCGAGGAGACCTCCTGGTAAGTCTTGAAGTCACCACACCTCACAAACTGGATGGTAAGCAAAAAGAATTATTGCGTCAGCTGGCTAAATTACGCAAGGGCGATGAGCCTGGATTGAAGAAGCATTCGCATGGTCATTTTGGTAAGCGACGCTAATGGTTGCGCCACTTTTCTACTCTTCGGATCTTTCCAATATCAAGGCTGGTGAGATTTTTCGACTAGCTGGCGACGAAGGAAAACATGCCGCTAATGTCCGTAGGATGCGAATTGGTGAAGCAATCCAACTTACTGATGGCCTGGGGCTTCGCGTGCAGGGGCTTGTTTCATCTGTAGAACCTGGTGCGGTTTCAGTGGTTGTTTCTTCGGTTAATCGTGAGGCTCGAAGTGCCTTGCAATTCACTCTTGTGCAGGCGTTAGCAAAAGGTGACCGTGATGAACTGGCGGTTCAGGCAGCCACCGAATTGGGTGCAACGGGAATCGTTCCCTGGCAGGCAAGTCGCTCGGTTTCAAGATGGGATGACGCCAAGAAAGCTAAGGGTCAGCAAAGGTGGCAATCAATTGCAACTGAAGCCGCAAAACAGTCTTTGCGTGTTTATCTCCCGAATGTTTCAACAATTCTTTCGACTTCTGAATTAGCAAAGACGGTTTCCTCATTTGACGCAGTTCTAGTGCTTGATCCAACTGCAGAGAAATCGATTGTGACCCCATCAATCTCTGGCCGGGTTGCCATCGTCGTTGGTCCAGAAGGGGGTATCTCCAAGGAAGAGTTGGCTCTTCTTGAAGACGCTGGTGCAATTCGCGTGCACCTGGGTGCGGGCATTTTGCGCACATCCACAGCCGGGTTGGCAGCCATTTCCTATCTAGTTGGCAGCAGCGGTCAATGGGATACGGCGGAATAGACTTAGATGCATGAGTGAGTGTATCTTTTGTCGGATTGTAGCTGGCGACTTTTCAACGAATTTCGTGGCGGAATCTGAGCACGCCGTTGCTTTCAACGACATAGAACCAGCTCAGCCTGTGCATGTGCTAGTTGTCCCAAAAACGCATTTCACGGATGTCGCAGATCTAGCAGCAAAAAATGAAGAGGTTCTACTGGACCTAATTAAACTAGGCACTCGGGTTGCTGCTGAGCAGACAGCTGGAGATTTCCGTTTACAGTTCAACACCGGAGCTGGTGCGGGACAGACTGTTTTCCATGCTCATGGCCACATCACGAGCCGCTCACCTAAGGCTTAAATGAACAGGGAACAATCCTTCGAATTTGAGTTGGTTCTAGCTAATACCTCGGTTGCCGAAATCTTTGGCCCAAACGATTTTTTACTTCGTGAACTTGAAACCCAATTTCCAGGTTTGAAGGTTACGGCTCGCGGCTCTGAAATCACACTTCGAGGCCGAGAAGCAGACTGTGAATCAGCGCGAAGAATTATTGATCAATTAACAACCCTTGCTAAAGAAGGTTTCAAACTGGGCAGTGAAGAAATCTCAAGCTCTGCCAGCATGGTTGCTGCTAATCATTTGGCCCGACCCGCAGAAATACTGAGTCAGAGCATCCTAAGCTCCCGGGGTAAAAGCATCAGGCCTAAAACCCTTGGTCAAAAGGCTTATGTTGATGCAATAGATAAAAACACAATCGTGTTTGGTATCGGACCAGCCGGAACTGGAAAAACTTACCTTGCTATGGCAAAAGCGGTTCAGGCACTTCAGCGAAAAGAAGTTAGTCGAATAATTCTCACCCGACCAGCTGTTGAAGCTGGAGAGCGGCTTGGTTTCTTACCAGGAACATTGAACGACAAGATTGACCCTTATCTCAGGCCACTTTTTGACGCGTTACACGAGATGCTTGACCCCGATACAATTCCGAAGCTTATGAACACCGGAACCATCGAAGTTGCACCGTTGGCCTACATGCGCGGACGTACACTCAACGATGCCTTTGTGATTTTGGACGAGGCGCAAAACACCACACCTGAACAAATGAAAATGTTCCTTACCCGACTTGGCTTCAATTCGAAGATGATTATCACCGGTGACTCTACACAAATCGACTTACCCGGTGGCGTATCAGGTTTGAAAACTGCTCGAGAGGCACTGAAGGGTATCGCTGACATGCATTTTGCAGAACTTACCTCCAGCGATGTGGTGCGACATTCTCTTGTCGCCAGAATTGTGGATGCCTACGGTGCGTATGAAGTCAAGCAGGCCAGCAAGGGAGTGAAAAAATGACCATTGAGATTAATAACGAATCTGGCGTTGTTGTTGATGAAGAGCGAATCCTGCGTCTAGCAAGTTTTGCTTTGGATCACATGAGAATTCACCCCGATGCAGAGTTAGCGATCCAATTTGTGAATGAAGACGCTATGACCACTTTGCACGTTCAATGGATGGACGAACCAGGTCCAACCGATGTTCTTTCATTCCCAATGGACGAACTTCGTCCTGGCAGTGAATTGAAACTTAGTGAGCCTGGGCTACTTGGTGACATCGTGGTTTGCCCACAGGTTGCAGAGAAACAGGCTTTGGTTGCTGGGCACGACACCATCAATGAAATTCTTTTACTAACCACCCACGGTATTTTGCATCTTTTGGGTTTCGATCACGCCGAACCTGATGAAGAAAAAGAGATGTTTGGTTTGCAACGACAAATTCTGAGTGAATTCTTTGATTCGGAGAGTAATTAGTTGTTACTGGTAGCAATTTGGGTGGCTTTAACCATCGCGTTTGCAGTGGTCTTGCTTTCTGTTGTTGCTGCGGCGATGAAGCGTGAACTCAACGAATTCTCTCGACATGAATCTTTAGGATTTCTCCGACTAGCTTTGGTCGGTGCTTTCGGAGTCGTGGTGACGCAAAGCTTTGGTTCGCTTCAGTTGAGATGGTACCTGGTAACTTTCATAGTTCTCGCACTAACCGGAACTTTGCTACTTGGTTCTCAGCTCTTGGCTAAGTTTCTTGGGCACCGAAAGTTCGGATCTGCCTTAGTTCGGATTTTCAAACCGCTCGTCAAATCACTTGACATGCTGTTCACTCCAATTGCATCCAAGGCCATTGAAGAGCCCGAAGAGTTTGAACAAGAATTCATCGAGTCGGTTGAAGATTTCGGTAAAACCGTGGTTCGTGAAATTATGGTTCCTCGTATCGATATGGTTTCAATTGGCGGTTCAAGAAACCTCGAATACGCACTTAAGAAATTCATGGATTCCGGTTTTTCTCGACTCCCGGTTCGCGGTAAAAACATTGATGATTTGCTCGGTGTTCTTTATCTAAAGGATGTTGCTAGGGCATTTAGCCGAGACCCGAATGGATTGATGGATTTACTTGCCAAAGACTTGGTTCGTAAACCGATTTTCGTCCCCGATTCCAAGCCGGTTGATGAATTGCTTCGAGAAATGCAAGTGAAGGCAACTCACGTAGCAATAGTTATCGACGAATACGGTGGCGTTGCCGGCCTGGTGACGATGGAAGACGTAATTGAGGAATTGGTTGGCGAAATTACCGACGAATATGATCGAGAGAGTTTAGAAATTCAACCTTTGGCTGATGACCTTATGAGAGTCTCGGCTAAGTCATCGCTATTTGAATTGGGCGAGCACATCGGGATCGAATTGGACGATGATGACATCGACAGTGTGGGAGGGTTGGTTACCAAGCTACTTGGAAGACTCCCACGCGGAGGTGACCAGGTTTTCCACTCAGGACTCACCTTCATCGCTGAACGTTTTGAGGGTAGGGACAAGCGCCTAGTGACTTTGTTGGTGCGTGTTGATCAACAGATTTTGACGTTAAGAGAAGAAGAAAAATGAGTGAGTTTAGAAGTGGTTTCGTTTCGTTTGTTGGTCGCCCAAATGTTGGTAAATCAACTCTCACCAATGCTTTGGTTGGTGAGAAGGTCGCAATTACAAGCGCCAAACCGCAAACCACCCGGCGAGCTATTCGAGGTATCGCCAATCGCGTTTCCGGTCAGTTAATTCTTGTAGATACTCCTGGGCTACATCGACCTCGAACTCTGCTGGGTGAACGTTTGAATGACCTTGTCGAAAGCACTCTTGGAGACGTTGACGTTATTGGTTTTTGCGTACCAGCCAACGAAAAAATTGGTCCAGGGGATACCTTTATCAATGAACAGCTTTCAAAATATCGAAAAGCCAAGCTCGTTGCGATCGTAACCAAGTCGGAAACAGTTTCCAGGGATCGTCTGGCAGAACAATTGGTGGCGGTATCTAAACTCCGAGACTTTGCTGCGGTGATTCCGGTATCTGCGGTTGCTGGCGAACAGGTTTCCGAACTTGCTGAGTTGCTAATTGGGATGTTGCCGGTATCTCATGCTCTTTACCCGGACGACATTTCAACTGATGAAACCCTCGAACAACGCATCTGTGAGCTTATTCGTGAGTCTGCTCTCGAAGGTGTCCATGACGAACTCCCGCATTCGATCGCTGTAACTATTGATGAAATGGGTGAACGTGAAGTCGGTGACGTCTTCGACATCCACGCGAATATTTGGGTTGAACGAGATTCCCAAAAAGGCATAATCATCGGTAAGGGTGGTTCACGTCTAAAGAATGTTGGTTCTCATTCGCGAGGCGAGATTGAGAAATTGGTTGGAAAGAAAGTTTTTCTTAGCCTGCGCGTCAAAGTGTCGGCTGATTGGCAGCGCGACCCTAAGGCACTGGGGCGTCTGGGTTTCTAGTCCGCGGGGTGCTAACCTAAAAGCATGTTTGCTCTACTCCTGCTTAGCAGCCGCGACGAGGCTTAACCTAGCCGTCCTTAGTCGCGGAGTTTCGTGTTCGAGCTAGAAGCCAAAACTAGACAAACAAACGAAAGAGCAAAAATTGCTAAATCAACAAAAACCCTCTGGCATGCCGGTTCACAAATACCAGCCATTTCACGAGCAGATCAATGTTTCTCTTCCAGATCGCACCTGGCCAGCTAAACGTATTGAAAAAGCGCCAATCTGGTGCGCGGTGGATCTTCGTGACGGTAACCAAGCGCTAATTGATCCGATGAGCCCTGAGCGAAAGCTCAAAATGTTCAAGTTGTTGGTCAAAATGGGTTACAAGGAAATTGAAGTTGGTTTCCCAAGCGCAAGCCAAACCGATTTTGATTTTGTTCGATTGCTTATCGAAGAGGGACATATTCCTGATGATGTTGTGATTCAGGTTCTCACCCAGGCTAGAGACCACCTAATTGAACGCACTTTTGAGTCTTTGAAAGGTTCAAAGCAGGCTGTTGTTCACTTCTACAATTCAACGTCGGTTTTGCAACGACGAGTTGTTTTCAATCAAGACAAAGAGGGCATCAAAGCCATCGCGCTGCACGCTGCTCGTAAGTGTAAAGAGCTTGAAGGAAATCTAGAGGGAACCACCGTCTATTACGAGTATTCGCCTGAAAGTTACACAGGCACTGAACTTGAATATGCTGTTGATGTTTGCAACGCAGTGGTTGAGATTATCGACCCAACCCCTTCACACAAAATGATTTTGAATCTGCCTGCAACGGTAGAAATGGCTACACCAAACATCTACGCAGACTCCATCGAATGGATGAGCCGAAACATCACTCGACGCGACAGCGTGCTGATTTCACTTCACCCACACAACGATCGTGGAACAGCGGTTGCAGCGGCGGAGTTAGGTTACTTGGCCGGTGCCGATCGTATTGAAGGATGCTTGTTCGGTAATGGTGAGCGAACCGGAAACGTCGATTTGGTCACTCTTGGTATGAACTTGTTCAGTCAGGGAATTGACCCGCACATTGACTTCAGCGACTTGGACGAAATCAAACGTACCGTCGAATACTGTAATCAGCTTCCAGTACCAGAGCGCACGCCTTACGGTGGCGATTTGGTTTACACTGCCTTCTCGGGTTCGCACCAGGACGCCATCAAGAAGGGGTTCGAGCTTATGAGTAAGGAAGCAGCCGAAAAGGGTGTTTCAGTAGACGATTTGGTGTGGGCCGTTCCTTACCTGCCTATCGACCCTAAAGATGTTGGCCGTTCGTATGAAGCGGTAATTCGAGTGAACTCACAATCTGGCAAGGGCGGTGTCGCATATTTGTTGAAAAATGATCATTCGCTCGACTTACCACGCAAATTGCAAATCGAATTTTCGCGTGTCGTTCAAAATAAGACAGATGCCGAAGGTGGAGAGGTTTCCAGCGAAAGTCTTTGGGAAATATTTACAGATGAGTATCTTCCTGCTAGCGAATCTACAAAGAAGTGGGGCCGCTTTGAACTACGCAAAATAGCTACAAATAGCGACATGAACGGCGAAGTGTCAATTGATGTGGTTCTCAGAGATGGCTCCGGAGAGATCACAAAGCGTGGAACGGGAAATGGGCCCATTTCTGCTTTCATCGATGTCCTAGCTCAGTTGGGTGTTGAAACCCGACTATTGGATTATGTCGAACACACTCTCAGCGCTGGAGGGGATGCGCAGGCGGCCTCTTACATTGAGCTTGAGGTTTCGGGTCAGACACTTTGGGGTGTTGGTATCGACGGTGATATCGCAACAGCATCCTTGAAGGCGCTGATCTCGGCAGTGAATCGCAGTCTTCGCTAACAATGCCGACCTATCGCGATGAAGCGGTTATTATTCGAACCCATAAATTGGGCGAAGCTGATCGCATCGTCACCATGCTGTCTCGCTATCACGGTCTCGTGAGAGCGGTAGCAAAAGGGGTACGTCGCACCACATCAAAGTTTGGTTCGCGCCTCGAACCTTTCATGGTGGTAGATGTCCAACTACATGAAGGCAGAAACCTAGATACTGTCAGCCAAGTGGAAACACTAAATGCTTATGGCGGCAAGATTATCGAGGATTATCCAGCCTTTACTGCGGCAACTGCGATGGTTGAGACGGCGGAAAAACTGGCAGGTGGCGAAACCTCGCCACAGCAGTATTTGTTGCTACTCGGTGGTCTTCGTGCGCTTGCTAATCAGGATCACGATTCCGGTTTGATTCTGGATTCATATTTACTGCGTGCGTTGGCAGTAGCTGGTTGGGCGCCGAGTTTCAGCGACTGCGCACGTTGCGGAAAGCCCGGCATCCATCGAGACTTTGTGTTGCAGGCTGGAGGTATGGTCTGTGGCGACTGCAAGACTGCGGGCTCGGTAAAACTTTCTGAGGATTCCGCAAAACTGCTCGGTGCTCTACTTGCTGGCGATTGGGCTTTTGCTGATCTAACCGAGCCATCGGTACGTGCAGCTGCGTCGGGTGTAGTTGCTGCATATTCACAATGGCACATCGAACGCGGACTAAAATCACTACAACATGTCGAACGTACCTAAATTCAGTAAAGTACCCAACCACGTTGCCATTGTTATGGATGGAAACGGTCGTTGGGCAAATGAACGTGGACTCACAAGGGTCGAAGGGCATAAGGCTGGGGAAGCGGCGCTTCTTGATGTAGTCGAAGGCGCAATTCAGGCTGGGGTCAAGTATCTAACCGTATACGCATTCTCAACCGAGAATTGGAAACGTTCACCTGAGGAGGTTCGCTTCCTAATGGGTTTCAACCGTGAAGTTTTACAAAGACGTCGCGACACTTTGAATTCTTGGGGTGTAAGAATTCGTTGGGCGGGACGACGTCCAAAGCTATGGGCGAGCGTAATCGAAGAACTACAGGCAGCAGAAAAACTCACTTCCAAAAACAAAATACTCACATTGACCATGTGCGTGAACTATGGTGGGCGCATTGAATTAGTTGATGCAATAAATCAAATCACTGAGGATGTGACTTTGGGCAAGCTCAGATCTGGGAACATCACCGAAAAAACTGTTCAGCGCTACCTTCAAACGTCAGAGTTACCAGATGTAGATCTATTCCTCAGGTCTTCCGGGGAAAAGCGAACCTCAAACTTTTTACTCTGGCAGTCTGCCTATGCAGAATTTGAGTTTGATGAAACTCTTTGGCCCGATTTTCGTCGAGAACATCTTTGGAAGGCGATTGAGGAGTTTGGCAATCGTTCCCGCAGGTTTGGCAAGGCAATCGACAGCCCAAAAGGTCTTGCTTCAAAGTAGAATTGAATCTTCACAAAGATTGGTTTGCATCCAGTAAATCGATAGAAACATGGAGTTCAAGTGGCTACCCCAAATCGCCTAGATTCGGTAATTTCCCTCGCAAAGCGTCGCGGATTTGTTTTTCAAGCTGGAGAGATTTACGGCGGTAGCCGTTCAGCCTGGGACTACGGGCCACTCGGTGTCGAACTCAAAGAAAACATCAAAAAGCAATGGTGGCGAACAATGGTTCAAAGCCGCGAAGACATCGTCGGGCTCGACTCTTCAGTTATCCTTCCTCGCAAAGTGTGGGAAGCTTCCGGTCACGTAAGGGAATTCTCAGACCCACTTATTGAGTGCACAAGTTGCCACAAGCGTTTCCGCCAGGACCATTTGGAAGAAGCTTTCGAGGAGAAGAAAGGTCGCGCCCCAGAGAGCATGGCCGAAATCGCTTGCCCCAACTGCGGTGGAAAAGACACTTGGACTGAGCCAAAAGCGTTCAACGGGCTCCTTCAGACTTTCTTAGGTCCTGTTGCTGCCGAAGAGGGTCTTCACTATCTGCGACCAGAAACTGCACAAGGAATTTTCGTTAATTTCGCAAACGTTCTTGGTGCCGCTCGTATGAAGCCGCCGTTTGGTATTGGTCAAATCGGAAAGTCGTTCCGTAACGAAATTACTCCTGGAAACTTCATTTTCCGCACCCGCGAATTTGAGCAAATGGAGATGGAGTTCTTCGTCGAGCCTGGCACCGATGAGCAATGGCATGATTACTGGATTGAACAGCGAATGAACTGGTACATCGATCTTGGAATTAACCCAGATAATCTTCGACTTTATGAGCACGCCAAGGAAAAACTTTCTCACTACTCCAAGCGCACCGTAGACATTGAGTATAAGTTTGGGTTCCCAGGCAGTGAGTTCGGTGAGCTTGAAGGTATTGCGAACCGTACCGATTTTGACCTCACCACTCACTCTCGCGAATCTGGTTCGGATCTTAGCTATTTCGACCAGAGCAAGAACGAACGTTGGACGCCATACGTGATTGAGCCGGCGGCAGGTTTAACTCGTTCGCTCATGGCTTTCTTGGTCGATGCGTATTCGGAAGATGAGGCTCCAAACACTAAGGGTGGTGTTGATGTTCGTACGGTACTGCGCCTTGATTATCGACTAGCACCGGTTAAGGTAGCTGTTTTGCCTTTGAGCCGTAACGAGGAACTCTCACCTGTTGCTCGAAACCTTGCCCAAGACCTTCGCGGCTATTGGAACATTGACTTTGACGATTCTGGCGCAATTGGTCGTAGATATCGCCGTCAAGATGAAATCGGAACACCATTTTGCATAACGGTCGATTTCGAATCCCTCGAAGACCAAGCGGTAACTGTTCGTGAACGCGACACCATGCAGCAAGAGCGCGTTTCGCTAGACAAACTGCGTGGCTATCTAGCCGAAAGGCTAATCGGCTAGTTGTGACTGGGGTCGGGTCAAAGCCAGCACTACAGTACGGGAAACTTGCTATCGCAACTCCCGTGGTGCTTGCGCCGATGGCTGGGATTACCAATACTGCGTTTCGTCGTCTGTGTCGAGAATTCGGGGGAGGTCTTTACGTCTCCGAAATGGTAACTTCCCGTGCCTTGGTTGAGCGCACCGAAGAATCATTGCGCTTGGTTGGTCATCACGAAAGCGAAGACATTCGCTCCGTGCAACTCTACGGTGTAGACCCCAAAACTATTGCAGAAGCGGTAACGATGCTTGTTGCCGAAGACCGCGCTGACCATATTGATTTGAATTTTGGATGCCCAGTTCCAAAGGTCACTCGTAAGGGTGGCGGTGCCGCTCTACCTTGGAAGTCGGATCTTTTTGAGGCGATCGTAAAAGCGGCAGTAAAAGCCGCAGGCGATGTTCCTTTGACAGTAAAAATGCGCAAGGGCATAGACGCCGAGCATCTAACATACCTGGACGCTGGAAAAGCCGCACGGGATGCTGGCGTAACCGCTATCGCGCTCCACGGTAGAACTGCTAACGATTACTACAGTGGCAATGCTGATTGGGGTTCTATTGCAACCCTTAGAGAGGCGCTTCCCGATGTTCAGATTCTGGGAAACGGTGACATTTGGTCGGCGGGGGACGCCATACGCATGATGCGCGAAACCGGGGTTGATGGTGTTGTGGTTGGCCGCGGTTGCCTAGGTCGTCCTTGGCTGTTTGGCGACCTGCAAGCGGCTTTCGATGAGTACCAACGTGATCCAAATTCTCAGGCAGCAATAGACCCAATTCAACCGACTTTGGGTGAAGTCGGAAATGCCTTCAAAAGGCATGCAGAACTTTTAGTTGAGTTTTTTGAAAATGAAACGCACGCTTGTCGAGACATTCGAAAGCATGTTGCTTGGTATTTCAAAGGATATCCGGTTGGTGGCGAATTCAGAGCGGCTCTAGCGCAGGTTCAATCCCTTAGCCACATGGACGAAATATTGTCCACACTAGATGGTGATGCACCATATCCAGGTGCAGAAGCTGAAGGTCCTCGAGGTCGTTTAGGTGGGTCTAAGGTTTGCTCGCTACCGGAGAATTGGCTTAGTTCTCGAACGCTTGATGGTGATCAGGGGGCAACCTTGCTTGAGGCGGAGATTGGGGTTTCTGGTGGTTAGTCTTCCTCCGATTGGTTACGGTCTTATCGACGAAGAGCGAATGCTCACAGAAAGCCGTAGTGGCACCCAGCGGCGTACGGAGTTCAGTCGAGATCGTGCCCGAGTTCTTCACTCGTCGGCACTGAGACGACTCGGTGCTAAAACTCAGGTTCTTTCACCAACCTCTGGTGATTTCGCTAGAACTCGACTTACCCATTCGCTTGAGGTTGCCCAAATCGGTCGCGAAATGGCTCTTACCCTCAGGATCGACCCAGACTTGGTGGATATGGCCTGCTTGGCTCATGACCTAGGTCATCCACCATTTGGTCACAATGGTGAAAAGGCTCTAAACGAATGGTCAGCAGATTTCGGTGGCTTTGAAGGCAACGCTCAAACCCTGCGACTTTTGACCCGTATCGAGCCAAAGGTTTTTGCTCAAGATGGTTCTCCTCTCGGACTTAACCTAACTCGTGCCGCGCTTGATGCCGCCTGCAAATACCCTTGGTCAAGGGAGCAAGGAGTATTTGACGATGGCGGGGGAGCCAGGTCGAGCAAATTCGGTGTGTACGATGACGATCTTTTGGTCTTCAACTGGCTTCGACAGGGAGCTCCCGAACGTCAGAAGAGTATCGAAGCGCAGGCTATGGATTTTGCCGACGATGTTGCCTATTCAGTGCACGATTATGAGGACGCTATTGTTGAGGGTTTTATAGATCTTTCAGAAGTCAGCAATCCAGAAAACCGCAGCAGGCTAATCGACGACATGGCTAGCTGGGCCGGCTCTTCGCAGACTACTGAACAGCTTGAAGCTGCTTTGCAACGTTTGCAGGAACTAGATGAATGGTTGGTTGCTTTTG
>Ga0228703_1000328_pt1 | contig 37202 bp, 38 predicted proteins | sample McNCre217_Aug_MG_3_FD_178020 | JGI IMG/M metagenome (GOLD analysis project Ga0228703, IMG submission 178020) | Freshwater microbial communities from McNutts Creek, Athens, Georgia, United States - 29-17_Aug_MG | ecosystem: Environmental > Aquatic > Freshwater > Creek | place: USA: Georgia...
GTTGGGACGGTCCGAGGTGGAGGTCTTGGGAGGTGACGTGTCCTTTTTAGGCTTCTTTGTCATTTTGTTGCTGTGTTGTTCGCCTTTGGCCATATCACCTTCGTTGTAGTTATCTCGGATTGAGATGGGGTCATGGTAATTCAGTCTCTTGCCATGTACCCAGCGGCAAATCCTGCACCTTGTAGGGACCTATGTTTGTGCGTATCAAGCGCAGCGTGGGCAGACCCACGGCGGCGGTCATGCGGCGCACTTGGCGGTTGCGGCCTTCTCTGATGGAGAGCTCTATCCACGAGGTGGGTTTGGTCTGTCGGACACGAATGGGTGGGTCGCGTTCCCACAGGTAAGAGGGGGCTTCTACGGCGCGAGCGCGAGCGGGCAGGGTCATGCCGTCGTTGAGCATCACGCCGTTGGACAGGGTTTGCAGCGCGGCGTCATCCGCAATGCCTTCGACTTGCGCGAGATAGGTTTTTTCCATCTTGAAGCGCGGGTCGGCAATGCGGGCTTGCAACTGACCATCGTCGGTGAGCAGCAACAGGCCTTCGCTGTCGGCATCTAAGCGGCCGGCCACGTAAACGCCGGGCAGGCTGATGAAATCTTTCAGGCCGCGCCATTTCCCCTCGGGGGTGAACTGGCTCAGTACGCCGTAGGGCTTGTTAAAACGAATCAGCATGGCACATGAAAAGCAAACGAAGGCTAGAGCGTATCAGCCTCGGGGCTGTGCTTTGGTGCACGCGGCTACCATGGCTACATGACTGCCCATTTTGAAAGCGTGCAAAACGCCGCGATGTACCCCGATGCCTTTGATGTGGCAGCCCCCGAAGTTACCTTGGAGCGCGACCTATGGCCGCGCAAGCTAGGCGTGTTTGTGCGCAATGCGCCTGCAGCCGAGGGCGTAGCGGTTAATGCAATGTCTGATGAGAAGGCGCTTACAGCACCGGCGCGCGAACTGGCCGTGGGCCAATTTGGTTTTGTGCCGCAGTGGGTCAAGTCAGCGTCGGATGCCAAACTGCGTTCCACCAAGATGGTGAATGCCCGCTCTGAAACCGTCACCACGTCGAATAACTTTCGCGATGCATGGCTCGCAGGCCAGCGCTGCATCGTGCCTATGATGGCGTTTTTTGAAGACGACTGGCGCAGCGGAAAGGCTGTGCCCACGCGCATCACCCGAGTGGACGGCAAGCCCATGGGCGTGGCGGGCATTTGGGAGCGCTGGGCCAAAGACGGCACAGAAATCATCAGCTTCACATTGCTGACCGTCAACGCCAACAGCCACGCCTTGCTGCACCGCTACCAACAAAACGGCAACGAAAAACGCATGCCCGTCATCTTGGGTGAAGGCGCGTATGACGCCTGGCTCCATACAAAAGCCGAGAAAGCGCGTGAATTCATGCGCGCTTACTCGGCTCATTTGTTGACGGCCAATCCCGTCGAGAAGAAGTAATTACTTCACTTCGGTCACGAACTGTTCGCGTGGGCGGCGCACTTTTTTCAGAGGTGCGAGCCAGTCTTGTGCCGTCAAACGGTAGCCCAAAGGCATGATGGCCACGCTGCGCAAACCGCGTGCGTGCAAGTTCAAAATTTCGTCCACAGCTTTAGGGTCGAAACCTTCCATTGGCGTGGCATCCACTTCTTCAAACGCTGCAGCGATCAAGGCTGCGCCCATGCCAATGTAGGCTTGACGCGCGGCGTGTTCAAAGTTGACGCTGGCATCACGAGCTGGGTAGTTGGCCAACAACATTTGGCGGTAGTTTTCCCAGCCTTCGTTGGTGCCACCGCGTTGGGCGTTGGTCAGGTCAAACATCATGTTGATGCGATCGGCGGTGTAGTTGTCCCAAGCGGCAAACACCAACAGGTGAGAGCCTTCGGTGATCTGCGCTTGGCCATGTGCGCTGGCTTGAATCTTGGCGCGCACTTGCGCGTTGGTGACCAACACAATTTCAAACGGCTGCAAGCCGCTCGATGTGGGCGCTAAGCGAGCTGCTTCGATGATGCGCTCCACTTTGTCTTGCGGCACCACTTTGGTGGCATCCATTTTTTTAGCGGCGTAGCGCCATTGCAATTTGTCGAGAAGAGTTGACATTTAAAAGTTCCTTTGTGTGGGTAAGCATAGCCAAGCCTGCATGGTGATGCAGGCTTGGGGCTATTGCGCGTTGTTAAACCATCTGCACCACCAATTTTTTGCCACAGGCTTGCGCGTACTTGCGCAGTGTTGCAAAAGAGGGGGAGTGTTTTTCGCTGCGCAGCGACGATTCAAGTCTGGAAATGGCCGACACCGTGGTGCCCATGCGCGCAGCCACATCGGCTTGGGTGAGACCTGCGGCCAAACGCGCATCGAGCATGGCGTGCAACGTGGAATATTCTTCTTCCAGCGCGTCGTAGGCTTTCTTTACGCCTGGCTTGGTGAGCAATGATTTTTTAAAAGCCGCATCATGCGGCACGGGTTTGTATCCGGTGTTAGTCATGTTGCACATCCTTTAATCGTTTGCGTGCCACGCGCATTTCAGCGTCTGGCGTTTCTTGGGTTTTTTTCACGAACGAGTGCAACACCACAATGGTCCTGCCCACTTGCGTGCAATAAAACACCCGTCCAATTCCTTCTGGTCCTTTTGGTCGCAGCTCAAACAAACCACCACCCATGGCACGCGAGTGCGGCATGCGAAGGTCTGCACCGTAGAGTGCCATCGCTTCCGTCAACCGCAAATAGTCAGCCACGATGCCTGCGGGCATGGCCCATACATCGCGCTGAACACGCTCGTTGTAATAGGTGATTTGCCATTTTGATGGCGATTGAATATTAGCATATTTGCTAATATAATCTGATTTGTTGTGTCTAGAGCTCATGCAAGCTTTTTAGCTTTGCATGGTTATGCAGAGTGTGTTTTGAGCTGGAGCTTTGTTTAAGTGCAGCCTAAAAAATCAGGCCACTAAAAGCGGGCAATGCACACCTCACTTCGCCCAAGTGTCCTTGAGCCCCGTGATCTTGTTGAACACCAACTTACCCTCCGCGTGGTCCACGCGGTCGGTCACAAAGTAGCCGTGGCGTTCAAACTGAAAGTGCGCACCGGCGGGCACGTGGGCCAGTGATGGTTCCACATACGCGGTCACCACTTTCAGGCTGTCGGGGTTGAGGGCTGTGAGGAAGTCTTTGCCGCCTGCGTCGGGTTGTGCATCGGTGAACAGGCGGTCGTACATGCGCACTTGCGCCTCTAGGCCGTCGTTCACGCCCACCCAAGTGATGGCGGCGCTGGCCTTGACGGTGGCGCTGCCGGGTGTGCCGCTCTTGGTGTCGGGAATGACGGTGGCTTGCACTTCGCTGATCACACCATTCGCATCTTTCGTGCAGCCCGTGCACTCAATCACGTAGCCGCCTTTGAGGCGCACTTTGTTGCCCGGGTAGAGGCGTTTGTAGCCTTTGGGCGGTACTTCGGCGAAGTCGTCACGCTCAATCCACACTTCTTTGCCAATTTTGAAATGACGTGTGGGTACTTCCATGCCTTCCTCGGCGTGAGGCAGCGCAGGCTGTGTGCAAGGCTCTAGGTGGCCCGCGCCCATCACTTCGTCCCAGTTGGTGAGCACGAGTTTGACGGGATCGAGCACGGCCATCGCACGGTGTGCGGTGTTCTCAAGTGTTTCGCGCAGACAGCCTTCGAGCGTGCTGTAGTCAATCCAGCTGTCGCTCTTGGTCACGCCAATGCGTTCGGCAAACAGTTGCAGGCTCTCAGGTGTGTAGCCACGGCGGCGCAGGCCCACGATGGTGGGCATGCGGGGGTCGTCCCAGCCGTTGACTTTGCCTTCGTTCACCAGTTGCGCGAGCTTGCGTTTGCTGGTGATGACGTAGGTGAGGTTGAGGCGCGAGAACTCGTATTGCTTCGGACTTGGCGCAGCCAGCAGGCCACTTTCGCATAGGCGCTCCATCAACCAGTCGTAGAACGGGCGTTGGTCTTCAAACTCCAGCGTGCAAATGCTGTGTGTGATTTGCTCCAGCGCATCTTCGATGGGATGTGCAAAGGTGTACATCGGGTAGATGCACCAGGTGTCGCCCGTGTTGTGGTGCGTGGCGCGGCGAATACGGTAGATGGCTGGGTCGCGCAGGTTGATGTTGGGCGAGGCCATGTCAATCTTGGCGCGCAGCACGGCTGCACCATCGGTCAGCTTGCCGTCACGCATCTCACGAAAGCGTGCGAGGTTGTCAGCGGGTGTACGCGCGCGGAAAGGGCTGTTCACGCCGGGCTTCGAAAAGTCGCCACGGTTGACGCGCATCTCTTCTGGCGTTTGCTCGTCCACGTAGGCATGGCCCGCTTCAATCAAGGCCTCGGCGGCGCGGTACATGAAGTCGAAGTAGTCGCTGGCTTGGTAGGCCTTGTCGTTGCCGGGCTGGCTCCAGCTAAAGCCCAGCCATTGCACCGCGTCGATGATGCTGTTGACGTATTCGGTGTCTTCTTTTTCGGGGTTGGTGTCGTCAAAGCGCAGGTGGCACACGCCACCGTAATCACGCGCGAGGCCGAAATTGATGCAAATGCTTTTGGCGTGGCCCACATGCAAGTAGCCGTTGGGTTCTGGCGGAAAGCGGGTGCGAATCTTGGCAGGGTCTGGTGCGCCTGCTGAGTGGTGCGCTGCGTCACCAGGACTGCCTGCCCAGCGGCGGCTGGCGTACGTGCCTTGGGCCAAATCGTTGTCGATGATTTGGCGCAGAAAGTTGCTGGGCTTGTGGTCTTGTTCTGTCGCAGTGTGGGCGGGTTTCGTCATGCCGTGATTTTAGGCGGGGCAAGTGGCCTTAAATCACCCGTCCATCCACCACTTGAATGGTTTTGTCACAACGCGTCGCGAGCTCGGGGTTGTGGGTCACAAACAGAACTGTTGTGCCTTGTTCGCGACTGACGCGGCGCAGCAGGTCAAACACGGCGTCGGCGCTTTTGCTGTCTAGGTTGCCGGTGGGTTCATCGGCCAGCAGCAGAGCCGGGTTCATGGCCAGCGCACGAGCGACAGCCACGCGTTGCTGTTGGCCGCCCGACAAGCTGCCCGAGGCCTGGTTGGCAAAGGCGCTCAGGCCAACGCTGTCCAGCAGTTCGGCGGCGCGGGCTTCGATGTCGGCATTGGGAAAGCCTGCTGCACCCAGCAAGGGCATCATCACGTTTTCAAGCGCAGTGAAGGCGTTGAGCAAGTGGTGGTGTTGAAACACAAAACCAATCGCATGGCCGCGCAAGCGGGTCAGGGCTTGGTCGTCCAGCCCCGTGGTTTCTTCTCCCGTGATAGCCAATTGGCCGTGGGTTGGGCGATCGAGCAAGCCGATGATGTTGAGCAAGGTGCTTTTGCCAGAGCCAGACGGGCCCATCACGGCACAAAATTCGCCGCGAAACAAGCTGAAGTTGATGTGATGCAAGATTTCAATTTCATTGGGCAACCCCACATTGAATGACTTGCAAACATCTTGCAAGTGCACCACTCGGGGGGCGGAGGATGTGTTGGGTTTATCCACGGATGGCACTCACAGGGTCAAGTCGTGCGGCGCGCATAGCCGGGGCAAACGATGCGATCAGCCCCGTGGCGGTGGCCAGCAACAAGGCCATGGCAAACATCAAAGGCTCAAAGCTCACGGCAAACATCACCGTGCCATCCGGGTTGCGTTGGGCTTGCTGCCAGACCACCAGCCCTGCCGAGCCCAGCGCCGAACCTGCCAGCGCGCCCCCAAAGCCAAGCAGCCCGCCTTGCAGCAAAAAGATGCGCAAGATTTGTTCACGCGTGATGCCCATGGCACGCAAGATGCCAATCTCACGCGACTTCTGAACGACAGACACCACCAGCACACTGGCAATGCCAAATGCCACCGACAAGCCCACAAACACGCGAATGGCGGTGTTCGCGGTGGTTTGTGCGCTGATGGCGGTGAAAAATTGTTCATTGGTTTTGATCCAGCTATCCGCTTCGACGCCTGTGAGTTGGGTGATGCGGTGCGCCACCCACTCTGCGCCGTACACATCGTGCACGGTGACATCCAAGGTTGACACGCCGCCTGGCAGCCCAAGCAAACTTTGCGCGGAGCGCAGCGCCATCAAGGTGGTGCGGGCGTTGGCGGCTTTGTTGCCCAAGTCAAACACACCGGTGATGGTCAGCGTGTTGGCATGGCCATTGGCTGAGGTGACGCGCAGTTTGTCGCCGACCGACACGCCCAAGTCGTTGGCCAACTCGGTGCCGATCAAGATGTCGTTGATGGTGATGCGTGCTGTGCCGCGCACTATTTTTTCTAGCATGGGCACGATGCGAAAGTACAGCTCGGGCTCGACGCCCACCACGTTGATGGCGCGGCTGGCATCGCCCCGCACCACCAAGGCCGAACCGTTGGCAGCAGGTGAGACCACGTTCACCTCGGGCATTGCGCGTATTTGTGCGGCCACGCTTTGCCATTGGTCGATGCTCTTGAGTCGTTGCAGCGGCGGTTGCACGATGCTGCCTTCGACGATCAACGGGTCTGCCCCGCGCAATGCACGCGCCGTTTCTTTGGGAGGCAGCAACTGAATGTGGGCTTGGCCCGTTAACACACGTTTCACGAAGTTGGTTTGCAAGCCGCTGAGCAACGCCGACATGAACACGATCACGCCCACCCCAATGGCCACACCGCCGATGATGAAGATGGTTTGCACGCGACCTTCGCGTAAAAAACGCAACGCCACCAGCCATTCAAACGGCATCCAGCGCGGTAGCGGCTGGATGGCGGGTGGCGTGCGTGTGCCGTCGCTCATTTCGCCACAAGGGTGGAGACAGGTCGCACGCGGGCTTTGTCGTTCACCGGTAGAGCCGCAGTCGCCAACACTTGGTCATTGGCGATCAGCCCCTCCAACACTTCGCACATGCCTTGGCTGCGCAGGCCAAGGCGAATAGGGGTACGAACTGCTTTGCCATGAACCACCTTCATCACCCAAGGCTCAGGGCTGTCTAAGTTGTGCACGGCTTCGGTGGGCACCAGCACGGCTTGGCTGCGTTGGGCCACTTCGATGTCTACCGACACGGTCATGTCTTGCCGCACGTACGCAGGTGGTTGGGGTACGCGTAGCTTGACTTCCACAGAGCCGCGTTGGGCATCCACGCCGGGGTTGATGTACATCAGCTCGGCGGTGAAGCGTTGATCAGGGTACGCATCCGACGACACCGAGGCGGTTTGCCCCACTTTGAGCAAGTTCAAATGCTTCTCATCAATTTGCACGATCACCTGTGTTTCACCCTCAGGCGAGAGCACCATCAACACCTTGCCTGCTTGCACGGCATCACCAGGTTCGACGTTGCGGGCAATCAGTGTGCCCGCGGCGGGTGCCAGTACTGTGCTGTAGCGAAGGCGTGCGCGTGCCAGCTCGGCACCCGCTAGGGCTTGTGACACAGCGGTCTCTGCCACGGCCATGTCGCTGCCACCCGCACGCGTGCTGCTGACTTGTTGCTGTGTGATTTTGAGTTGTGAACGCATCACTTGTTCGGCACGCGTGGCTTCGTCTAAAGCCGCTTGGCCGATGAAGCCTTTGCTGAATAACTCTTGCGTGCGTTGCAAGGCGCGCGCAGCGGTGTCTTGGTTGGCTTGTGCTTGGCGCATGGTTTGCTCGGCCAATGGGGCTTGCACTTCGCGCAACTGGCGCAGCTTGGCCTGTGCTTGGGCGACGACGGACTCGGCTTGTCGAACGCTGGCCACCAGTTCTGCATCTTCGAGCTCGATCAGTGGCTGTGCTGCTGCAACGGTTTGGCCTTCGTTCACGGGCACGGCCTTCACGGTGCCAGTGATTTGCACACCCAAATCCACGCGGTGTGGGCTTTCGATGTGACCGCTGGCCACCACGGTTTGCACAAAATCGCGCTGCACCACCATCGCCACAGGCGTTTTTGGCCCCAGCCAGAAATTCAGACCTAGCCAAAGGGCCAAGCCTAAAACGACACAAGCAATGAAAATTTGGTTGCGGTAAACGCGTAGGTTTTGTATCAAAGACATAGCAAAACCCATGATACGCCTGCCACCACCGGCTACATTCGTGCTATGGGTTACAAACACTTTCTAGGTCGTTCAGATTTGTCATTGATTGCGGGCCAAGCCATGATCGAGCGTGGCTTAGAGCCCGAGTTCTCTCGATCGGCTTTGCAGGAGCTGAAAACCATTGCGCACGCCGGACAAGACACCGATCCGCGCGTGGTGGACATGACCGCTTGGTTGTGGTGCTCCATCGACAACGATGACTCGCGCGACCTAGACCAACTCACCGTGGCAGAAAAACAAGCGGATGGTCAAACCAAGGTGTGGGTGGCTGTGGCCGATGTGGATGTGTTGGTGCCCAAAGGCTCTGCTTTGGATGCGCATGCCAAACACAACACCACTTCGGTGTACACCTCGACGCGCATTTTTCCCATGCTGCCCGATCGCTTGTGCACTGATCTCACCTCACTCAATCCGCACCAAGAACGTTTGGCAGTGGTGGTGGAGATGGTCATCAATTCAGAGGCTGAGGTGACGCACAGCCAGCTCTATCGTGCCAAGGTGCACAACAAAGCCAAGCTGGCCTACGACGCGATTTCTGATTGGATAGAAGGCGACGAAGCTTTGCCCGAAGAGGCGCAAGCGATATCTGGCATGGCCGAGCAACTGTTGCTGCAAGACGCGGTGGCTCAGAGCCTGCGAGCGCGCAGGCACGACCACGGCTCGTTGGAGTTTGAAACCTTGCAGCCCCATGCGGTATTTGAAGGCGAGCGCGTGGTGGCGATTCGCCAACAGGTGCAAAACCGGGCCCGTCAGCTGATTGAAGAATTCATGATTGCGGCCAACACCTGCACGGCTCAATTTTTGGCGCATCACGGGCACGTGTCCTTGCGTCGTGTGGTGCGTTCGCCAGAACGTTGGCAGCGCATCGTGGCCTTGGCCGCCACCTACGACGAACATTTGCCAGCCGAGCCTGACTCGTCCGCTTTAGAAGCTTTCTTGGCCAAACGCCACAAAGCGGATCCTTTGCGCTTTCCGGATTTGTCCTTGATCGTCGTTAAGCTCATGGGTTCGGGTGAGTATGTGGTGGAGCGCGCCAACAGCGAAGCCATTGGTCACTTTGGCTTGTCTGTGCGCGACTACACCCACTCCACCGCACCCAACCGCCGGTACCCCGATTTGGTGACGCAGCGCATGATCAAAAGCGTGTTGATGGGCGCGCCTGCCCCCTACAGCAGTGCCGAATTAGAGTCACTGGCCTTGCATTGCACGCAACAAGAAGATGCCGCACGCAAAGTGGAGCGCCGCATGCGCAAATCCGAATCTGCCTTGATGCTCGCGGGTCACATGGGCCAGGTGTTTGAAGCCGTGGTCACGGGCAAAACGTCCAGCGGCACGTGGGTGAGGGTGTTCTCGCCACCGGTTGAAGGCATGCTGACGTCCTACACCTCAGACCATGAGGTGGGTGAGTTGTTGCGTGTGAAGTTGATACACACCAATGTCGAACAAGGCTTCATTGACTTCGCTGCTTGGGGCTGAGCTGCACCCTCGATAATTGCGTGAGTTAAAGGAGTTGTATGGATATCGTTTTGTTGATCAAAGCCGCCGTGATGGGCGTGGTCGAGGGTTTGACAGAGTTCTTGCCTATTTCATCGACGGGCCACCTTATCTTGGCTGGCGCTTTGCTGGGGATGGATGACGAGAAGAGCAAGGTGTTTGACATCGCCATTCAGACCGGCGCCATCTTCGCCGTCATCATTGTTTACTGGCAAAAGATTGCCAGCACGGTGGTGGCCTTACCCACGCAGGTCGAGGCACGTCGCTTTGCGTTGAACGTGTTCATCGCCTTTGTGCCTGCTGTGGTGCTGGGCTTGGTGTTTGGTAAGTTCATCAAAGCGTATTTGTTCACGCCCACCGTGGTGGCCAGCACGTTCATCATCGGTGGCTTCATCATCTTATGGGCCGAGGGTTGGGGACGTGCCAAGCCTGAGGGTGAAGAAGAGCCAGCGGTGGAGCCTGCGCGCATCGAAACGGTGGAGGCCATGTCACCGCTTGACGCTTTGAAAGTGGGCTTGGTGCAGTGTTTGGCCATGATTCCGGGCACCAGCCGCAGCGGTGCCACCATCATTGGCGGCATGTTGCTGGGTTTGTCGCGCAAAGCAGCCACAGACTTTTCGTTTTACTTGGCGATTCCTACGCTCATGGGTGCGGGGGCGTACAGCTTGTACAAAGAACGCGAGCTGTTGAGTTTGGCCGACGTGCCTGTGTTTGCCGTGGGCTTGGTGTTCTCTTTTCTAAGCGCATGGATTTGTGTGCGTTGGTTGCTGCGCTACATCGCCAGCCATAGCTTTGTGCCGTTTGCTTGGTACCGCATTGTGTTTGGCATCGTGGTGTTGGTGACGGCTTGGACTGGCACGGTGACTTGGGCAGCTTGATTTTTTCTTCGCTCGATTTTTTGCTGAGCTCGCACAAGGCATGAGGCAGGCGCAGTGGCCTCATGCGGTTACCGAAATCGGCCACTGCGCCTGCCTCACGCCTTGCGTTACGGCTAGCTGAGTGAGGTGCCGAAATTCACGAAAGCCACTGTGTCGTTAATGGCCGGACCGATGCACACAACCCGCAGCAGGTGAGCGTGGCCAGCGCCCGCGAAGGCGATTTTGGCGCGTAGCGACGTATGAGCCGCCGCAGGTGCTGGCCACGCTCACCTGCGGAGCGAACGAGAACTACAGCCCGAGTGGCGTGAACCAGGTGAACGCAGATACGAAACTCAACCCATCAGATTGAGCAACGCTGCTTCCACCGCCGCCGCAGCCACCAACGGATGCTCCATCGGAAACAGATGCGTGCCATCCATCTTCATCACGCGCCCATGCGTGACGCGACGGCTGAAATCCAAGCCCACTTGTTTCAACTCGCGCGATTGCAAGCCGCCAATCAGTGCGGCTTTGCATTGGAGCGGGTGGCGCTTGAAGTAGGTTTCCAAATGGTCGGGCAGGCCGTTGTAAATGGCGCTCTCGATGTCGCGGTCAAAGCTCAGCACACGGCGTGTGCCTTGTGTGGTTTGCTCATCGTGTGTGCCGTACTTCACATAGTCTTGCAGCACTTGTGGGTGCCACTTGGCAAACACTTTTTTGCGTTGGAAATGTTCCAACACGTCGGCTTCGCTGGCCCATGTGGTGCGGCGTTTGCGGCTGATGGCGGCAGGCGAAAAGGCTTCTGCACCGGGCACGCGTTTGCCCACTTTGAGCAGCTTGGCTTTCCAGCCACCCAGCATGGGCGAATCGAGTAGCACCACGCCGCGCACCAGCTCGGGGTGTTTGGCGGCCACCATCATGCTGAGGATGCCACCGAGTGAGTGCCCCACCAAAAACACAGGACCGTTTTGTGCCGCCAAGGGCGAGGCAAAGTCAGTCAGCTGCTGCACCAAGTGCGGCCAGTTGTCGGTGACGGGGTAGCGCGGCTCGTGGCCAAATTTGTCTACGGCTTCCACGCGAAAGCCGCGTGCGCGAATGGCGTCGAGCATGACGCGGTAGGTGCTGGCGGGAAAGCCGTTGCCGTGTGAAAAAACAATGAGCGGTTGTGTCATGCCGTTCACACCAGCTTCTTCAATTGATACAGCGCGTCCAACGCATCGCGTGGACTGAGTTTGTCGGGGTCGATCTCGGCCAGCTTGGCTTGCAGCGGGCTGGGGCCTACATCGTCTTGCAACGGTGGTGGCGCAAAGAGGTCGACTTGTACCTTCGATGCGTCAGCGCCCGCTTCGAGTGAGGCCAGCGCATGGCGGGCATGGCTGAGCACCGCGCCAGGCATGCCAGCCAAGCGGGCCACTTGAATGCCGTAACTGCGACTGGCGGGCCCTGGTTGAATTTCGTGCAAAAACACAATGCTGGCACCCGACTCGGCCGCGCTCACATGCACGTTCACCGCGGCGCGGTGGTTGGCAGGGAACTCGGTGAGTTCAAAGTAATGCGTGGCAAACAGCGTGAAGGCTTGGGTCTTGTCATGCAAGTGTGTGGCAATGCCGCTGGCCAAGGCCAAGCCGTCAAAGGTGGAGGTGCCGCGGCCAATCTCGTCCATCAAGACCAAGCTGTGCGGTGTGGCAGCGTGCAAGATTTGCGCAGCCTCGGTCATCTCCAGCATGAAGGTCGATTGCGCGTTGGCCAAGTCGTCGGCCGCGCCAATGCGGGTGTGGATGGCGTCGATTGGGCCCAGTCGGCACGCTGTGGCCGGCACATGGCTGCCGATGCTGGCCAGCAACACGATGATGGCCACTTGGCGCATGTAGGTCGACTTACCGCCCATGTTGGGGCCGGTGATGACTTGCATGCGGTGGTGGTGGCCCAGCCGTGTGTCGTTGGCAATGAAGGTTTTGGCTGCACCGCCAGCCACCACGCCATGCGTTTCGGCCAAGCGGGCTTCGACCACGGGGTGGCGGCCTTGTGCGATGTCAATGCACGGCGTTTTGACAAACTCAGGCGCACACCAACCCAGTGTGAGCGAGCGCTCGGCCAAGGCGCACAGCGCGTCAAGCGTGGCCACGGCTTGCGCCAAGCGGGTGAGGGCGGGCACGAACTGCTGCAAAGTGTCGAGCAGTTGCTCGAACAAAAACTTCTCGCGGGCCAAGGCACGTTCTTGCGCGCTGAGGGCTTTGTCTTCAAAGGCCTTGAGCTCGGGCGTGATGAAGCGCTCGGCATTCTTCAAGGTTTGGCGACGCGTGTAGTCAGCGGGTACTTTGTCAATCTGACCTTGCGTGACCTCGATGTAAAAGCCATGCACTTTGTTGAACTGCACGCGCAAGTTGGCAATGCCGGTGCGCTCACGTTCGCGGGCTTCGAGCTCAAGCAAGAAGCCGTCGCAGTTGTTTTGGATGGCGCGTAGCTCGTCAAGGTCGGCGTCGTAGCCGTGGCCGATGACACCACCATCGCGCACCAAGACGGCGGGCTCGGGGAGCAAGGCGCGTTCTAGCAAGGCGCCGCATTCTGGCGGCACGCACATATGTTGGGCGATCTGCACCAGCAAAGAGGGAGACAGAAGCGAGGGCGGCAGAGCGCTCTGCTGCGTGTCCCCCGCTCGCTGCGCGAGCTCCTCCTTGACCTTCGCAGAGCGCTCCACCGCCCTTGCTTCTGAGGCGATAGGAATCAGCGGCTGAATGCGCAATGCCTTTTGCAGCGCTTGGCCTAACGACACCAATTCGCGTGGACGCACTTGGCGTAGCGACACGCGGGCGCTGATGCGCTGCACATCGCCCGAGCCTTTGAGTGCGTCGCGCAGCACTTTGTAGCTTTGGGTGCGGTTGTCTTGCAGGGCTTCGATGGCGGCCAAGCGGTGTATGGCTTGGCTGCGGTCGCGTTCAGGCGAGAGCAACCAGTTTTTGAGTTGGCGGCTGCCCATGCCCGTCATGCAGGTGTCGAGCAACGAGAACAAGGTGGGCGAATCTTCGCCGCGCAAGGTTTGCGTCAATTCCAGGTTGCGTCGGGTGGTGAGCGGCAGGTCAATCAGCGCATCGTTGCGCGCCACGTACACGCCGTGCACGTGGGTGAGCGCGCGGCCTTGGGTGTGTTCAGCGTAGGCCAGCAGTGCGGCGGCGGCGGCGTGGGCTTGCACCACGTCTTGTGCGTTCCATGCGTTGAGCGACGCCGCTTGTAAATGCTCCAGCAGCTTGCGGCCACCCAATGCGGCATCAAACTGAAACGCGGGGCGCACTTGGGCGGGCAGGCCCAGATTGCTGCAAAAATTTTTCAGCTGTTGCTCAAACGCAGGGCTGACTTCGGCGCTGTAAATGATTTCGCTGGGTGCCACACGGGCAATCCAGTTGGGCAAGTCTGCTGTGTCGCACTCAGCCAAATGCACCAAGCCTTGCGTGACGCTGAGCCACGCCAAGCCGCAACCGGCGCGGTCGCTCTGGTGGATGGCCAGCACATAGGCTTCGGTTTTGTCGCTCAGCAAGGCACTATCAGTGAGCGTGCCGGGCGTGACCACGCGCACCACTTTGCGCTCGACCGGGCCTTTGCTGGTGGCCACGTCGCCCACTTGCTCGCAAATCGCCACGGATTCACCGAGCTTGATGAGGCGTGAGAGGTAGGTTTCGAGCGAGTGAAACGGCACACCGGCCATCACCACCGGCTCGCCATTGGACTGGCCGCGTTGCGTGAGCGTGATGTCGAGCAGGCGCGTGACCTTCTCGGCATCGGCAAAGAACAACTCGTAAAAGTCGCCCATGCGGTAGAACAACAGCGTCTCAGGGTGGTCAGCTTTGAGCCCCAAGTACTGCTGCATCATGGGGGTGTGCCCAGACAAATCACGCATCGCAGTGCCTGCCAGAAATATGTTGAAAGGTTTACAACGGTGCGTCTGGCGCTTGGCGTGACAGGCTCAAGGTCTTGGCTGCCGTGCTGGCGGCGCGCTTGTCGTCAGCGCCTGCAAACTTGGAGTACTTTTGCGTGATGGGCACCAGTTGCGCGTAGATGCGTGGGGAGGCAGCCAAGCACTCTTCATGCTCAAGGTAAGGGCCTTCGCCCGTGAAGTTGCTCACCAAGCCACCGGCTTCGGTGATGAGCAACGCACCTGCGGCCATGTCCCAAGGCTTCAAGCCGAGTTCAAAGAAACCATCGCTGAAGCCTGCAGCCACATAGGCCAAGTCGAGCGCAGCAGCGCCAGGACGGCGTAAGCCTGCGGTGCGTTGCATCACGTCGCCCATGAGGCTGAGGTATTTGTTGAAGTCATCACCGGGACGGAAGGGGAAACCTGTGGCGAGCAAACACTCTTCCAAGCGGGTGCGCTTGCTCACGCGGATGCGGCGGTCGTTCATGTACGCGCCACGGCCTTTGGTGGCGGTGAACAAGTCGTTGCGGGTGGGGTCGTAAATGACGGCTTGTTCTAAGCGGCCTTGCACTTGCAAGGCGATGCTGACGCAATAGTAGGGAAAGCCGTGGATGAAGTTGGTCGTGCCGTCCAGCGGGTCGATGATCCAAATGTGGTCCGCGTTGGGGTTGCCATGTGTGGAGCCAGACTCTTCGGCCAAGATGCCGTGGTCGGGGTAGGCGGTGAGCAGGGTCTCGATGATCACGCGTTCGCTGTTTTGGTCGACTTCAGTCACAAAGTCGTTCACTTGCTTCTGTGAAATACGCACAGCTTCCACGTCGAGCGCAGCGCGGTTGATGATGGCGCCGGCGGCGCGTGCAGCCTTGACGGCCACGTTGAGCATGGGGTGTACAGAAGAAGAGGACGACATAGATTTTGTGAAGAGCTGGCCCAAACAGGCCGAAGATGAACGCCCGGCGATGCGGGCAGCGACAATGGCACAGATTTTACGCGCGAAGACTGACAAAACACCTATGAAAACCCGCTTCATCCTAATAAACACCAGCCACGCCGGCAATGTGGGCGCAGCGGCCCGCGCCATGAAGGTGATGGGATTCACCGATTTGGTGCTGGTCGCGCCCCGTTGGGACAATGTGCTGCGTCGCGAAGAGACCATCCAGCGTGCCAGCGGTGCCTTGGACGTGCTGGCCAACGCCCGTGTTGTGGCGACCTTGGATGAAGCGATGGACGGCTTGCACCACTTGTGCGCCACCGCCATGACGCCGCGTGACTTTGGTCCACCCACCTTAGAGCCCCGCCCGCACTTTGCCGCCCTGGCCGCTGAGCACAGCCAAAATGCTGACTTTGGTGTGGGTTTTTTGTTTGGTTCCGAGCGCTTTGGCATGCGTAACGAAGATGTGTACCGCTGCCACACCTGCCTGAGCATTCCGACCGATCCTAAATTTGGGTCGTTGAACTTAGGCGCGGCAGTGCAGGTGCTGGCCTATGACTGGCGGCAGGCTTTGGGTGGATTTGCCACGATGTTGCCTTCTGCTGAGGTTGCATCCGTGAGCGCGACCTCAGTCGCTGCGCGAGAGCCCACCCCCTTAGCTGACGTCCAGCAACTTGCAGGCTTGCTTGACCACTGGCAGCAGTCGCTCACGGAGATTGGTTTTCTAGACCCCGAAGCGCCTAAAAAACTCATGCCCCGTTTGAACCAGCTGTTCAACCGCGCACAGGTGACGCAAGAAGAAATTCACATCTTGCGCGGCATCGCCAAGGCCATGTCGCAGATGGCTAAAACCACAAGCCCAAAAGAAGCCTGACGGACAACGATAATCAGACCACTATGTTTTCACGCCTACGCTCTGATGTTCAATGCATTTTGGACCGCGACCCCGCCGCTCGAAGCCGCTGGGAAGTGCTCACCTGCTACCCCGGTTTGCACGCGGTGCTGCTGCACCGCTTGGCGCATGGTTTTTGGCATATGGGTTTTAAGTGGCTGGGCCGCTTTATTTCACACCTCTCACGCTGGTTCACCGGCATTGAAATTCACCCCGCGGCCAAGATTGGTGACCGCGTTTTTTTCGATCACGCCATGGGCGTGGTGGTGGGCGAAACCGCTGAGATTGGCGATGGCTGCACGATTTACCAAGGCGTGACCTTGGGCGGCACCTCGCTCTACAAAGGCGAAAAGCGTCATCCCACCTTGGGCAAAGACGTGGTGATTGGCGCAGGCGCCAAAGTGCTGGGAGGCTTCACGGTGGGCGACGGCGCCAAAGTGGGCAGCAACGCCGTGGTGACCAAACCCGTGCCTGCGGGCGCCACCGCGGTGGGTAACCCTGCGCGCATTATTCAAGCTGAGACCGACGCCAAACGTGAAGAAGCCGCATCCAAGATGGGTTTCTCAGCCTATGGCGTGACCCAAAACGACGACCCTGTGAGCCAAGCCATGCGTGGTTTGATTGACAACGCCTCGTCACAAGAACACCAAATTGCTTTGTTGTGGAAAGCCATAGAACAGCTTTCATCAGGTCAAGCCAAGCCCGATTGCGTGCCGACAGACGCTGCGCGTCAAGAGCACTTTGAGGCGGCACGCATCAACCAACTGTTGGATTGACCGTGCATTTCTTGAATGTCTACCCTAAGCGCCTTTGGGCTACGCTCAATCCAGTGGGCGCGTTTGAAGGACAGTTCACGTTTGACTTAGAGCAATACGGTTTGGTGACCAGCGATATCGTGTGTGACGTCACGGTCTGTGAAGCCCCCCTGATGGTGGGGCAGTGGAAGATCATCGTGAAACCCATGTTTGACGTGGAGATGCCGCACTTCGACAAGTTTGTGGAAACCTTGAATCACTATGTGTTTGACGTGATGCAGTACATGCCAAGTCGTAATGCGCCCGGTAAAGACCTGCCGATGGTGAAGCTCTTTTTTGATGGCATCTACTTTGACATGTCGGGTGATGAGCCCATGGTTCAAAAAATCCCGGCAGACACCGCCAAGAAATAAAAAATCCAGCTTAGCTAGCGGGATTTTTTTGAGCGTATGTTGCGTTACACGCGCTTAGATTTCAGCGCGGTCTTAGGACGCCAGCCTTTACAAAACGCGTCGCGCGTTTCCATGTAGGGGCCACCAATCAAGTCGATGCAGTAGGGCACTGCTGCAAAGATGCCATCCACCATTTGTTTGCCGTCTGCGTCTTTCAAACCGCCCAAGGTTTCTTGGATGGACTTGGGTTGACCGGGCAAGTTGATGATGAGGCATTCGTCGCGAATCACCGCCACTTGGCGTGACAGGATGGCGGTGGGCACAAATTTCAAACTCACTTGGCGCATTTGCTCGCCAAAGCCTGGCATTTCTTTGTGGGCCACGGCCAGCGTGGCTTCGGGCGTGACATCACGTTTGGCAGGGCCTGTGCCGCCCGTGGTGAGTACCAAGCTGCAACCGGCATCGACCAGCGCAATCAGCGTTTGGCTGATGGTTGCTTGCTCGTCGGGGATGAGACGCTCCACATAGTCAATCGGGTTGTACAAGGCCTGACCTAGCCAATCACGCAGAGCGGGCAAGCCTTTGTCTTCGTAGGTGCCGCTGGAAGCGCGGTCACTGATGGACACGATGCCGACCTTGATGGTGTCGCAGCGGGCATCGGGAGTCGGCAAAGTGGTGCTGTCTGTCATGGCTTGAATCACTGCTTAAGTTAAGGCTTGTAAGCGTCTTGGTCTTCTTCGGGCGTGTGCAGCACGTCGTCCACGAGGTTGAACTGCTCTTTGATGAGCTGAAAAATTTCGCGATAAGCACGGCTTTGGCGTGGCAGTAACCCTTTGGCAATGTCGGCTTTGGTGGTGGCGTCGTCTTTGCGGGCTTGGCGCACTAGCGCACGCAGCTGTTGGCTGTCGGTGCTGGGGTAGTCGTTCATCCACTCTTGCAGGGCGGTGTCTTCGGCCATCAGGCGGTCACGCCAGCTCTCGGCCAAGTGCAGGGCCAAGGTGTCTTTGGTGCTGCCCATGCGTTGTTCGTTGAGTGCGTCTTTGACGGCCTCTACCGATTCTTCGCTGAGCTTACGCATGAGCTTGCCCACGTACTGCATTTGGCGGCGTTTGCCTTCAAAGTTGGTGATGCGGCGTGCTTCGGCCAGTGCTTCGCGCAGCTGGTCAGTCATGTGACCTTGCGTGTTCAGACGCTCGATCAGCTCGTTGCGCAGGGTGAGCAACGCCACGCCTAGGTCTTGGCGGTCGTCGCTGTCTTTTTTGCGGTCTGTGCGACTCAATCCATCGGTGCCTTTGAGTTCGGCTTTGAGTTCGAGGTCGAGTTCGCTGCCTTCTGCCACAAACTGGCCTCGGACGAAGTAACCTTTTTTGGGTTTGCGTGACATAAATTGGGGGGGCTTTGTATCGATCGTTTGCCCTTCAACACAAAGGGAAACGCAGTGACAAGTATCATAGCCGCCGATATGACCAAAGCCTCTAAAACCCAAGCCTCTTCTCACACGCCTGCCCAAGGTTTCAGCTACAGCCGCGAACACTTCGAGTCGCTGGTCGATGCCGCCCTGAAGCACGCCAAAAAGCTGGGGGCGACCGATGCGGGGGCCGATGCGTCTGAAGGCTGTGGTTTGAGTGTGTCGGTGCGCAAAGGCGAGTTAGAAAACGTGGAGCGCAACCGCGACAAATCACTGGGTGTGACGGTGTACTTGGGCCATCGCCGTGGCAACGCCAGCACCTCCGACTTCTCGCAAGACGCCATCGAGCGCACGGTGCAAGCGGCCTACGACATCGCTCGCTTCACCGCCGAAGACCCCGTGGCAGGCTTGCCCGACGAAAAAGACATTGCCAAACATCACCCCGATTTGGATTTGTTCCACCCTTGGAACATCACCAGCGCAGATGCGGCCACGCTCGCACTGCGTTGCGAAGCCGCCGCCATGCAAACCGATAAGCGCATTACCAACAGCGAAGGCGCAGCGGTGTCAGCGCAGCAAAGCCACTTCTTCAGTGCCCACACCCACGGGTTTCGTGGCGGCTATGCCAGCTCGCGCCACACCATTTCGGTGGCACCCATTGCAGGCAAGGGTGATGGCATGCAGCGCGACGCGTGGTACAGCTCCATGCGCAGCGCCGATGAACTGGCTTCGCCTGAGGCGGTAGGCCGCTACGCCGCAGAGCGTGCCTTGAGCCGCTTGAAGTCACGCAAGATTGCCACTGTTGAGTGCCCCGTGTTGTTTGAGGCGCCCGTGGCCGCAGGCTTGTTGGGCGGTTTTGTACAAGCCGTGAGCGGCGGTGCGTTGTACCGCAAGAGCACTTTTTTGCTCGACTCACTGGGCAAACGCGTGTTCCCTAAGCACATCGACATTTCTGAAGACCCGTTTGTCATGCGCGGCAAAGGCAGCTCGCCGTTTGACGACGAAGGCGTGACTACCCGCACACGCCGCGTGGTGGATGCCGGCCGCGTAGAAGGCTATTTCCTCAGTAGCTACACCGCCCGCAAACTGGGTATGCCCACCACAGGTAACTCGGGCGGCTCACACAATTTGGTCATGTCCTCACGCTTAACACGTAGCGCAGACGACCTCGATGCCATGCTGCAAAAACTAGGTACGGGTTTGTTTGTGATTGAGCTGATGGGCCAAGGTGTGAACTACGTGACGGGTGACTATTCACGCGGTGCCAGCGGTTTTTGGGTGGAGAACGGACGCATTGCTTATCCCGTGCAAGAGATCACCATCGCGGGAAATATGAAAGACATGTTCCAAGGCATCGAAGCCATTGGTGCGGATGCTTACACGATGGGTGCTAAGACGATTGGCTCTGTGCTGATCAATCGCATGAAGGTGGCTGGCAGTTAAGCGCGCTTGCGCAGCATACGGCGTAACTCGGGTGATTGAATGGGGGCTACGTCAAATGCGGGCGTATCCAAGGCATCGTTGACGGTTTTCTTCAAGAAACGCACAGTTTCTTGATTCACTGTTTCGCGCTCGTTGTCGACGGTGATCATGTGATAGCTGTCACCTAAATAGATGAATTCTTTGGTGGCTGAACGGATGTGTGCATAGGCCCATTCGGCATTGCGCATGTGCACGGTTTCGTCGTCGGCGGCGTGAATGAACAGTGTGGGGCAGTCGATCAAACTTACTTTCTTCCGCGCATCATGGATGAGTGCGCGCCCTTCGGACACGTATTTGAAGGGTAAGTAGTCTGCGCCAGATTCTGAGATGTGATCTTTTTTCATGGCGCGTTTCACCATCGCCCGCATTTCCGGGTTCTTGATGCCGTAGGGTTCAGCTTCTGCATAGCGATAGCGGCTGGCAAAAGGCAGCCAGCTGGCAAAGTTCAATAAAAAGCTGTACCAAGGAATGGCCCAACCGTCGTAAGCCAAAGCTGTGGAAAGTAAGACCATGCTGGTGATGGATTCTCGTTGCGCGAGGGCCATGGACAGAGTTGCCCCCATCGACAAACCGACAACTGATACGGTGGTGTATTGGGTGCGCAAATCCCACAGGTATTGCTCGGCTTGCTTGACCCAGTCTTGCCAATCTCCGCATTCGGTACCAAATGAGTAATTAGGAATGTTAGGCACGAAGACAGAAAATCCTGCAACGTTTAAATCTGTTGCCAGTCGTGATAATTCCAATGGGCTGGCACCTAGCCCATGTAACATCAGAACGCAATGTTCCCCGCCAACGAGTTCAATGTCTTGTTGCTGCTTTAAAGATTGACTCATGCGTATTCAAAATTCCAAATCGTGGGTGAAATATTCGTTTGCCGATGCGCTGCTAGGTAGTGCCGCAATTTTGCTTGGCGCTTTCATGGCCCGATATGCCTTGCAAACTTTGCTTGAGCCTTATGCGCCGTTTCATTTTTTCATCGTAGCATGCCTATTTATTGCTTATCACTACGGTTATAAATTTGCATTGGTGGCGACGCTCATGAGCGCGTTGTTAGGTAGTTTTTTCTTTGTCAAACCATACTTTTCTTTTGATATTGCAACAACTGCCGACATCATTCAGTTCATCAATTTCACCTCTGTGACGGTGATTTCTGTGCTCATCATTGAGGGTTTGCAGCGTTCGATTTATGAGCGGCAGATGGTGCTCAAACTCATGGAGTCGCGACACAAAATTGCGCTTTACCGAGAAAACGATCGCATTCATTTTTTCAAGAAAAACAATGAAGCATGGTCAATCTTGTTTGAAATATTGACGGATTTTGATGACATCATTTTTTTAAAATTCGGCGACAGCAATGTCAAACTAGAACCTTTGTTTTTAGCGCTGTCAAAAAGTGATCCAGCTACGTTTCAAGGGGATGCGTGGCAAGCGCTGATTCATCCGGAGGATTTACCACTCCTCTTATCCAAGCTTCAGCAAGCAGCGACAACGCCCGGGCTTGTCAGTGTCTTTGATTTGCGGTTTTCGACTCAGACTTCTGGTGATTCGTTTCGTGTTCAATTAGAAGCTTATGAGTTTTTAGGAAGACCTCTGAAAATTCTTCGTCTTGCCAATCGTTGATCTCATGAAGCGTTTAATTTTTTTCTTTATTTGGGGCTTGTCTTTTGCCGCCATGTCCGATGAGGTCGTGGCAGATAAGTTGGAAGTCACGGCAGGGTTCAGCCGTACCAGTCAATCCCTAGCGCACGGCGTGTTGGTGACTTATCGCAACGACCCAACGCTGAATGTGACGTACGAAACGGCACAAGGTTTTGCAAGCATGCAAAACGGAGTGGGAGTCTGGCTAGTGCGTGATGAGTTGTTGAAAGCGGGTTTGTCTGTGAATTACATGTTGGGGCGTCAAGAAAATGCTGATCCTCGCTATGTGGGCATGGGGAGCGTGGCAGGTTCTGCCATGAGCTATGCCTGGGCGGAATGGCAGCCGATCAAAGACGCTGTGACCTTGTATGGCAACGTGGGCAATTCATGGCACAGCGCAAGTGGCACGCTGGCTCAATGGGGGGCTACCGTTGGGTTTCCAGTGATGGGTCGTGTCAATGGCTTTGTCGACGTGTCACGTTATTGGGCAAACCAGCGCTATGTTCAGCAGTATTACGGGGTGACGCAAAACCAATCGCACGCCTCGGGTTACAACACCTTCACGGCTAACCGTTCGGGTACTTTGTATGCGAATGCCCAAATTGGTATGGTGATAGAAGTAGACCGCGACATGGACATGATCGCGGCTTATGGCCGATCAACGGCTACAGGCTTGTTGATGGATAGCCCCTTGCTTAACCAAAAATCGCAAGCTATGTCGGCCTTGGTGTTGAGCAGGCGCTTTCACTAAAGCTGCTTAGCCTGCCAGTGCGGCTTTGACAGCTGCAGACACCAAGCCCATATCCGCCTTGCCCGCCAACTGCGCCTTCACAGCACCCATGACTTTGCCCATGTCGCTAGGGCCCGCCGTACCCACTTCAGCCACGATGGCCTTCACAGCGGCAGTGATTTCTTCAGCACTCAAACGCTGAGGCAAATACACCTCCAGCACTTTCATTTCGGCGCTTTCGATGTCAGCCAAGTCTTGGCGCTGGGCGGTGAGGTAAGCCGCCACAGAGTCTTTGCGTTGCTTGATGAGCTTGTCCACGATGGCAATCACCATGGCGTTGTCCAGCTCCACGCGCTCGTCCACTTCCTTTTGCTTCATCGCTGCTTGCAGCAAGCGGATGGTGCCCAAGCGCACGCTATCTTTGGCGCGCATGGCGGTTTTCATGTCTTCGATGATTTGTGCTTTGAGGCTCATGGTGCATTCCTACTGGGAAAAATGATTCGAAAAAAAAGCCCGCTGAGGCGTCCCTAGCGAGCTTTTTTGGGGCAGAGGCTGCTTAGTACAGCTTCTTGGGCAACTGCATGCTGCGGATGCGCTTGTAGTTGCGTTTCACGGCTGCTGCTTTTTTGCGTTTACGTTCAGCGGTTGGCTTCTCGTAGAACTCGCGAGCGCGCAAGTCGGTCAACAGACCCAATTTTTCAATGGTGCGCTTGAAGCGACGCAGAGCGACGTCAAACGGTTCGTTTTCTTTTACACGGATGGTGGTCATTACCAAAATTTCCAATTATTTGCAGTCAGAGGGTGCCTAGGAAGATCGTGCCTAAGCGCCATGGCTGCGGTGTTCCCCAACATTAAGTTGATCAGGCCGTTGGGGGTTTGCCAGCAAAAACGAAGATTATAGCGACTAAACCGCTGGTTTCAAACGCGCGCCCAAGGCTTTTGCGCAGGCATGGGCGCTGGACCACGCCCACTGGAAGTTGTAGCCGCCCAGCCAGCCGGTGATGTCCACCACTTCGCCAATGAAATACAGGCCCGGCTGTTTGGATTCCATGGTGTGCTGCGACAAATCGCGCGTATCCACGCCACCCACGGTGACCTCGGCTTTTTTGTAGCCTTCGGTGCCTGTGGGGGTGAGGGGCCATGCGCTCAGGCGCTGGGCTAATAGGTTCAGGGCTTTGTCACTGGCTTCAATCACGGGGCGTTGCCACGCAGGGTCTTGGCTGGCCCAGGTGTCAGCTAAACGCGAGGGCACCCACGCGTTCAATTCGTTGGCAATCAGTTTTTTAGAGTGTTGCTTGGCCGTCATCAGCGCTTCAGCCAAGGCAACCTCGGGGGCGAGGTTGATGCGTATGTCAGTGCCTACTTGCCAATAGCTGGAGATTTGCAGCACGCCCGGGCCCGATAAACCGCGGTGGGTGAAGAGCAAATCTTCGTCAAAACTTTGCAGGGTTTTCTTGGTACCGGTTTCGATGCGCACGGGCAGCGAGAGGCCAGAGAGCTGGGCGTAGGGCGCCCACGCTTTGTCGTCAAAGGTGAGTGGTACCAGGCCCGGGCGGGGCTCGACCACGCGCAAGTTGAATTGTTTGGCCAGTCGGTAGCCGATGTCGGTGGCGCCAATTTTGGGGATGGACAAGCCGCCCGTGGCCACCACCACAGCTGCGGCTTGTACGCTGCCTTGGCTTGTATCGACTTCGTACCGTTGCGCCTCAGGGGCTGCATCTGAGTAGCGAATGTCTTTGAGGCTCGCGGGTTGCCAGCGGGTGACGCTGCCGCCGCTCGCTGACCCGTTGCATTCGGCCAAGAGCATTTGAATCAGGTCTTCGGCTGAGCGGTCGCAAAACAGCTGGCCTTTGTGTTTTTCGTGAAATGGGATGCTGTGCTTTTGCATGAGTGTCACAAAGTCTTGCGGCGTGTAGCGCGACAGGGCGCTGCGGCAAAACTGTGGGTTGTTGGCTAGGAAGTGTTTGTGAGGGGCGCGTACATCAAGTTCGCGGTTGGTGAAGTTGCTGCGGCCGCCACCTGAGATGCGAATTTTCTCAGCCACTTTCTCGCTGTGGTCCAGCACCAGCACTTGCAACCCTTGCTGTGCAGCAACGCCTGCGCAAAACAAACCGGCGGCGCCTGCGCCCACAATCACAACATCAAACGATTTCATGCAGGGAGTTTAGTCGGGGACTTAGCCCGCAGAGGCTTGTAATTCAGCCCCGCCTTGCATCGCCAACAAGCCTTTGAACACATCGCCAATCACGATGACCGATGGGCTGGCTAACTGCTCACGAACGATGGTGTCATGCAACTGTTGCAACTCACACACCACATGACCTTGTGTGGGCAGGCTGACTTGGTGAATCACAGCCACAGGGGTATCGGCACGCATGCTATGAAGCAGTGCATCTTGCAATTGCGCGGCACCGCTCACGCCCATGTAAATCACCAAAGTGAGTTTCGCTTGTTGCGCGGTTTGACCCAAGGTCACCCAATCCACACTATCCGATGCGCCTTGCTTGGCGTGGCCAGTGATGAACACCACGCCATGGGCGTGTTCGCGGTGGGTGAGGGGGATACCCAACGAAGTGACACCAGCTAGGCCAGAGGTAATGCCATTGATGACGGTCACGGCAATGCCTTGTGCCTGCAAGTGTTCCACCTCTTCGCCACCGCGACCAAAGATGAAAGGGTCACCACCTTTGAGGCGCACCACTGTTTTGCCAGCCAGCGCTTCTTGCACCATGAGTTTTTCAATGAAGGCTTGCGGGGTGGATTTGCAGCCCCCGCGCTTGCCCACATAGATGATGCGCGCGGTGGGCGATGCATGGGCGGTGATGGCATCGCTCACCAAGTCGTCCACCAAAAGCACCGTGGCTGAGGCAATGGCTTTGACGGCTTTGAGTGTTAAGAGCTCAGGGTCGCCTGGGCCTGCACCGACCAAAGTCACATGGGGTTGGCGTGTGTGTGTCATGGTTAGAGGCTCAAGGCTTTCAGCACGGCTTGTACTTGTGCGGCCAACGGTCCGGGGACGGGCAACTCGCCCTTGAGCACGGCCTGTGTGTAGCTTGCGGTGGTGGCTGCGTCGATGTCGGTGGGTAGCTCTGGCAGTTGGATGAGCGAACCCGCTTGCGCTTGGACCAAGACCGTGCGTGTGCCGCGCACAAACGAGGCCATCTGAGGCGTGCGTCGTGCATCGGCCACCACTTCGCCTTCGGTGCCGCGCAGCAACAAGGCGCGCGCGTTGGTCAGCTCAAACGTGGCGGCCATGGAGATGGCGTATTCGGGGTGGGTGTAGCTGCTGACCAGCAAAGCGTCCGCCGTGTTGGTAGGGTTCATCAGCTTCACCAAGCTGTGCGCGGAGTTGCGCAGGCCCACCACGCGACGCACGTCGAGCAAGCGTTTGAGGTTGGGATTCAGCACTTCCGTGGGCGCAAACACCACCTCGCCAGCCGCAACAGCGCGTGCTTGGCTAAGGGCGGTCACGCCCATGGCAGTCAATACTTCTTGGCTGGTGATGCGCGTCGATTCTGTGGCTGTGCCGTGCATCACCACGGCCAAGCCTTCGCGAGCCAGCAGGTAGGCGAGCAGGGGAGTGAGCACGGGCAGTTTGCGTGCGCCGTTGTAGCTGGGCAGCACCACGACAGGGCTGGCAGCGCTGATGTGCTGCAAGCGTGCATGTGTGGCATCTAAAAAACCAGCCATCTCTTGGTCCGTTTCACCCTTGATGCGCATGGCAATGCAAAAAGCACCCAGCTCTAAATCGGTGACATGACCATCCAAGATTTGGCCCATCAAATCAGCGGCTTGCGCACGTTCCAGCGCCCGCGCGCCGTCGCGGCCGCGTCCGATGTCTTTGATGTAGTGGCTGATGCTCATGCTGCGATTGTCTCGCAGGCTAGATAACTTATGGCTATATGGCTAATTTCGGTGCGAATGCAAGTCGGTGCACTACGCGTACTGATTTAGCAGAAGTCCATTCAGTTTGTCACTTCGATGGACATCGCACGGAATGTGTGTGTATTCAATAGTTCTCACAACATCCCCGGAGCGTTCATCTCGGATCACCACATTCAGTGTTTTTGCGATGGCGTCAAATGCAAAAGACAGAGCGATCGAGCTGGGTTCGCGCGCCAGAGGCGTGGTGGGCACAACAGGTGAGATTGGGGTTTTGGCCATGGTCGCTACGTCACCCATTGCCGGATCTTCCAGGTGTGCTGGCGTGCTTGCGATGGGCGGTAGGTGTGACATGGCGTTTCTCTGTGAGCGTTTACACCTGAACTATCGACACGCATTCGCGCTAGATTAGTGACATGCACGTCATGTCTTCATCAATGACGAATATGTCATTTGCCTAACCTTTCAACGTGAACTTATCGATTCAAAATGAAATCAAATCAAAAACAAGGGATGGTTGGTTTGAAAATTCTGTTGATTGAAGACGAAGCCAAGATTGCGGAGTTCGTCATCAAGGGCTTGTCTGCCGCTGGTTATGACGTGACGCATGTGGATGATGGTGAACGAGGTCTCGCCGCAGTGCTGGCAGGTTCGCACGATTTGGTGATCTTGGACGTGATGTTGCCCAAGCTCAACGGTTTTGATCTCTTGCATCAAGCCAGGGAGGCGGGCACCACAACGCCTGTCATCATCCTCAGTGCCAAAGTTGATTTGCCCGACCGATTGATGGGTTTTGAGATGGGCGCGGATGACTATTTGCCGAAACCATTTTTTGTTGAAGAGCTGATCGCGCGCATCAAAGCAGTGATGCAACGCAAGATGCCTGAGCAGGTGCAGCAAATTTCATTGAGTCACCTGACATTGGATGTGGTCAGCCACAAGGTGCAGTGGTTTGATGTGACTGCCGTATTGAGTCAACGAGAGTTCAGTTTGTTGGCGTTTTTGATGCGCTCGCCGGGACATATTTTTTCGCGACAACAAATTCTCAAGCACGTGTGGGAAATCAACTTTGACCCAGAAACCAATGTGGTGGATGTGTGCGTGCGTCGCATCAAACGAAAGCTTGAACGCAGTAGTGATGGGCGTGTGTCGCCGATTGAATCTGTGCGCGGTGTGGGTTATCGCCTGCGCGTAGAGGCTTAAGCCATGAAAAAGTCGTTCAAAGTACGCATCTTTTTGCATGTGATTCTGACCACGGTGATCGTGATCGGTGCCAACCGTTTGACGGCACAGCATTTTTTAACTGACCAGTTACAAACCCGTATCCATCAAGAAATGGGCATCGCTTTAGACACCTGTGAAGCGCACTTTCAACGTCCGGATGCATTTTTAAACTGTTTCAAAGCCCTCGAAAAAGGAGGCTTGTTCAGCAATATTTCTGATTTTTATCTGTTGTGCGATCGGGTCAATCAATCCTCCAGCGCCAATGCATTTCCTGCGTGTTCATCCTTGTTGGCAGTACACGATTTTTGGCGAGATGGATCGGTTTCACGCCAAGGTGATGTGGAGTTTTCCCACGGTTCTGTTGGGTCACAAAATTGGTATGCCGTGCGTTTTCAGGACCCTTTGAAAGGCGCTGAAATTTGGTTGGATGGCAAAGAGATTGACGCCTTGATGCTGCGTGTGTGGGCCTTGCGTGATCGCAACACCATTTATGTGTTGCCCACGATTCTCGCCATGCTTCTTGCGCTGACGCTTTATTTGACCTATGTGGTGATGCGGCCCATCACCTCCATACAAAACAACATGGCCAAATTGACGGCGAATACCTTGGATCAATCCATTGTGTTGCAAGCCCCTTTCAAAGAGTTTGAAACCTTGGTCAAAGTGTTTGATGATTTGCGATTTCGTTTGAATGACAGCTTCACCAAAGCACGTCGCTTTGCCTCTGATGCATCACACGAGTTGAGAACGCCGCTGACCATTTTGCGCGGCAACGTCGAGCGATTAATTCACGATTTGCCCATGGGATCGGATGCTCAAATTCGCATGCGCAGCATGAGTGATGAGGTCGAGCGTTTGATTGAAATCACAGAGAAACTTTTGCTGTTGTCTCGCGCAGATGCCAACAGTTTGAAGCAAGAGTTAACCGATGTGAATTTGAGTTTGCTGCTGACGCAGTTGGTCAAAGATGCCCATTCGTTTCAATCGAATTTGAAAATCTCCAGCACCATTGCACCCCATGTGATTTGGCGCTGCGACAAAACCTTGGCGCATCAACTCATTCACAACTTGTATGCGAATGCGGTGAATTACAACCAAGCACATGGGTGGATTCATTTCACGCTTGAGCAAGTAGACGGGACTTTTAAGTTGTCGGTAGAAAACCCCGCAGCTGACCCGCCTGCGGACTTGAGTGAGCGCGCTTTTGATCGCTTTTACCGAGGGGACGCATCCCACACACGTCAAGTCGATGGCTTAGGTCTGGGTTTGAGCATTTGCTTGGAGATTGCAAAGTTGCACAAAGCCAATTTGTCTTTGACCGTGACCGACAAGCACACTGTCGTTGCGACCTTGATCGCGCCTTTGCAAGGTATGGCTTGAGCTTGACATTTGATGACGAAGGCGTCATCAAGCGTATCTATGACGCAGTTGTCACCCAGAAAATTAATGAGTTGATTAACGTGACGCATGGCCGTCGCGAACCTCAAAACTAACCTCTTAGACACCCTCAAAAGTGATGTTGGGGTGGCTGAGCTTGACGGCAGTGCTGAGCAAATCTTTTTAACGCCTTATTTGGCGCTTGCCTGTGGCTTGCTCTACATGATGGCGTCTGACGGCGAGCTCGAAGCGCAAGAGAGCAGTCAACTTCAGGCCGTTTTAGGTGGCGATAAAGCCGTCCTTAGTTACGCCTTGCGTTATGTGCAGTCGGTTCCCGTTGAGCAATTTTTTGCAACGGCCTCAGAGCTGCTGAGCGTCAAAGACAAATGGTGCATTCTGACCAACGTCTGCGATGCCTTGCTGGCGGATGGGCATGCGGACCGTGCCGAGCTGGCACTTTTTGCCCAGATGGCGAAGGCCTTTGATGTGCGTGAAGCGCAGTTTGAACCGTATTTCAAAATACTGGCGCTCAAAAACGACAAATCGGTCTTAGGTAAATACACGGGTGTCAGGGAGGAGCGTCAACCCATGACGCCTCACTTTGCGCTGGCGATTGCCTTGCTTTACATGTTGACGTCAGATGGCTCAATTGGCACCCAAGAAGTGGGGCAGTTAGAAGCTGCGATTGGTGAGTTTGAGGGCTTGCAAAACGTCGCGCTCAAATATGTGCGCTCGGTCAAGTTAAAGCAGTTTTTGGATGAGGCCTCGGCTTTGTTGACACCTGAGCAGAAAATCTACATCTTGACGAATGTGTGTGATTCCATGCTCTCAGACGGCGAAGTTGCACACTTGGAGGACAAACTTTTCCTGAACATGTTGGCAGCATTTGGTTTTACAGAAAAAACCTTTGCACGTTATTGGCAAGTTTTGGAAACTAAAAATTTCAAACCATTCGATACCAGTGCATTTAAAAATCGCGTGACCCACGAACGTCTGACGGGCAGCGACGAGGAGGTGGGCGTCACATTCAAGAATGAATTCGTTGACGCTAACGGTGCGAAGGTGAATGACTTGCTTGAGGCTGCGAATCAAGGGGTATGGGTGGGGGCTGCCAGTGACTCTGAGATGAGTCAATTCATCGCACGCACCATGAATGACAACATCCAAAGTGTGTCAGATGATTTTGGAAACCAAGGCAATGTGGTCAAGGTCGGATTGAATGCCACGGATGCCTTGAGCCTTCAAAAGCTTGGAGACGACGATGCGGCCAAAAACCGTCAACGCATCGATGGTGCAATGCTTGCTGACAATGTGCAGCAAATTGATGTGTCAGCGCAAGATGCCAATCGGCAGCAAGTTGCGTCAATAGACGCCACCGCCAACCGTCAGTCGATTGACCTCGATGGGTCTGGTGCCAACGTGCAAACACTCGATGTGGATGCCTCTGATTTGCACAGGGAGGCCATTTCGCCGGAGGTTCGGTTGCAAAACATCCAGGAGGTGGCAGAAGAGGTCAATCACCGGCTTGACCGTTTTGAGTCCGCTCATTTCAGTTTTTTACAAATTGGGCGTGCGCAGAAGTTCAACGATGCCTTTGCTTTGATTGAGGATGATTCTTCTGACCTGAATCGACAACAGGTTAATGCGTCATTTGCTCGGCTAGGGTTGGACCTTTCCTCGGGCGAGATTGGGGTGGGTGTCGATGTTTCGCCTGATGCCGCGCATGAAACGCAAGCCACACCAGAAAACAACAACACGCACGATAGCCGTGATGCAGTCGTTCAGCCCTTGGTGGCTTTGGCCCATATGGTGCCGTCGTCCGACGGCAGTGTGGTGACAGCCTCCGCCAACCCAGCGCATTTCGCCACCAAGCGAGGCCGAGCAAGTGAGGCGAGGGTGTCTCGTGGGCGTGGTTTTGTCTATGTTCAGTTGGTGGTCGCGACTTTCGCCATCGCATTTGCCGCCCCCATTGAAACACGCATGACGCTGGGCCGCTCAGTGACGGGCCCTTTGATCGTGATGCCCGTCTTGACGCCCGATTTCATTGAGCAGCGCAACGTCTTCGAATCTGAGCTGCCTTCCTTGCAGGAGCGTGCGCCTTGAGGTGATGTCGGGTCGACCGCATAAACTCAAGGCCTATGTTGATCCTCGGTATTGAATCCTCTTGCGACGAAACAGGTGTGGCGCTGGTTCGCTCAGACGGCCAAGCTCTCCCCACCTTGCTGTCACACGCCCTGTACAGCCAAGTGGCCATGCATGTGGCCTACGGCGGTGTGGTGCCCGAATTGGCCAGCCGAGATCACATACGCCGCGTGATCCCGCTGGCACGCGAGGTCATGGCCGGGGCACAACACACCTTACAAGATGTCGACGTGGTGGCTTACACCCGTGGGCCTGGTTTGGCGGGTGCTTTGCTGGTGGGGGCGGGTGTGGCTTGCGCTTTGGGTGCGGCGCTGAACAAGCCGGTGCTGGGGGTGCATCACCTAGAGGGGCATTTGCTGTCACCTTTTTTGAGCGAAGACCCGCCTGAGTTTCCATTTGTCGCGCTGTTGGTGTCTGGCGGCCACACGCAGCTCATGCGCGTGGACGGTGTGGGGCGCTACGAATTGCTGGGCGAAACCATTGACGATGCTGCAGGCGAAGCGTTTGACAAGTCGGCCAAGCTCATGGGCTTGGGATACCCCGGTGGCCCAGCGCTCTCGAAGTTGGCCGAGCAGGGTGATCCAGCGGCGTTCAAGCTGCCGCGCCCCTTGCTGCACAGCGGCAATTTAGATTTTTCATTCGCAGGCCTCAAAACCGCAGTGATGACCCAAGCCAAAAAGTTGGGTGATGACTTTGAGGCTCGAAAAGCCGACTTGGCTGCCTCTACCGAGGCGGCCATCGTTGACGTGCTGTTGAAAAAATCGCTCACGGCCTTGCGCGAAACCGGTCTGAAGCGTTTGGTTGTGGCCGGTGGCGTGGGGGCGAATCGGCATTTGCGCGAACAGCTCAACGTGGCGTGCCAGCGCCAAGGCGTGCGCGTGCATTACCCTGAGTTGCACTTGTGCACCGACAACGGCGCCATGATTGCGATGGCTGCAGCGATGCGTCTGCAAAGCGGCGCGGGCGGGATGGCGCAAGCGCAACTGCGCTACAGCTTTGACGTCAAACCCCGCTGGCCGCTGGCGGAATTGGCCTAATTCGAGCCTCAGGGCTTAAGGGGGCTGCGCCTGCTATACTCTGCGGGCTTTACCTTTTGAGGTAAAGCAAAGCACGTTGCACCAACTTCCACGGTGCAACGCAAGTCAAATATTTAAGGAAAAAACCATGTTGACAGCAAAAATTGCAGAAGTCGTCAAAGACAACGCACGTGCAGCCGGCGATACAGGTAGCCCCGAAGTCCAAGTGGCTTTGTTGACTGCTCGTATCAACGAACTCACACCTCACTTCAAACAACACGCCAAAGACCACCACGGTCGTCGCGGTTTGTTGCGCATGGTGAGCCGTCGTCGCAAATTGCTCGACTACCTCAAGTCCAAAGATTTCGACCGTTACGCTGCTCTGATCACCAAGCTTGGTCTGCGCAAGTAATCGTTAAATTTCTAACGACAAACGCCTGAGTTTTCAACAAGCTCAGGCGTTTTGCACTTTTAAACACTCTTTTTCACCACAGGCAAGATAACAAGGCGCAGATTCGACAGCTGTGTCATTCCAAAAAAGCCCTAACTTTTCTGGAATGGCATCGTGTGCTGCACCGGTTAATTGCCAAATTTCATTAGGAAAACACATGTCTATTTTCAATAAAGTTACCAAGACATTCCAATGGGGCCAACACACGGTCACCATGGAAACCGGCGAAGTTGCTCGCCAAGCAGGCGGCGCTGTGCTCGTCAACATGGACGACACCGTGGTGTTGGCGACTGTTGTGGGTTCGAAGATTGCCAAAGCTGGCCAAGACTTCTTCCCCTTGACCGTTGACTACATCGAGAAAACCTACGCTGCAGGCAAGATCCCCGGCAGCTTCTTCAAGCGCGAAGCCAAGCCCAGCGAACACGAGACATTGACCAGCCGTCTGATCGACCGCCCCATCCGTCCTTTGTTCCCGGAAGGTTTTTACAACGACGTGCACGTGGTGATTCACACCGTGTCGTTGAACCCAGAAGTGGATGCTGACATTGCTGCGTTGATCGCTGTGTCTGCTGCATTGAGCATCTCTGGCATCCCTTTCAATGGCCCTATCGGTGCCGCTCGCGTGGGTTACATCAACGGCGAATACGTCTTGAACCCAGGTCAAACACAACGCAAAGACAGCCAGATGGACCTCGTGGTCGCGGGCACCGAAGCGGCTGTGTTGATGGTGGAATCTGAAGCGCAGCAGTTGTCAGAAGAAATCATGTTGGGTGCTGTGGTGTTCGGCCACGAGCAAGGCAACATCGCCATCAACGCCATCCACGACTTGGTGCGCGACGCTGGCAAACCAGCCTGGGACTGGGCTGCTCCTGCCAAGGACGAGCCACTGATCGCCAAGGTTCAAGCGCACGCTGAAGAAAAACTGCGCGCAGCCTATCAAATCCGCAACAAGCAATCACGCACCTTGGCTTGCCGCCAAGCCTATGCTGCCGTGATGGAAGCCCTTAAGGTCGATGGCGTTGAATTTGATTCGGTCAAAGTCGAAAACATGTTGTTCGACATCGAAGCCCACATCGTTCGCAGCCAAATCTTGGCGGGCGAGCCACGCATCGACGGCCGCGACACACGCACTGTGCGTCCTATCGAAATCCGTAACAGCGTGTTGCCACGCACCCACGGTTCTGCCTTGTTCACACGCGGCGAAACCCAAGCTTTGGTGGTCACCACTTTGGGTACCGAGCGCGACGCACAACGCATCGACGCCTTGGCTGGTGAGTACGAAGACCGTTTCATGATGCACTACAACATGCCTCCGTTCGCCACTGGCGAAGTGGGTCGCATGGGCTCTACAAAGCGCCGTGAAATCGGCCACGGCCGTTTGGCCAAGCGTGCTTTGGTGGCTGTGTTGCCAACCAAAGAAGAGTTCCCCTACACCATGCGCGTGGTGTCTGAAATCACAGAATCCAACGGTTCTTCATCGATGGCTTCGGTCTGCGGTGGCTGTTTGTCCATGATGGACGCTGGCGTGCCAATGAAAGCACACGTGGCGGGTATTGCCATGGGCTTGATCAAAGACGGCAACCGTTTTGCGGTGTTGACCGACATCTTGGGTGATGAAGATCACTTGGGCGATATGGACTTCAAAGTGGCCGGTACCACCAACGGTATTACTGCTTTGCAAATGGACATCAAGATCCAAGGCATCACCAAAGAAATCATGCAAGTCGCATTGGCTCAAGCCAAAGAAGCACGCATGCACATCTTGGACAAGATGCAAGCAGCCATGGGCGAAGCCAAGACCGAAGTGTCTGACTTTGCACCTAAGTTGTTCACCATGAAGATCAACCCCGAGAAGATCCGTGACGTGATCGGCAAGGGCGGCGCCACCATCCGTGCGTTGACCGAAGAAACCGGCACACAAATCAACATCGAAGAAGATGGCACCATCACCATCGCCGCCACGGACGGCGCCAAGGCAGAAGAAGCCAAGCGTCGCATCGAAGAAATCACGGCTGAAGTCGAAATCGGCAAGGTCTACGAAGGTCCCATCACCAAGATTTTGGACTTCGGTGCTTTGGTCAACTTGTTGCCAGGCAAAGATGGTTTGTTGCACATCAGCCAAATCGCGCACGAGCGTGTCGAGAAGGTCACCGACTACCTCAGCGAAGGTCAAATCGTGCGCGTGAAAGTGCTCGAGACAGACGAAAAAGGTCGCGTCAAGTTGTCAATGAAAGCTTTGATCGAGCGTCCACAAGCTGACCACGCACACGACGCAGCTCCTCAAGCCTAATTGGGTTTGAGAGGCGGTTGCGCACATGATGCACATCGTTGAAATCACCACGCACGGCGCCCCTGAGGTGCTGCGCGTGGGGCAGCGGCCAGTGCCGCAGGCGGGTGAGGGGGAGTTGCTGATTCGAGTCAGCGCCAGTGGCGTCAATCGCCCTGACGTGTTGCAACGAATGGGCCACTACCCCGTGCCTGCTGGCGCGTCAGACGTGCCGGGCCTTGAGGTGGCTGGTGTCATCGAATCAGGCGATGCCGATGCTTTGGCGGCGGCGGATCTGAAAGTGGGTGACCGTGTGTGCGCCTTGGTGGCCGGTGGTGGTTACGCAGAGTATTGCGTGGCGCCCGTTGCTCAGTGTTTGCCAGTGCCCGCAGGGTTGAGTGATGTCGAGGCAGCGTCGTTGCCCGAAACATTCTTTACCGTCTGGAGTAATGTGTTTGACCGTGCGCATTTGCAGGCGGGCGAAACTTTGCTTGTGCAAGGCGGCTCTAGCGGCATTGGCGTGACAGCCATTCAAATGGCCAAAGCCATGGGCGCGACCGTCATCGTCACCGCAGGCAGCGACGACAAATGTGCGGCCTGTGTGGCACTAGGCGCAGACCATGCCATCAACTACAAAACCCAAGACTTTGCGGCCGAGGCCATGCGCCTGACCGGCGGCAAGGGGGTGGATGTGGTGTTGGACATGGTGGCTGGCGACTATGTGGCGCGTGAGGTGGATTGCTTGGCAGAGGATGGTCGCTTGGTCATCATTGCGTTGCAAGGCGGCACCAAGAGCGGCTTTGATGCGGGTAAGGTGCTGCGTCGCCGTTTGCACATCACGGGCTCGACATTGCGTCCACGTCCTGTGGCATTCAAAGCGGCGATTGCACGCAATTTGCGTGAGCGTGTGTGGCCATTGATCGAAGCTGGACGCATCAAGTCTGTGGTTCATGCCACGTTTGATGCAACTTCTGCCGATGGCGCTGCGAATGCGCACCGTTTGATGGAGTCCAATCAGCACATCGGCAAGATTGTTTTGACTTGGAGTAAGTGATGAGACAAAAACTTATTGCGGGCAATTGGAAGATGAATGGCAGTTTGGCTGCCAACGACGCCTTGGTGCACGGTGTGCAGCAAGGCTTGGCGCACGCCTTGGGTGGCAAGCACGCGCAAGTGGCGGTGTGTGTGCCTGCGGCATATTTGTCGCAAGTGCAGCAGTTGGTCAAAGGCTCGGGCATGGCCTTGGGTTCACAAGACGTGTCGGCGCATGAGCAAGGCGCTTACACGGGTGAAATTTCAGCTGCGATGTTGAAAGACTTTGCGGTGCGGTACGCCATCGTGGGTCATTCAGAGCGTCGTCAGTACCACGGTGAAACCGATGAGCAAGTGGCGCACAAAGTGCAACGCGCCTTGTCGGCGGGCATCACGCCTATCGTGTGTGTGGGCGAAACTTTGGCTGAACGCGAAGCGGGCAAAACCGAAGAGGTGGTCAAGCGACAATTGGCTTCAGTGATTCACACCAACGGCCATTGCATCAGCGAAATCGTGGTGGCTTACGAGCCAGTGTGGGCGATTGGCACAGGCAAAACAGCCTCGCCAGAGCAAGCGCAAGCGGTGCATGCCGTGTTGCGTGCGCAGCTCAAAGCGGCCACTTCGCATTCGGATCGTGTGCACATCTTGTACGGCGGCAGCATGAATGCGGCGAATGCGGCTGAATTGCTGGCGCAACCGGACATTGATGGCGGCCTTATCGGTGGTGCAGCCCTCAAGGTGGCGGATTTCTTAACCATCATCGCGGCTGCGGCGCGTTGAAAGTAATCATTTTTTTCGGAGTTTTTATGAGTTTGATTTTGAATATCGTCCAAGTGGTTCAGTTGTTGGCTGCGTTGGGCATGATTGGTTTGATCTTGGTTCAGCACGGCAAAGGTGCGGACATGGGCGCGGCTTTCGGCAGTGGCAGCTCTGGCAGCTTGTTTGGTGCCAGCGGCGGCGCGAACTTTTTGTCACGCACCACCGGTGTGTTGGCAGCTGTGTTCTTTGTGTGTACTTTGGCGTTGGCGTACTTCGGTAACTTGCGTCCTGTCAGCTCTGGCAGTGTGCTTGAGGGGGCTGTAGTCGCACCTGCGCCAGTGGCGGAAGTGCCAGCTTCTGGTGCTGCACAAATCCCGACGAAGTAATCGCAAAACCTTCACGCTTCAGAGCGATTGGGGCCCTTTTTCAGGGTAAACTCTGAGGCTGTTCAGGAAGCGTTATCCCTCTTCGCTTTTGTAGAACAAACAACCCAAAGCCGTCGTGGTGAAATTGGTAGACACGCTATCTTGAGGTGGTAGTGGCGAAAGCTGTGCGA
>Ga0228703_1000329_pt1 | contig 37155 bp, 38 predicted proteins | sample McNCre217_Aug_MG_3_FD_178020 | JGI IMG/M metagenome (GOLD analysis project Ga0228703, IMG submission 178020) | Freshwater microbial communities from McNutts Creek, Athens, Georgia, United States - 29-17_Aug_MG | ecosystem: Environmental > Aquatic > Freshwater > Creek | place: USA: Georgia...
AAAGCACGCCAAGCGCTTCCCACATCAGCTTTCCGGTGGTCAGCAGCAGCGCGTTGCGCTGGCCCGCGCGCTCGCCTTCGAGCCGGATGTGCTGCTGCTGGACGAGCCGCTGAGCGCACTGGATGCTCAGGTGCGAGCCAACCTGCGCGACGAGATCCGTGCCCTGCAGATCAAGACCGGAACCACCACCATTTTCGTGACCCACGATCAGGAAGAGGCCATGGCCATGAGTGACCGAGTGGCCGTCATGAATGCCGGCAAGATCGCCCAGATCGCACGCCCGGACGAGCTGTATCACAATCCGGCCTCAGAGTTTGTTGCCGGTTTCGTCGGCCAGATGAACCGCATTCCGGCTGCCATCGATGGCGACCGCGCCCGCGTACTGGACAGCTCGGTTACCTTCCGCCCAAGCTGGACCCAGCAACCAGAAGACCTAGTGGCCCTGGTTCGCCCGGAGGCGCTGCGCCTGGAGCTGGCCGCCGCCGACAGCGACGCCGGAAACGCGACCGTGGTGGCTCGCGCCTTCCTTGGTCCGATGTCCAAGGTCTCGATGGTGCTGCGTGATGGCACCGAGGTGGCAGCGGTGATTGCCAGCGCCGACAGCACCGAGATCGTCTCCGGCAGTTCGGTTCGCATCACAGTCAAGGACGACCAGTACCTGGTGGTGGCCGCCTAAATGCAGCACCTGAGCACTGCCAAGAGCCTAAAGTTCCAGCGTTCCCTCGCCGAGAACGGTCACACCCGAACCAGCCTGGAGGCTGCCGCCGGGGAACCAGTCCTGGGCGAGGCCCCGGTCGCGGCCGTTCCGCTGGCCAGTTTCATCCACCTGAGCGACCTGCACGTCTGCGACGCAAAGTCTCCGGCGCGTGTCGAGTTCTTGGACCGGTACGCCGACCCGGACTATGCCAGCCGCGCAATCTTCGACTACGTTGGCACCTACCGCCCTCAGGAATTCCTGACCCTCCAGGTTGTCGAGGCCATGGTTCAGGCAGCCAATGCCATCCAGGCCGGACCGCTCCTTGGCGGCAAGATCGACGGCGTTCTGCTCACCGGAGACGTGATCGACAACGGTCAGCTCAACGAACTGGAATGGTACAAGGCGCTTCTTGACGGCGGGCAAGTTTCGTCGGCCAGCGGTGATTCCACCCAGGTTGAGGCCGCCCATGGCAGTCACCCCAACTTCACCGACCCGCACCACTACAAGCCGGATGCCCCGAACTCGGATCGCGCGGGCCAGCTGTGGGGAATGCAGCAGGTCCCAGGTATGGCGCAGGCCGCACAGGAGCCGTTTGAGGCCACCGGATTCACTCACGACTGGTTCGCGATTCACGGCAACCACGACGCGCTGCTCCAGGGCACGGTTAGGCCGGATCAGACCCTAAACGATCTGGTCACCGGCGACCGCAAATTGGCTGGTCTAGTCGAGGGAGCCGACCTAGAAGAGGTATTCGCTCCATTCCAGGAGGTTGGCCCGGCCGACTACCCGGACGGTTCGCTCCTGACCACCGTCGAAGTGACCGCCGATGAGGCCCGCCGCTTCGTGCAGATGTCCGACTGGATCGACATCCACCAGGGTTGCGGCCACGACCACGGCTTGACCGCCGAGGCCTCGGTGGCCTACTGGGTTCGCGACTTCGGCAAGGTTCGGGTCATCGCGCTAGACACCGTTAACGAGTGGGGCGGCTGGCAGGGTTGCCTGGACCGCGTGCAGTTTGGTTGGCTCCAGACTCTGCTTCAGGCCTCAACCGACCGCTACGTGATTCTCACCTCGCACCACCCGATGCAGGACCTGTTCAACGGCCACAAGCCGGAGGGCGTAGCCGCGCCAGCTCTCACCGATGAGGTGGCGGACCTGCTGGGACAGTACCCGAACATCATCGGGTGGGTCAGCGGACACGTGCACGACCACAACATTTCGTTTGCCAAGTCCACCCACGGAAACTGGGGATTCTGGCAGATCCGCACCGGTAGCCACATGGACTGGCCGCAGCAGGCGCGCGTCATCGAGATTGCGAAGTCTGACGATGGCCGGATCGCGATTGGAACCCAGGTATTCAACCATCTGGGCGACAACCTGCTGAGCCTGCCTGAGCTTGCCAACACCACCGAGACTCAGCTGCAGCAGCCGCTCTACCTTGCCGGCGTCTCGCGCATTCTTGCCGCAAACGACTGGCAGCGTTTCGAGGGAAGCAATTCCCTGGAGGTCCTTGAAGGAAAGCCAGAGGACCGCAACGCCTGGCTCTGGTTGCAGGACCCGCTGCGCTAGTAAGCGTTTCGGCCGCAAACCAAGATTCGTTAAATAACAAAAAGTGCGCCCAGCGAAGGGGCGCACTTTTTGTTATTTGTTGCTAGGCCTGTACCCAAGCGGTGGCGTTTGCCGGCAGCTTGCCGTCTACCAGTGGCAGTGTGCTCAGCAGAACTCGTCCCTTTGGCAGCTTGACGGCCTTGGTGCCGAAGTTGGTCACGCTGTGCCAGCCGTTTGGGCGCTTGAAGTGCAGCACATCCTTGTTGAACAGGCGGTTTACCCACTTGAGTTCCTCGACGGTCTCCAGCCCCTTACGCAGCTTGAGCGCCTTGCGGTAGAGGTTGAGGGTGCTGTTGGGATCCTTGTCTTCGACATCCACGGCATAGTTCTTGTACCACTCTGGCTGAGGCAGGTGCGAGCCACCCTCGCCGAAGCCGAACCACTCGTGGTTGGCTACCCAAGGCAGTGGCACGCGGCAGCCATCTCGGCTGAGGCCAAGGTCTGGGTTGCGGAAGAACTGCGGGTCCTGCATCAGCTCGTCGGGGATTCCCATGGCCTCCTGGAGGCCAAGCTCCTCGCCCTGGTAGAGGTAGGTGGAACCAGGCAACGCCAGGAGCAGCGCGGTCATCGCGGTCGCACGCTCCAGGCCCTGCTTCACGTTTACCTTTGGGTTAAACCGGTTAGCCTTGAACCACTTGCCGGCATCGAAGTCGCCGTCCACACCGAAGCGGGTGGCGTGGCGAATGATGTCGTGGTTGCTTAGAACCCAAGTGTTGGAGCTGCCGTTTTCCTTGGCGCGCTGCAGCGCCTTGTCGGCGAGCTCGCGAACCTTGTAGGCGTTCCAGCCGGCGCCAAGCATCTCGAACGAGAACGACTGACCGAGTCCCTTCTCGCTGGCGTAGCGTGGCATGCGCTTAGCGTGGACCCAGGCCTCGGCCACGGCCATGCGTGGCGGGTTGTACTCGTTGAAGATTTCGCGCCAGCTGGCGTAGATCTTGTGGACGTCGTCGCGGTCGAATAGGTCGTCGGTGCCGTCGTCCTTCATGACCGAAACGTCGTAGCTCTGGCGCTCCGGCAGGTGCCCGTTAGACAGGTCCTTCACCAGGGCGTGGGCAACGTCAACACGGAAGCCGTCGACTCCGCGGTCGCACCAGAACTTGATGGTCTTACGGAAGTCGGCCTTCACCTCTTCGTTGTCCCAGTTCCAGTCCGGCTGTTCCGATGCGAACAGGTGCATGTACCACTGACCCGGGGTGCCGTCCGGTTCGGTGATGCGAGTCCATGCGGTTGGGCCGAAGTGGCTGGCCAGCTCCGATGGGCGGATCTCGCCGTGCTCGCCCTTGCCGTCGCGGAAGATGTAGCGGTCGCGCTCCGGCGAACCAGGCGCGGCCTTCAGGGCCTCCTGGAACCAAACGTGGTTGGATCCAGAGTGGTTCGGCACGATGTCCGCAATCAGGCGCATGCCGTTGGAGTGCAGGGCGTCGACCAGCTGATCGAATTCCTCGAGGGTGCCGATGCGCGGATCGATGTCGCGGTAGTCGTCAACGTCGTAGCCGCCGTCGGCCAGTGCCGATGGGTAGAACGGGCTCATCCACACTGCGTCGACGCCCAGTTCCTTTAGGTACGGAACGCGCGAAATGATGCCCTTGAGGTCACCGATTCCATCAGCGTTGGCATCGGCGAAGCTGCGTGGGTAAATCTGGTAGATGACGGCCTGACGCCACCAGTGGGCATCGCCAGCGAGGAAGGTGAATTCGCTCATTAGGTTTCCTTAAAACTTGATTCCTGAACAGGGTAAAGTACGAAACCGATTACAGGGAAATCGGGGCATTTCGGCCGGGTAAATTCATTAGCCCGTGGCGCCGAATGTGCCTTAACGTTATAGAGATGAAATCCTCTTATTTGTCAACCGTTGCGGTTGCCTGTGCGCTCCTTATAGGTGCCACGTTGGTACCCATCCCCGCAAAAGCAGTTTCCGTGGGTGACTCGATGCCGCTGAAGGCGGGTCAGGTTTTTGCGAGGCTTTATGTGCCGCGATACGGCAAGACTTACGTTCGGAAAATTGCGGAAGGCACAAGCGCGTCCGTCCTGAACGGTCCGGGTTTGGGCCACTACACCGAGACCCAAATGCCGGGCGACGAGGGTAACTTCGCCATTGCCGGACACCGAGCCGCCAATGGTGGTCCGATGCTTAAGATCGACAAGCTGCATGCCGGCGACTACGCCTTCGTGAAGACCTCGGACACCTGGTACACCTACAAGTGGTTGGGAACCAAGGTCGTGAAGCCAACCAACGTTGGCGTTATTTACCCGATTCCGGTTGGTTTAGCAGGTGCGGCTTCCGGTGGCCACTACATGACTTTCACAAGCTGCACCCCCGTGCACGTGAACACCTTCCGTATTGCAGCTTGGTTCGAGCTAGAAGCCGAACAGCCAGTCTCCGAGGGTCAGCCACAGTTGCTTACCGATCAGCTTAAGTAGCCACATCTTTTAGTTAGAGCGAAGGGGCGGGAACCGATTGGTTCCCGCCCCTTCGCTTATTTGCCAGAGCTAATCAAGTTCCTACCTGGCCAGGCGGCGGCGTACGAACCACGCTGCCAGTCCAAGTGCAATCAGAATAGTTGGAATCGAGTCGTCCTGAGGCATCTGCTCTTCGCCACCGGTGAAGGCAAGAACCTTCAACTTAGGGTTCTGAAGCGCTGCTGCACCCAGGGTGATGATTCCACCGTTTGGCTTCTTCACAGGGTTGTTCTTGATGCTGGCGATTCGGATGAAGGTGATTACCTCGTTGGAATCGTTGGCAACAGTGCCGGCTGCCGCAGTGCTGCCACCGTTGGAGCCCGAACCACTGGACGATCCACCGGTGTTTCCGGAGGTGGAAGAGTCTGCGGTCGCGTTCTCATCGGTGGTTACCGAAGCAACGTTGATAACCTTGCCGGCCTCTACGTCCTTGGCGGTCAGCGCGTGCTTTGCGCTGCAGGTGTAATAGGCGCCTGGAAGCAGCTCGGTGGCTGGATTGCCGTTGTCGCAGGTGAGGTAGCCGGCGTTGTTGTCCACCACGTTCACGTTGTGAAGCGCGATGTTTCCGGTGTTAGTCACGGTGATCGTGTAGTGGATAAAGCCACCCAGGTCGGTAGGCAGGCTGCCCACCTGCTTCTTCACGATGCTGATTGCAGGGTGAGCTGCCAGCGGAACTGTGACGAGGTTGCTGGTGGCGCCGATTGGGCTTAAGCCGGTCGAGCCCGAACCGCTTCCGGTTGAACCACCCGAGTTTCCGGTACCAGAGTTGCCACCGACTGGGCCGGAAACCGAACTCGCGGTGACGTTGGCCACGTTATCCACCTTGCCGGCAGCCATGTCGGCATTGGTTACCACGTGAGTTGCGGCACAGGTGATGGTCGCTCCAGGGGCCAACGCTGCAGTCGGGTTGCCCGGGCTGCAGGAGCCGATAGTTGCATTGTTATCGGTAACGGTTGCGTTGGTGAGGCTGACGTTTCCGGTGTTGGTAACCACAATCTTGTAGGTAATTACGTCACCAGCCTTGGCAGGAGCAGCACCATCTAGGGCCTTGGTTATCGAAACGCCGGCTACAGGAGTCAGGGGCAGCGATACCAGGTTGGAGTTGACGTTCAGGCTTCCTGTGGTGCTGGAAGCTGCGGCTACGTTGTCCACCTTGCCGGCAGTCATGTCTGCATCGGTAACCACGTGGGTTGCCAAACAGGTGATGCTGCTTCCGGTTGCCAGGGTTGCGGGCAGCGTGACGCTACAGGTTCCAACGGTTGCATTGGCATCGGTCACGTTGACGTTGCTCAAGGTGAGGTCACCGGTGTTGGTGACCGTGATCTTGTAGGTGATCATGTCGCCAACCTTGGCCGGTGCAGCACCGTTTAGGGCCTTGGTGATGCTCATGCTTGCAACCGGGCTTGCGGACGGCGCGGTCAACGGTAGCGTGATTGTGTTGCTGGTGGCGTTCACCGGGGTCGAACCGTTGTAAGTGCCGGCAGCAGTTGCAGTGTTCACAACGCTTCCAGCAGAAACATCGTTAGGTGTAACCGTGTAGTTTCCGGTACAAACGATTTGCGAACCTGGTGCCAAAGTTGGAACCGCAATTGTCGGGCTACAGCTGAGAGTGCCGATTTTGAGGTCCGTCACGGAGACTGCAGTCAAAACCATCGTTCCATTGTTGGTTGCAACAATTCTGTAGGCGACCACATCACCCGCCTTAGTGGGCGCTGCACTGGTATACGACTTCACCACAGCAAGGCTTGGTGTAGCGGTCAGTGGATCTGTAACCGTGTTTGAGTCATCGCTTAGGTCTACTGGGCTAGTGGCTCCGTTGTTGGCGGTCACATGGGCAACGTTTGCAATCGAGCCGAGTCGCATGTCTGTAGAAGTAATTCTGTAGCTCGTCGAACAGGTAAAGCTCGTACCACTTACCAACGTCACTGGGAAGGAAACGGAAACCCCTGGTGTTCCCTGAGTACACGCAGTAAGGGCGAATGGAGCCTTGGCGTCTGTCACATTGGTAACAACTGCAGAACCTGCGCCATCGCTTGTGACAACGATGGAATAAATTACTTGGTCACCCTCATTTACCGGCGCATTATTTGTGCGAGTCTTTACCACTGACACGTGAGGAAGACTTGGCACGTCAAGCGGCGTATCCGTCCGGTTCGAGTAAATCGGTGCAGGAATCTGAGTCGAAGTGATGCTTGCGGTGTTGTAGGAATGACGGGCATTGGCTTCATTGAGGGTTGCAATGTGAATTGCCGTACAAGTCATTGAAGCGCCAGCAACGAGGCTGGTTGCCGGACAGGTAACGCCAGTGGTCGTCGGGTCCGCCACAACTATTCCAGTGAGGGTCACGGAACCGGTGTTTGTGACTGTAATCGAATACGAAATGGTGTCGCCAGCGGTGTAAGGGCCAGTTGAAAGTGCTGTGCCGTTCCTGGCGACGCCTGTAACACTCTTCACAATTCGCAGTGCAGCTACGGTTGTGATGTCTGCCGATTGTGCGGTGATGGTAGTTGTTCCGGTGCTACCGGAGGCCACTGCTGTATTAATAATTGTTCCAGCAGTTAGATCAGCTGCAGTCACGTAGTGACTTGCAGTGCAGTCGAAACTAGCGCCAGAGACTAGCGTAATTCCAGTATCAAGTGCGTGCGGCTGTGATACACAAACGAGGGTGCTATTTCCATTTACATCTGTTGCCCGTGCATCAGTTAGGACGACCCCGGTTAAGGTCACATTGCCATCGTTAGTTACCGTAATTCCATAGGTAAGAATATCGCCTACCGCACTCGGGTACTGACCAGTGTTTGCGTTTGCTCCTGTTGCCTGAATCTTGAGTACATTTAGCGATGCGCCTACGCGCGTGACTACAGGGTTTGACTGCATTGTGAGTGACTGGCTTCCACCGCTGTAGCTTGCAGTAGCGGTGTTGGTAACCTGCTTGGCTGCTAGGTCTGCTGAAGTAATCGGATAGGTAACGTCGCAGGTGAATCCTTGTGTTGGTGCCAACGTAGCAGGCAATACAAGGGAGCAGTTGCCAACGACGGCCGTAACGCCGAGGTCATCGGCCAGACTTACAGACGTAACCGTTCCGGTGCCAATGTTTGTTACAGCTATCGAGTAAACGATTGTGTCACCGACATTGCTTGGCTTATTTGTAGAGGTCTGAGTTTTTACTACGGACAGCTCGTAGCTTGTGCTGCGAACAGGTGTAGGGGGGTGGAAATGGGGGTCGTCACCGTATTGCTTGAAATTGGTGATCCATTTCCATTGTTGCGAAGGCTTGCAACGTTTGTGATTGTTCTGGAGGAATAGTCTGCCGAAGTGACTATGTGGGTCGCAGTGCACGTGAATGATGAGTTGGTTCGAGAAGTGTTCACGGACAACGTTGCAGGGCTTGAGCTTGCAGGGCTTGGGGATGCATTGGTTGCGGTACTTGTCGGCGTAGCGGCAGCCGACGACTGTGGACAGGTCAAAGAATTGGCGTTGGGGTCGCTCACAGAGACGTTGCCATTGTCAAATCCAGTAACTACGAGAGAATAAGTAATGGTGTCCCCGACATTGGCAGGGTTGGCTGATGTTTGCGATTTTATGATGGCCAATCCGGTAACCGGTGAATTCACGGTTACGGTCGCAGTGGCAGTTGCCTGAGGCGCAGATGAAGTGACGGTTAAAGTGTTTGTATGCGTACCCGAAGGTATGGCGTTCTGAACCCAAGTGCCATAGAGCACGACACCAGGGGAGAGAACATAGGTGGTATCTATTGCTGAGCCGCTCAGGGAAGACGATGCGTAAAGGCTAATCGTTTGACCCGGTGCTGCAATCAGTCCTGAACCATTGTCGACCGGAACGATGTTGGTCACATCTTTGTTGCCGGTATTTGTGACTGTGTAGCAGTAGCGAACATTTTGAGATGTCGCGTTATAGGTTGCTGCGGAAACAGTGCTGGAACAGTCAGTTCCGTTGGCAGAGATGCTCTTGGTCACGCTTAGGCTCGAGCCGAGGCCGCCAAGGTTGCCGACGCCACGGAAGTTGACGGTCTGGTTACCGGCCGAAACGGCTTCCGGTGCTCCCGGGTAGGTGACGTTGATGTAGCTGAGTGCCGCCTGCATGTTTCCCGTTGGGTTGGCGTTTGGTTTGCAGTGGATGACGGCGTCGGAACGAACAACAATATTTGCTCCCGCAAGTATGTTCTGCACGGTGAAAGTGACAGTCTTGGTTGCACCGCTGGTGAACTCTGCTCCACCATTTCCAGTTACCACAGCACCGCTGTTAACCACCGATGCGCTGGTGCCGGCGGTGTTCATGCCGGAATCAGTGCCTCCGGTGCCAGTGCCCAGAACGGTGTTAGGCGACACGTAGGTGTTGTTGATCGCGCCGGTGTTGACCTTGAGGTGGCTGGCGTCGGTTAGCGGGGTGAGGGAGGTTCCCGACTGGCCGGTGGCATCCCAAGTGTAGGTAAGCGCGATTTCGGCCTTATACGGCGCTGGCTGCTTGGTTGGGGTGGCAGAGGTATTTAGTTCTAGGAGGAACGATGCGATATCGCCGCACTTGTAGTTGGTGCCAAGGAGCTCGCCCTTGTCATAGGTGACGGATCCATCGTTCCAAGCACCACCACCCGTGGTGTGGCTATAGGAGTCAAAAACCGGGGCTTTAAACGAAACCGCATTGATGGTTGCAGTTGCGGCATTCGCAGGTTGGATTACGCCGGAAAAACCGGAGGCAATCAAGGCAAACAGGCTCGCGATGGCGGCGGACTTGGTGAATTTGCGCATAGTGCACATCCCCTTTATCAACCCCTGACGGGGCGCTCCTCATGTAAAGCGAAGTTCTTTCAAAGCTGCCAGCATTGAAAATATTCGCCTATACGAACATAAGGGGTTATCCCCCGATAAAAGGGTAAAAACAAAGGTAAACCCCACCGCCCGAGGACGATGGGGTTTACCTTCGGCAAATACCGGTGGTTATTACCTGTTTTGCGCGAGATTTAGTGGGTGCTTGGCGCCTGCTCGACCTCGGTGCGGTCGCCGCTCCACAGGGTGTGGAAGGTGCCGTCCAGGTCTACGCGCTTGTAGGTGTGCGCACCGAAGAAGTCGCGCTGACCCTGAACCAGGGCAGCCGGAAGGCGAGGCGAGCGCAGGCCGTCGTAGTACGAGAGCGACGAAGCAAACGCAGGAACCGGAATTCCGGCCAGCGAGCTGTTTGCGACAACCTTGCGCCACGACTTCACGCTTTCGGCAACTGCCTGCTTGAAGTATGGGTCGAAGATCAGGCTCTCGAGTGCCGGGTTCTTGTCGTAGGCATCGGCGATGCGGTTCAGGAACTGCGCACGGATGATGCAACCGCCGCGCCAGATCTTGCTGACAGCGCCCAGGTTGATTTCCCAACCGTATTCCTTGGCTCCGGCACGGATTGCGTCGAAGCCCTGAGCGTAGGCGACCAGCTTGGATGCGTAGAGCGCGCGGCGAACGTCCTCGACGAAGGCAACCTTGTCCTCGATGGTCCAGGTAGTTGCATCGGCAGGGAGACCGTCAACCGCGGCACGCTGCGAAGCCTGTGACGAAAGCGAGCGAGCGAATACGGCCTCGGCGATGCCCGAAACCGGGGTGCCCAGGTTGAGCGCGGTCTGAACGGTCCAGACTCCGGTGCCCTTCGAGCCGGCCTGGTCCAGGACCACGTCGACGAATGGCTTGCCGGTCTTGGCGTCTACCTGCTTGAGGACCTCGGCGGTGATCTCGATCAGGAAGCTCTCCAGGGTGCCCTTGTTCCACTCACCGAAGATCGCGGCGATCTCGGCCGGGGTGTAGGCGCCGGCCTGGCGCAGAATGTCGTAGGCCTCTGCGATCAGCTGCATGTCTGCGTACTCGATGCCGTTGTGGATCATCTTCACGAAGTGGCCAGCGCCGTCGGTGCCAACGTGGGTAACGCAAGGCTCGCCTTCGGCAACCGCCGCGATGGAGGACAGGATTGGACCAAGGGTCTTGTAGGCCTCGGCCGAGCCACCAGGCATGATCGATGGACCCTTCAGGGCGCCCTCTTCACCGCCCGAGATTCCGGCGCCAACGAAGTTGATGCCCTTGGCGCGTACGTCTGCCTCGCGGCGGATGGTGTCGGTGAACAGCGCGTTTCCGCCATCTACGATGATGTCGCCCGGCTCGAAGCGCTCGGCTAGCTGTGCGATAACGGCATCGGTGCCCTTGCCGGCCTGCACCATGATGATGGCGGTGCGTGGCTTGGCGAGCGATGCCACGAAGTCATCGATGGTCTCGGATGCGATGAAACCGGCCTCTGGGTGCTCGTTGATAAGCAGCTCGGTGCGCTCGAACGAACGGTTGTAAACGGCAACGGTGTTGCCCTCGCGGCTGGCCAGGTTGCGGGCCAGGTTGGAGCCCATTACGGCCAGACCAACTACACCGATGTTTGCCTTACCGGCATTGCTTGAAGTCATGAATAGTCCTCGGAAATTGAGTGGGTTAGAAACGCGAATGTAAGTACGCCAATGGACTTGCTACAAGTTTAACCCCGCATCGGCGCGGGTTTTGCCCGGCTTGCCGGGTTAGCTGAAGCTGAAGTAGCCGAGCGCCAAAATACAGGCGGCGATCAGGATGATTGCCACGATGTAGGTGGCCGCCATTTTCTTGCTGGCGATGTGTTCGCCCATCAGCTTCTTGTCGCGTGCAATGCCGTACATGAAGGCAAGCAGCGGCAGCAACAGGATCGCGTTCAGCACCTGGGTGAGCACCAGGATCGGCACCATCGGTGCGCCCGGGATGAGCACGAGGCTCATGGCCAGCAGGGTGACGAAGCCGAAGGTGCCGTAGAACAGCGGGGCTTCTTTCATGTCGTCGTCCAGGGCGGCGGGCTGACCGGTTAGGTCGGTGACTGCGTAGGCCGTGGAAAGCGGGAGGATCGAAGCGGCAAGGAGCGCGGCGCCGATGAGGCCGGTGGCGAACAGGGCCTTGGCGAATCCGCCGGCCATCGGTGCCAGTGCGGCAGCGGCCTGGGCGGCATCGGTGATCTTGGTGATGCCACCGGCGTTCAGGGTGCTGGCACAGGTGACCACTACGAAGAAGCCGATGATGCCGGTGAGGAGCGCGCCGATCCAGACATCAACGCGAAGGTAAGGCATGTCTTTGATGGTGAGGCGCTTGTCTACCACGTAGCTCTGGATGAACGACAGGCCCCACGGCGCGAGGGTGGTTCCCAGCGTTGCGGTGGCGATAAGCATGGAGTCCTTGGTTAGCGGCATGCTCGGAACCACGGCACCCTGGAAGGCGTGGCCCCAGTCGGGCTTGGCGAAGAATGCGGCCGCGATGTAGCAGATGAATACCGCTGAGAGCAGAAGCAGGACGCGCTCCACGTTTCGGAAGTTACCGCGCAATACCAGTGCCGAAACCGCGAACGCGGCCAGGGGGACGGCGATGTAGCGGGAGACGCCGAAAAGTTCGGCTCCGGCAGCGATTCCGGCAAACTCTGCCGCGGTGGTGCCGATGTTGGCCCCCAGCAGCGCGATGATCGCCAGGGTGGCGGCACGCGCGCCGTAGCGCTGACGGATCAGACCGGCAAGGCCCTGTCCGGTGACTACGCCGATGCGAGCACCCAACTGCTGGAAAAGAATCAGGGCGATGGTGCTGATGGTGAGCACCCAGAGCAGTTGGTAGCCGAAGCCGGCACCAAGCTGCGAATAGGTGGTGATTCCGGCGGGGTCGTCATCGGAGAGGCCGGCAAGTAGGCCCGGGCCGAGGACGCCCAGCATTGCCACGAAGCGGGCGCGGGTGAACCTACGGGAAACCTTGGTGACCGATGCTGTTTCGGTGGATACGGTGTTCTGCTTGGCCATTAGCTTCGGCCTTCCTGCCATGGCCAGTTGCGCGTCGAGCGCTCGGCGACCAGGGCGTCCACCACGTCATCGGACATGATTCGGCCGATTGGGCGATTTTCTTCGTCGACTACCACTAGCGAGCCACCGCGGTTGGCGGTCAGCTTTTCGATTACCTCTTCGAGGTCGGCTTCCGGGCCAACAGTCTCCGGGACCGAGTCGTTCTTGATGTTGCCCACCAGCGAGCGCGGGTTGGCCTGGAACAGGTCGATCAGGTGCAGGTCGTCTAGCAGGCGACCATCCTCGTCTACCACCACGATGCACTGGACGTCGTTGTTGTCCAGCTCCAGCAGGATCTTGCGGGCGTCGGCCACGGTGTCCGACTGTTTGAGGATTACCAGTTCCGAGGTCATGAAACCGCCGGCCTCGTCGTCATCGTAGGTCAGCAGTTCCTGGAGGTCGCGTGCGGTCTCCAGGTCCATCGCCTCAAGCATCGCCTCGCGGTCTTCCTCGGGAAGTTCGCGCAGTGCATCGACGGCCTCGTCCGGCTCCATGCGTGCCAGGAGGTCGGCGGCCTGGTCTACCGGAGCGTGCAGCAGCAGGTCTTCGAGGTCGTCCGCGTCCATTTCCTCCATGGCGTCGGCGGCCACTTCGGGGTCCAGGATCTCAAGCAGCACCTGGCGCTCGTGGCGTCCGAGGTCCTCGAGTAGGTCCGCTAGTTCGGCTGGGCGCAGCTTGGTTAGTGCGGTGTTCTGCTTGCGCAACTTGGTTGGTTCACCCGGGCGGCCAAACGACTGAATACCCGTCCAGTCGATTACCTTGCCCGGTGTTGCGCTTCGTCCGGCGGAGCCCGGAAGTACGCGGCGCAGGAAGCTGCGGAAGCTAACGTCAACGGCAACCACAAAGTAGGAGCGGGCAATTTTGGTGAGGTAAAGGTCGGAGGCGCGAACTACGCGGGCGCCGTTGACGTCTAGCAGCTGGTGGTCGATCATGTCGTCGTTCGCCAAGAACTCGCCGTCGCGGCGTTCATAGTCGCGCAGGTCGATCTTGGTAGAAGAGAGGCTCACGCCATCGCTGGTTATGTCTGAGACGTTCTGAATGGGAAGGAAGGAACGGCGCAAACCGATGCGCACGATGATTCCGGAAACCTTTGGGTGGTCGCCGGAGTCCCAGCGAATGACGGTGTCTGCCACTCGGCCGACTACCTTGCCGTCGGGGGAGCGAACCGGACGGGTGATAAGTCCGCTGGCGCTGACCAGGGTTTGGACCAGGGCCTTACGTGCGGGGTCGAGGTTTGCCAGCTCGCCGGCAACAAGGTTGCGCGGGTTCAACTTGGTGGTGCGGGTACTGCTTGCGTTTGGCATGCAGTCCTCCTCTGACCTAGCGAATTATGGTGTCAGGCATGGAACCGCCCACCAGAATTTTACTTTCTATACGACTATTTACCTTCTCATTACCGGGTTGCCGGCGGGTTAACGGAGGGCAAACCGGCTTCCGGGTGCGCCAGTAGTTTGCGACTCATTTGAATCACAAAAAAGTACCTCGAATTCCTAAGAACTTTAACAAAGAGCGAGAGGCATTCTTTTAGTGCGGAAACGATGAAACCAAGCCATTAAGAACTCCGCAGGAAAGAGCCTCAAAATGAGCACCAACAAGACTTTCGCGGCAGCAACAATTGCGGCAGCACTGGTACTGGGTACCGGAGTCGTTGCCATGGCGGCAGACGCCACACCAACCCCGACCACCTCGGCTAGCACCGCGGCCACCCCGACCCCGGCGCCTACCCTCACGGACAAGCAGGCCGCACGCCAGGCCAAGCAGGCTGCGCTTGCAAAGTTCAAGGCAGACATGGCGGCATGGCAGGTCCAGAAGACCGCTTACGATGCGGCCGCTAAGCCAATCCTGGATGCCTACAAGGCCGCACTTGCGACCGCCAAGGCCACCAAGGACGCCGCGCTGGCCAAGCTACCGGCGCTGCCTCCACGCCCGGTAAACCCAAACGGACACAACGACTAGTAGCCACTCCGGCAATAAAAGTGGGGCCCACCTCGTCGGTGGGCCCCACTCTTGCACTTGGCGCGGCTGCGGCTCGCGCCCTAAACCTATAGACCGTGCTTTGCGCGATAAACCGCGACCAGGGCATTGGCGTGGCCGTGACCCATGGCGTGCTCGGTCTTGAGCCAGGCAACCTGTTCCATGTGCTTCAGATCATGCACCTGCTCGAGCGCCTTCATCCAGTGGTCGATCGGCTGGCCATACTTCTTCTCGATGGAAGGGAAATAGCTTGCTGGTCCCTGAACTTTTTCGGTCATGGTGTCATCCTAGGCGCTCGCTGGGGCTCCGGTCGAGGTGCGAATAACCAAGGTGGGCTCCAGGGTGACCGTGGTCAGCTCTGCTTCGGTTTCCGCCAGCTGTTTCAGTGCCTCCTCGGCGGCAAGTCGGCCGAGTTCGAAAGCGTGCACGTCCACGGTTGTCAGCGCGCTGCTTGGGCTCTTGCTCAGTGAGGTGTTGTCGTAGCCAACCACCGAGATGTCGCGTCCGGGTTCCAGCCCCAAGGCGAATGCGGCATCCAATACGCCGAGTGCGGCCTGATCGTTGTGGGCAAAAATTGCGGTCGGGCGTTTGCTGTCGCTGAGCAGTGCACGGGCGATGACTTCGGTTTCTTGCCTGGAATAGCTGCCGGCAACTACCAGTGGTTCGAGGCCGGCAGTCTCCATGGTCGCCAGGTATCCGGCGGTGCGGTCTAGGTAGCCGTCGCTCGGTGGGTTGGCCATAAAGGCGATACCTCGGTGCCCCAGTGAAATCAGGTATTCGGTTGCCTCGGTTGCACCCTTATAGTTGTCCGAAACGATGCTGATAGCCCCGCTGACCTGGCGCATCACGGAAACCATTTTTACGCGCGAAAGGTACTTTTTCAGGGCCCTGTCTGAGAGCGTGAGACCGGCTGCAATGACAATGTCCACCCGGTTTTCGAGCAGGGTCTCGAGCGCCTCGACGTCCTTGCTGCCGTCGATTTTGCCAACCGCTAGGACGGTGTGTTTGCCACCGGCATCGGTGACTTCGCGGATCCCATCGTGAATGTCGGCAAACAGGTCGTTGTGCAGATCCTGAAGGAAGACGCCGATGGTCAGCTGCTCTTTTCCCGCCAGTTGGGCGGCCACTCGGTTGGGTCGATATCCCAGTTTCTTGCCCACCGAGAGGATGTGCTCGCGGGTCTCGACGCTCACTCCGTAGGCGTCTCGGTAGGCCAGCGAAACCAGCGCACGGGAGACTCCCGCTTCGCGGGCGACGTCCTCCATGGTTACTGTTTGCATTTTTTCCTCTTGTGACTATTATTGACACTACAATCTAGAGCGCTCTAGATAAATACGCAAGAATCTCCCGAAAGGCCGTGGCATGACCGCAAGCGACAACTCCGCTCCAAAGGTTGGTATCGCACCCGACTCCTGGGGTGTCTGGAATGCGGTAGACGCCGCCCAGCCCGGCCCAGAGCAGTACCTGCGCGAAGTACAGGAAGCCGGCTACCACTGGACCGAAATCGGTCCATACGGATACCTGGGCACCGATGCCGGCAAGCTCGCCGCAGACCTGGCCGCCCACGACCTCTCGGTCTCCGCCGGAACCGTCTTCACTGGACTTCACCGCGGTGCCGCCGAAATCGAAAACGCTTGGAAGGCTGTGTCCGAGGTCGCCGTCTTGGTCAAGCAGCTTGGCGCCGAACACCTCATCACCCTGCCCGAGATGTGGGCCCGTGACGAGCACGGACACATCTCGAGCGCACGCGAATTCAGTGCCGAGGAATGGAGCAACTTCCTAACCGGTCAGAACGAAATCGGTAAGCGCCTGCTGGAAGAGTTTGGCCTGAAGCAGCAGTTCCACGCCCACGCCGAGACCCAGGTTGGCGACGAGAAGGAAATCGTTCGCCTGTTGGAGGGCACCGACCCTCAGTACCTGAACCTCTGCCTCGACACCGGACACTACGCCTACTACTTCGGTGACTCCTACGAGCTCATCAAGAAGTACCCGGACCGCATCGGTTACCTGCACCTGAAGCAGGTGGAGCCGGTCCTCATGGCTCACGTCCTAAAGAACGACATCTCGTTCGTCGAGGCAGTGCAGCAGGGCCTCATGGTCGAGCCACCTTACGGTGTGCCTGCCTACGGTCCGATCCTTGCCGCCGCCCAGGAGGCAAACCCAGGAATCTTCGCGATCATTGAGCAAGACATGTACCCGGTCGGAGACTTCTCCAAGCCGCTACAGATTGCCAAGCGAACCCGCGAATACATCGAGCGTTGCGGTACCGAAGTTCGGTTCCGCTAAGCCCACGCCGAACAAACAACAAAAATCCCTAATTACTAGTTGAAAAGGAAAGCAACATGACTAACAAGATTCGTGTCGCGATCATCGGTGCAGGCCTAGCGGGACAGGCTCACGCCTTCGGTTACCGCACCGCCTCTATGGCGGTCTCGGCAAACATTGCAATCGACCTGGTGGCTATCGCCGACCCAAACCTGGCGCTGGCACAGAAGGTGGCCGACCGCTACGGTTTCGCCAAGGCCGTCTCGGACATCGATGAGGTCATCAACGACCCAAACATCGACGCCATCAGCGTTGCGCTGCCAAACTTCCTGCACGACGAGGTGCTGCCAAAGGTTCTGGCCTCGGGTAAGCACGTCTTCACCGAGAAGCCAATCGGCCGTACCCTGGCCGAGAGCAGCCACCTGTTCGGTCTGGCCAAGGAGGCCAAGGGCCTCACCGGTGTTGGTTTCTCTTTCCGTCGTCTGCCAGGTCTGGCAGCACTTGCCCAGGCAGTGCGCGAGGGCAAGCTCGGTGAGATTCACACCGTCCGTGCCTGGTACAACGCCGACTACGCCTCCAACCCGAAGGGTGCCCTCAGCTGGCGCTTCTCGCAGGAGGAGTCCGGTGGTGGTGCGCTGCTCGACATCGGTTCGCACGCCATCGACGCACTGCACTTCGTTGCCGGCGAGATCGAGACCGTGACCAGCGCGACCCTTAAGACCGTAATCACCGAGCGCCCGAAGCCAGTTGCTGGCGCAATCGGCCACGGCGGTTCGGACAGCACCGAGTTCGGCCCGGTCACCAACGACGACATCGCTCTCCTCTCGGTGGTTCTGAAGAATGGTGCCGTGGGCACCGTTTCGATGAGCCGCATCGCCCACGGCGTGCCAAACTCGCTTGGTATCGAGGTGTTCGGCACCAACGGCAAGGGCTCGTTCGACTCCGAGTCGGCTGGCGAGTTCCACATATACGTGAACGACCCAAGCGACAGCACTTTCAACGGCACCCGCCGCATCATCACCAGCCCGGCACACCCTTACTTCGCAGATGTGGCAGCGATGCCTGGCGGTGGAGTGGGCACCGGCTATGCCGAGGCCTTCACCGCTGAAATCCAGGAGTTCTTGGTCAGCATCCAGACCGGAAAGCCGATGGACACCGACTTCGCCACTGCCCAGGCGATGATGAAGGTTGTAGACGCAGCACTCAAGTCCAGCGCGACCAACGCGCCGGTAAAGCTGTAACAACCGAACGCATTACCCAGTCGGGGCGGTCTTAGGGGGCCGCCCCGATTGGGCCCTTAAGGGGCGTATTCGTGCCAGACTTTACCCATGATCAATGCCGCCGAAACCCTGCGAATGCTCACCCCTACCGCCACCGACTTCGTCGAAGTTGCCGTGCTGGAACGAGCCGGTCTGGTCGAGTCTCGACACCGCGGAATCGCATCTCTAGTTGGCCCCGACGGCAATGTCATCGATCACCTTGGTTCGTCCAAGCGCGTAATTTTCCCGCGCAGTTCCGTCAAGCCCCTGCAGGCCGTGGCGATGGCTCGTGCTGGACTAAAACTGACCGGGCAGCACCTGGCCATTTCGCTTGCTAGCCATCAGGGGACTGAAGCCCACACCAAGTTGGTGGCCGAGGTCCTTGCCGGAGCCGGTCTGACCCCGGACGCACTTCAGTGCCCGGTTGCGTGGCCGGGAAACGCCTCGGCCCGCGCTGCCGCCACCGAGGAAACCCGCCTGGCCTTCAATTGCAGCGGAAAGCACGCCGGTTTTTTGGCAACCTGCGTGGCCGCCGGCTGGGACACCGAAACCTACCTTCATGCCGACCACCCGCTGCAGGCACTCATTCGTGAGGTGCTCGAGGAGTATTCGGGGGAGGCGATCCTGCTTTCGACCGTGGACGGCTGCGGTGCTCCGCTGCACACCATCACCGTGGACGGCCTAGCCCGCGCCTTCGGCAAATTTGCCGCCACCGAAACCGGAATTGTTGACGCAATTTTGGCCAACCCTTGGGCCGTGGGAGACACCAAGAGCCCGGACGCGCTGGTGATGGAGCAGGGCATGGTTGCCAAACTTGGCGCCGAGGCCGTCTTTGCAATCGGGCTGCGCGATGGTCACGGTGTAGCGGTAAAGATCGCCGATGGCGGCCTTAGGGCGGCTCCGTTGGTCGCGCTCAAGTTGCTACAGCGCAACGGCCTGATTGAAGAGTCGGTTTACGCCGACCTGACCGAGCAACTGGCGGTCAAGAGCATGGGTGGCCAAGAGGTGCTGGGACTGCTCCGCGCACTCTAGGAGCAAGACTTCCGGACGAGTTCGGTCACCTTATTTTCGGTTTCTGGCGTCAACGTCTGTAGCGCGAATGCCACCGGCCACATATGGCCGTCATCCAGGGACGCCCCTTGATTGAAGCCGAGGGTGCAGTATCGGGTCTTGTATTTCAATCCGCTCTGGAAGAAGAAAATGTTCTTTCCATCGAGGTAAAACGCCGGCATCCCGTACCAGACCTTCGGGTGCAATGCCGGGCAAGTTTCCTTGGCTATTTCGTAGATTCGAGTCGCCATTTCGCGGTCGGGCGAACCCATCTTTGCAATATTTCCGAGGAAATCATCGAGGTCCTGCTCGGGGGTGTTTGCCTTCGCCATTTTGCGCTCCTTGAAAATCAGTCTTCCACTCATCGGAAACCTACACAAACCATTCAGGACATAGTTTCTAGAATGTAATCAGAGGCAAAGGAGCCCCTGATGACCGCAATCGCAGTTCGAAGCCACAGCGTGGCTGGGCTGCGCGCGGTCTTTTCGTTTAACCAGGCTTGCTGCAATGGCGCAGCAGCCCAAACCATGGCCGCCAGTTATGGCAGCTATATGTCGGTCGCAAACTAGGCGACGGTAACTCCGCTAGTTAGCCCCGCGCACTAGGTTGCGCAACTCACACACCTAATAACGGGTGAATAACTCAATATCCGCGCATCCTCGGAGCGCACAACAAAATGGCCATCCACTTTCAAAGGCGAAAGAAAAAAGCATGACTAGCAGCACCGTTTCCCCTGTAACCATCACCGAGTTGAACCCGCAGGCCGTTGGCCTGGACGAATGGGTCAAGCAGGTAGCAGCCCACACCCAGCCGGACCGCATCGTTTGGTGCGATGGTTCCGCGCGCGAATACCAGGTTGCCGTAAACGACCTCGTGGCTTCCGGCACCCTTATCAAACTGAACCCGGAACTGCGTCCAAACTCTTACCTGGCTCGCACGGCCCCTTCGGATGTGGCCCGCGTTGAGGAGCGTACCTTCATCTGCTCCGAGGAACAGGCGGATGCCGGGCCCACTAATAACTGGATGGCTCCGGAAGCAATGAAGGAGCTATTGGCACCGCACTTTGCGGGTTCCATGGCCGGCCACACCATGTACGTCATCCCCTTCTCGATGGGTCCGCTGGATTCCCCGCTGGCTCGCTTCGGTGTGGAGATCACCGATTCGGCCTACGTCGTGGTGAACATGCACATCATGACCCGAGTTGAGCCGGAGATCTTCGACCGCATCCGAGGCGGCGCCGACTGGGTCGCCACCCTGCACTCGGTGGGTGCCCCAAACGACCAAAGCGCGTGGCCTTGCAACGACGAGAAGTACATTTCGCACTTCCCGGACAGCATGGAGGTCTGGTCTTTCGGTTCCGGCTACGGCGGCAACGCACTGCTGGGCAAGAAGTGCATGAGCCTGCGCATTGGTTCGGTGTTGGCCCGCAACGAGGGTTGGCTGGCCGAACACATGCTGATCCTGCGCCTGATCAACCCCGAGGGTAAAAAGTTCCACCTGACCGCAGCGTTCCCATCGGCGTGCGGCAAAACCAACCTGGCCATGCTGCAGCCAAGCCTGCCGGGCTGGAAGGTGGAGACCTTCGGCGACGACATCGCCTGGATCGGTCTGGCACCAAACGGCCGCTTCCGCGCCATCAACCCCGAGAACGGCTTCTTTGGTGTTGCCCCGGGAACTAGCGTGAAGACCAACCCGGTTGCCATGGATCTGGTTGGGAAAGACACCATTTTCACCAACGTCGCCCTCACTGCCGATGGCGATGTCTGGTGGGAGGGAATGAGCAAGGTGGCTCCCGAGGGTCTCACCGACTGGCAGGGCAACGCCTGGGATCCGGCTTCGGGTAAGCCGGCCAGCCACCCGAACGGCCGATTCACCTCGCCGGCCGCCAACTGCCCAACCATCAGCGAGGACTGGGACGACCCCCACGGAGTGGAACTGGACGCGATCGTTTTCGGTGGCCGCCGTGCCAAGGGCGTTCCACTGGTCACCGAGGCGTCGGACTGGCGTCACGGAGTATTCCTGGGCGCAACCATGGCTTCGGAGCAAACCGCCGCGGCCGAGGGTCCGGTGGGCAAGGTGCGCCGCGATCCGTTCGCGATGCTGCCGTTCACGGGCTACAACATGGCCGACTACTGGCAGCACTGGCTCAGCTTCGGCGACCGCCACGACCTGCACCTGCCAAAGATATACCGCGTCAACTGGTTCCTAAAGAACGAGGCCGGGCAGTTCATTTGGCCAGGTTTCGGCGAGAACGCACGCGTGCTGCGCTGGATCGCCGAGCGCCTGGATGGCAAGGCCACCGCCGTAAAAACACCGATCGGAAATCTGCCGGCGCTCGAGGACCTGGGCGTAGCCGAGCTCAGCCTCGAACCCGGTGCCACCGATGATCTGCTGGCCTGGAATCCCGCCGATGTCGAGGCGGACCTCCACTCCATTGAGGAATACCTGCTGCAGTTCGGCGACCGCACTCCGTCAGCGCTGCTGGCCGAGACCAGCGACCGCCTGGCCGCGCTCAAGTAGGGGACTGGCAAATGACTAAACATTCGCATTCCACAAGCTGGGACGAAAGCCTTTCGATCGCGGAATCGCTGATTCCACTGATTGGTCGCCTGTACCGACGTAACGGCGTGGTGCTGTCAATCCACGGGCGTAGCCTCATCAATCGCAGCCCAATCGACCTGGTGAAGGCACACCGGTACGCCCGTCACGTGGATGGTCAGCCGCTTAGTATTTTGCGTAGTTTCGAACTGATCACGTTGCTGGATTCGCTCTACCTGGCACCGGCCTCGATTGACGTTGCCCGCCTGTTGGCGCGGGTAGGGTCAACCGATGTCGAGGCGAAGGTTCGCACCGAGCTGGCCTCGGTTATCGGCGAATCGGCGTCTGCCGAAACCACCGAACGGGACGTGGTCCTGTACGGCTTCGGCCGCATCGGTCGTCTGGTTGCCCGCATTCTGCTGGCCCATTCGGGTGCGACGGGCGGGCTCCGGTTGCGCGCCATCGTGGTTCGGCGTGGGTCCACCGACGATCTCACCAAACGAGCCAGCCTGCTACGCCGAGACTCGGTGCATGGCCCGTTCGAGGGCACAATCACGGTTGATCCCGAGAACGACACGATCGTGGCCAACGGCACCCGGATCCGGGTCATCTATTCCGATGACCCTGCCACTATCGACTACACGCTGTACGGCATTCACGATGCGTTGATCGTGGACAACACCGGCAAGTGGCGCGACGAAGCCGGTCTCTCCAGGCACCTGGAATCCAGGGGAGCTGCCAAGGTGCTGCTGACGGCTCCGGGCAAGGGACCACTACCAAACGTGGTTTACGGAATCAACCACAGTGACATCAAACCCGAACACAAGATCGTGACCGCGGCCAGCTGCACCACCAACGCGATTACTCCCGTGCTGAAGGTCCTGGACGACGCCTATGGTGTGGCCCACGGGCATGTTGAAACCGTGCACTCGTTCACCAACGACCAGAACCTCATCGACAACTTCCACAAGGGCGAACGCCGCGGCCGTTCGGCGGTGCTCAACATGGTGATCACCGAGACCGGAGCCGCCTCAGCGGTTGCCAAGGCGCTGCCGCAGTTCGCCGGCAAGCTAACCGGCAACGCAATTCGCGTGCCAACACCGGACGTCTCCATGGCCATCCTCAACCTCAACTTCAACCGCGATGTAACGGCTGAGGAGATCAACAAGCTATTGCGTGACGCCTCGCTTGGCTCGCCGCTGCGAAACCAGATCGACTACATCGAATCACCTGAGGTGGTGTCCACCGACTTCGTGGGTTCTAACCGTGCCGGCATAGTCGATGGATTGGCCACCAAGGCTGTGGGTTCCCACGGCGTTATCTACATCTGGTACGACAACGAAAACGGCTACTCGCACCAGGTGGTTAGAGTAGCCGAATCGATGGGAGTGGCCAAGCGGCCAGCATTCCCCGTGCTTTAGCCCGCGATGGATGCCTCGGTGCGCTTGGTCACATTACTGAGCAGCACAGTGGCAATCATCAGCGCCAGCGGAATGCCGTAGGCAATGCTTAGGCCGAACGCCTGACCGACGCTACCTAGAGCAGGACCGACCGAGATCACCGAGATGTAGACCACGGTCATCACCATGTTGATGCGTGCGTCCGCCTTGGCGGGGTTGTCGCCCATTGCGCTGATGGTCAGCGGGAAGCCGTTGGCCATGCCCAGCGCCCAGAGGCCAAGGGCCAGGTATGGCAGGTGTAGAACCGAGTCGAGCATGAAGATTACGATTCCGGCGCCGGTCAGAAGAGCGCCCAACCCGATGGTGCGGTGGCGTCCGATGCGGTCAGTGACCCAGCCACCGATGGCGCGGCCGGCGGTCACAATTACCCAGAAGACACCGAGCGCGGCAGCGGCGGCCGCCGGGGTTGCGCCACCGTTGGTAAGCGAGATTGGCATCCAGGTTCCGGCGGAACTCTCAACCATGATGAACGAGAAGCCGACCAGGGCGATGAGCAGGGTGCGAGGTTCGGTCCAGGCGCGTAGGACCGCCTTCGAATGTTCTTTCTTCACCTGAGGACTCTGCTCGGCGGTGTCTCGGTTTGGGAAGACGAAGGCGGCCAGAATAGACGGAACGAACGCGACCACGGCGACAATCAGGTAGTTGGTGGCGATTCCCTGGTGCGCGGACGCCAGGGCGCTGGCTAGGCCGGCGGCGACCATCATGCCAACACCGAATGCGGCGTGAACCACAGGCAACAAGCTGTGGCGCGACTGCTTGTCCACGGCAGTGCCCTCGTAGTTGGAGATGAAGTCAATCAGAGCCAGCGGAAGGCCAAGCAGCAGCAGCGCGGCGCCGGCCAACCAGACGTTGGTGCCGTCGACCGCGAATCCCAGTACCGCCATGGCGCTGCAGGCAAGTGCATAGCCGGCGATGGTCAGTTTCTTGGTTCCAAACCGGTTAGTCAACTGGCTGGCGAAAAGCACGCCGAGGATTCCACCCAGCGGGTAGACCATGACCAGCAGTCCCATCTGGGCGGTGTCTAGGTGCAAGGCCGCCTTGACCTCGGGACCTCGGCTGAGCCAGGTGGAGAACATGAGGGCGCGGGTAAAGAATGTAATGGCTGTGGCGGTGAACCAGATGCCCACCTTTGGAGTTTTCTGCACCATCAAAGGCTACCTTTATTGATTCGAAATAATCCTTGAAGGCGCTAGTCCCAAATTGGGATTAGCATTAGATTGTGCGTGTAATTGCGAAGGCAACCTTGAGGGCATTTTGGGCAGCCTTTCCGGATGCGGAACAACCGCTCAAGGCATGGCACGACGAGGTAATTATCGCTCGATGGCAGAACCCGTCGGACGTCATGGCAATCTATCGCTCGGCAAGTATTTTGAAGAATGGCAGGGTGGTCTTCAACATCGCCGGTAACAAATTTCGGCTTGTCGTAGCTGTGTATTACCCCGGGCAGTTGGTGCTCATTAAGTTCATCGGCACTCATGCCCAGTATGACCAAATAGACGCCAACTACATCAATCAGGGAGGCAATAAATGACTCAAGTCAGTGTTTCACCAATTCGAAACGACGCCGATTTGATGGCGGCGCTTGCTCTAGTAGATCAACTCATGGATGAACAGCCGGAACCGGGCAGTCCTCGTGCGGACCTTCTGGAAGTATGGGCAACGCTAATCGAGGCTTACGAAGCAAAGCATTACCCGGTGACTCCTCCGGACCCTATCGAGGCCATTAAGTTCCGAATGGAGCAGTCAGGCCTGTCGGTCACGGACTTGGTTCCGATGATTGGAAATCCCAATCGCGTCTACGAAATCTTGAACCGTAAAAGGCCGCTCACGCTCCGGATGATTCGAAACCTAAACCACGACCTGGGGATACCCGTTTCTTCCCTTATCGCCTAGGGGCGGTCTGCGGCTAGCCCAGCTGCAGCAGCTGGCGCCCGGCCATCACCACTGCGATACCGATCATCGCCACCGAGGTGAGCCGCCCAACGATCCGAGTTATCGAGGGCTTGCGGGTCAGCACCCGCTTTGAAAGCAGGGCAAGCAGGGTGTAGACGACCACGGCGTTGACCAAGAAGATGCAGCCCAAAAGTGCCAGCTGAATCGGCAGCGCCAGACCCGCGCCGGCCTTTGCGAACTGAGGAAGCAGTACCAGCAGCAGCATGATCCCGGCTGGGTTGATGCTGGTGATGCCTGCGCCACGGGCGAAGTTGCCGAACCAAGACTGCTCGGCGGTCATGGTTGTGATGCTAAGGGCCTTGCCGCGGTCGAGGGAACGGTAACCGTTCCAGAACAGGTACCCGGAGCCGGCGAGGGTAAGGGTGGTCATGGCGCCGTGGTTTGCGACCACCAGCTGACCCAGGCCCACCGAAACCACCGAGATGACAACGCCGTAGCCGGCGAGCATGCCAGCGATAGAGGGAACAATGAGCTTGCCCTGAACCCCAACACCGATGGCGTATGCCCAGTCGGCACCAGGTGTGAGGGTGAGCATCAGGGCCACCATCCAGAATCCAGCGATTTGACTTAGTTCCATCTCACTGCTACCTCTGTTTCGCTATCCAACAGTGGAAAGCCTAGGAAGTTTTTTGCCAAATGTGCTTCCAAATTTCCGCCAAATTCGCCTTTCTTGTGGAAGAATCTTGCTCATGGACGCGCTTGACAGGGAAATTCTTTCTCAGCTGCAAAACGATGGACGGATGAGCCTCACCGATCTGGCCGCAAAGGTGGGCCTGACGCTCTCTCCCTGTCATCGGCGGGTCAGAGACCTGGAGGAGTCCGGTGCAATTCAGGGCTATCGCGCCGTCGTGAACCCCGATTCGGTTGGTCTCGGATTCGAGGCCATTGTCTTTGTGACCATTGGCCGCACCGATACCGAAACCATAGCCCAGTTCGAAACTGCGGTCGGCCAGATTCCAAATGTGGTTCAGGCCGAGCGCCTGTTTGGCGACCCAGACTTCATGCTTCGGGTGCGTGCAACTGACCTCGGTGCCTATCAGGCGCTTTTTGATGACAAGTTGGCGGCATTGCCGGGAGTGCAGCGCATGCGATCCACCCTGGTTCAAAAGCAGGTGCTTGCCAACCGTGGTCTACCGGTTTAGCGGGCCGTCAAACTGGCCGCCTACCGGCTTAACGGTGGCTCTGCCAATAGGCGAAAAGCGCCTAGTACTCGCCCTTAACAACGAAGAAAGTTCCGCGAATCTCGCCGGCCAACTTTGATTTTTGGCGCGCAAACTTGAACTTGGAAGCCAGTTCCTCTGGGATCGGCATGTCCATGCACAGCTTGAATCCGACGGCTCGTTTCTTTGGGCTATCCACCGTGTAGAGCACATTCACCGAAAGGCCGCTCTCGAAGAAAACGTAGGTCCAGCGCACCTTGCCGTCGTCGGTGTCCACCAGCATCTCGGTTACCTCGAGTGGCTTCGCCGCAATCACGATGTCGCGCTCGGTTAGGACCTTGGAAACGTAGGCCACAAGTTCTGGGGCATCGGCGGCAGGCTTGGTCACGAAATCGATGTCGTATTTATTCTTGAAGTAGCGCGCCTCGTTGGCCCGGACTCCGGCAAGTTGAGCGGCAAACGGGGACGACTCCAGGCCATCGGTGGAGACGTTTACAAAATCAACTAGACCGGCCATGATTTCCTGATTGCTCGATTCGGGTTCCGTGAATTACGCGAAACATTTACTTGAGCCTAACCAACGAACCTTCGGATGCGTAACCTTCGGTCATCTGGCCGGGCCGTTTGGTTCAAAACTATATTCTTGAACGCAGAAGGGATTTCCATGTCTATTTTCAAAGTTGTCTCCGCGGTTTCCGCAGCAAGTCTGGCGCTGGTGGCGCTAACCGGTTGCGCCACTGCCGCGCCCCAGGCCACCGCCGCCAAGAGTGTCACCATCGATGGTGTTTCGGTTACCGCCGATGCCGCCGCGAGCGCCGCACTGCCAGCCAAGTACAAGACCGCGGGCCTCACCATCGGCTCCGAGATCCCTTACGCGCCAATGGAATTCTTCGACAAGAACAACAAGCCGGTTGGCTTCGAGGTTGACCTGCTAAACGCGATCGCCGCAAAGCTGGGTACCACCGCAGTGTTCCAGCGTCAGGCCTTCGACACCATCATCGCCTCGCTGCAGTCTGGCAAGCACGACCTCGCCGTCTCTTCGATGAGCGACACCGTTGACCGCCAGAAGGTTCTAGATTTCGTCGACTACTTCCAGGGTGGAGCGAGCCTCATCGTGCCTAAGGGCAACCCTCAGAAGGTGACCGGCCTGCCTCAGCTCTGTGGCCAAACCGTGACCACCGAGTCTGCCAGCTGGGAGGTCGACATCCTTGCTGCCGCCAGTAAGACCTGTGTCGCCGCCGGCAAGCCTGCCCTCACCACCCTCGCCGTTCCTAGCGACGGCGATGCCCAGAACGCTGTTCGTGCCGGCAAGGCAATCGCCTACCTCAGTGACTCGCAGGCCGCGGCCTACACCGCCAAGGTCGCCGGCAACGGCCAGTACTTCGAGCTAGTGGTTGACCCATCGGCGCCTAACGGCTACGAGAGCGGACTTCTTGGCGTGGGTATCCTCAAGACCAACCAGGACCTCACTAAGGCAGTACAGTTGGCCACTCAGTCTCTAATCAAGGACGGCTCCTACACGGCTCTGCTCAAGAAATGGAACCTAGAGTCCTTCGCCGTCACCAAGGCGACGGTAAACGGAACCAAGTCCTAAATATGGCGCACTTCCACCTCATCGACGGCGGTCTTTCCACCGAGTTGCAGCGCATCGGCGCCAACGTGGAGGGTGAACTCTGGACGGGCCGCGCCCTCCTGGACGACCCTGCCAAGGTGCTCGAGGCACACCGCGAGTTCGCGCTCGCCGGTGCCGAGGTGGTCATAAGCGCAAGCTACCAGCTGTCCCGTCAGGGTTTCGAGGAGATCGGGTTGACCGCCGAGGAGGCCGACCAGGCGCTGGTAAACAGCATCGCCGTTGCTCGCGCCGCAGTCGAGGGAACCGACGCCAAGGTTGCCGCCAGCGTGGGTCCCTATGGCGCAGTCTTGCACGATGGATCCGAATACCGAGGCGATTACGAAGTCACTCAGGAGCAGCTGCAGGCATTTCACGCCGAGCGCCTTGCGGTGCTTATTGAGGCTGGCCCCGACCTGTTGGCCATCGAGACCATTCCAAACGTGGTGGAGGCAAAAGCGCTCGCCGAAGTGCTAAAAACGGTCTCTCTGCCCAAGTGGATTTCGTTCACTGCCGGCACCGAGGACAGCCTCTGGTCCGGTGAGCCAATCGGGGAGGCGGTGGCTGCAATCGCAGAACTGCCAAACCTAGTTGCCGTTGGGGTCAACTGTGTCGACCCGGCCAACGTCGTGGGCTTAGTTGGGCACATCAAGAACGTCACGGATGCCCCGATCGTCGTCTACCCGAATCGAGGCGGCACCTGGGATTCTGCCGCCGGAGTCTGGATTGGTGAGAAGCCAAAGACCCTTAACGAATGGCTGCCGGAATGGCTGGAGGCGGGCGTCAGTTATGTGGGCGGTTGCTGTGGCACCGACTCAAATGATATCCGCGCTCTGGCCGCTGCCCGTTAGTCTTCGAAGATAGCGACCGCGCGGGTCCAACCGGCGGAGGCCCCGCGGACCTTGGTGTTGTGGGCCGTGTGAGTTTGCTTGGGGATAGGTGGTATCCAAGTGCAAATAGTGGCGCGGTAAAAATGGCATACTTGCGGCATGACTAAGAGCCAACGAGGATTCGCAAGCGACAACTACGCGGGCATTCACCCGGCAGCCCTAGCCGCTATCTCCGCTGCCAACGCGGGTCACGAGGTTGCCTACGGGGACGACTCCGAGACAGCTCGTTTCGGCCAAATAGTCAGGGAACTCTTCGGTCCGAACGCTCTGGGCTTCCCGGTCTTCAACGGCACCGGCGCAAACGTGGTGGCGCTTCAGGCTGCTACCAAGCGCTGGGAGGCCGTCATCTGTGCCGCGAGCGCGCATATTCACGTGGACGAGGGCGCGGCCCCCGAAAAGATGGGCGGCCTGAAGCTTTGGACAGTGCCAAGCCCGGACGGCAAACTCACCGTGGAGCTGGCGCAGAGCCAGGTGTTCGACATCGGGTTCGTGCACCGCGCGCAACCGGGGGTCATTAGCATCACCCAAACCACCGAGATGGGCACGCTCTACCGGCCGAGCGAGATAAAGGCCCTGGCCGACTTCGCCCATGCCAACGGGCTGCTGTTGCACCTGGACGGCGCGCGACTCTCCAATGCGGCAGCGGCGCTTGGTCTTAGTTTCAAGGAATTCACCACCGATCTGGGAGTCGACCTCGTCTCGCTGGGCGGAACCAAGATCGGTGCGCTGGCAGCCGAAGCGGTCATAGTCACCGATGCCTCCACGGTTAGGGGAAAGGCGCTCGCCGAAGCGTTGCCGTACCTGCGTAAGACTTCCATGCAGCTGGCATCGAAGATGCGTTTCGTTTCTGCTCAGTTGAACGCGCTATTCGAAAACGGAGCCGCAGTCGCCCTAGCCAACGCCGAAAACGCAAACCGCATGGCCGCGCTGCTCTATGAGGGAGTCATGCGGCTATCGGCCCAGTTCCCCCAGGTACAGGTGCCAAACCCCGCCGACGCAAATGCCGTCTTCCCGATCCTGCCGCCCGAAATCGCCGAACGCGTGCTGCAGGATTACCGCTTCTACACCTGGGATCAGGAGACCGGGCAGGTCCGCTGGATGTGCGCATGGGACACCACCGAGGACGACGTGGCCGGAATCCTTCGCTCGTTGGAGTGGGCACTTCGCGCCTAGCGGTAAAGGTAGCCTTGGTGCATGAGCGATTTGAACGAAGTCGGCGCCAAGGATAATTGGCGTTGCTGGTTGTGCGACAAGCCGGTTGACCCCGATGCCTCGGTCAACTCCGACCTTGGTCCGAGCGTGGACAACTACGCGCCGCCTAAGGCCAAGAAGGGTGCCTCGGTGGAACGCCTGGCCCACCGCGCCTGCAACACGATGAAGGGCAAGTTTTCCCCGGTTGTGCCTTGGCCTGCCGAGCTGGTGGCCGGCGATCCGGCACCGATTTTCGAGTCGGTAGAGCGATTGAGCCGCAAGGGTGGGCGCGAAGTTCTGGCCAACTTCTCGGACCGCTCAGATGCCCAGGCTGCGGGGGAGTGGCTACTCGACCGGCTCTCCAGGTTGGCCCCGGAAGCCAGGTTTAGCATCCAGGTGAACCCGGGCGGAGGCCAATTCATGTTGGCCCTGAAGGCCGAATAGCCTGACTAGGCTGGCGTTATGACTGGATACGAAGTTCTAAATGTGGGCGCCCCCGATGAGTGGCGCAGTTTCTTCGGTGGTTTCCGACCCGAATCATCGCGCGATGGCCGCCGGGTAGTAGACCACGAAATGCACATGCAGTACATCGGCATGACTGTAAATGCTCTCGTCGCAGGCGAACAGGCTGGCTACTGGCACAAGCATTCACAGGTGGAAGAGGTATACGTCTTCCTGGGCGGCAGGGGGCAGATGGGCCTCAACGAAGATGTCGTGGAAGTGTCGGCTGGCTCGGTGGTTCGAGTGAGTCCCGAGACCTGGATCACCTGGCGCTGCGACCCAAAGGCCACCGATGAACTGCGTTGGATCTGCGTGCGCGCCGGCGGCACCGAGTTGCCGGAATTCCCCAACGATGCCACCCGCGATAACGACCGCCCAATGCCCTGGTAGCTAGCCATGAAGGTCGATCTGAAGAAGGATTTTAAAGAGTTTTACGCCCCTAAGCCTGGCGAGTTCAGCCTGGTGACCGTGCCTAAACTCAATTTTCTGATGGTCGATGGGTCGGGCGACCCCAACACAGATCCCACTTATGCGGCAGCCATTCAGGCGCTCTATTCGGTGTCCTACACCCTCAAGTTCGCCAGCAAGAAGGCGCTGGACCGCGACTACGTGGTGCCTCCACTGGAGGGCCTCTGGTGGGCGGATGACCTTAACGCGTTCCGGTCCAGGCGCAAGGTCGACTGGCACTGGACCATGATGGTGATGGTTCCGGATTGGCTCACCGCCGCAGATGTCGCCGCCGCCATTGAATCGGTGCGGGCCAAGAAGCCGGAGATCGAACTAGGCAGGCTTCGCTTCGAGGCTTACGAAGAGGGCCTCTCGGTGCAGATCATGCACGTGGGTTCCTACGACGATGAGACTCCCACGCTGTTGCGCCTGCACGACGAATGGTTGCCGGCCAACGGTTACAGGGAACGCTTGAAGCACCACGAGATTTACCTGGGTGACCCGCGAAAGACCGAGCCTTCCAAGCTGAAGACCGTGTTGCGACAACCGGTGGAAAAGTTGGCCTGAAGCCGTGGCGGTAACTTACAAAACTTTGGTGATTGGCGAAGGCAACCACGCCTCCCTGGCTATACCCGATGAGGTGCTTGGCAAACTTGGCGCCAACCGCAGGGCACCCCTCAGAATCACGGTGAATGGGCACACCTACCAGAGCACGGCAACCGCTGTTGCGGGGGAGTGCAGGGTGGTGTTTCCTGGGCGTGACCGGCAGGCCGCTGGCGTGGAGTCTGGTCAGATAATCGCTGTCAGCCTGGAATTAGATTCGGGGCACCGAGAGGTGGTGCTGCCGGCTGATTTAGAGGAGGCCCTGGTTTCGGCCGGGCTGCGCGAAGTTTTTGAGTCACTCAGTTATTCGAAGCGCCGCGAACTTGCGCGTTCGGTGGCAGATGCCAAGGCGCCGGAAACGCGGGGCAGGCGCGTTGCCAAGGCCCTGGAAGGCATTCTTAGGGCGCCTTAGCTCTGTTTCCACTTAGAAACCCAGCACCGTTAGCTGCACAGTGGTCTGGGAGCCCTCAACCAGGCCTTTTGCTTTCCGCACCGATGCCTTCAGCGGAAGGTGGAAGCAGCCGCTTTTGGCATCCGGGAAAATGGAAGTACGCCAGACAGTGGCGCCAATCCTGGCTTCAACCTTGAGAGAGCCGAAGCCGTTGGTCAGGCCCTCCGCCATCTCGCTAATCTCGGTGGATTCCTCGATTGGCAGGCTCAGCATGAAAAATGCCGGGTTTGCAGCCCAGCGAAACACTTCGCTCTCGAATTCAAAGTCCACAACTCAAGACTATAAACGAGCGCGCATGGCGGGAGGATAATGGTCCCGTGCTTTCAAAACTAGGGAAACTATACGTGCTTCTCACCGCGGCCGTGATTGTGTTTCAAGTCGCTGTAATCGCTGGGGCTCCCGTTGGCTCGTTCACCCAGGGTGGCTCAACACCAGGAGTTCTGGGGCTTGTCGGGCGAATAACTGCAGGGGTGTCCATTGTTACCCTGCTGCTCGGCTGTTACTTTGTAGCTGCCAAAACTGGGCTTATGAGCTTTGGTTCGCAGTCACTCTTCGCGAGGGCGGGTTTCTGGTTCGTATTGGTCATGAGTGTCCTCGGTTTCGTTCTCAATTGGATAACACCAAGTCAAAACGAGCGCCTAGTTTGGGGCCCGGTTGCCAGCGTTCTCTTGGTCTCGGTAGTGGCTATCGCGGTTCTAACGCGCAAGGAACGTGGGCAGTCGGTTAAGAATCCGCGGTAGATCAGGGGTGGCTAGAAATAGCCGCCGAGTTAGGCGCTGATTAACTAACGAGATAATGGCTCCATCGAATGAAAGGTTCCGTCACATGTCGCTACAAGCGCGGAGATTTGCCCAAGTCGATGTTTTCTCACACACGCCTTACCTTGGGAACCCGGTAGCGGTAGTCCTCGAAGCCGATGGGCTTTCGGGCGAAGAAATGCAGCGATTGGCTCGTTGGACAAACCTCTCCGAGACCACGTTCGTTTTGAAACCGACTACCGACGATGCGGACTATCGCCTGCGCATTTTCACTCCGGGCGGGGAGTTGCCGTTTGCTGGTCACCCCACTCTCGGTTCGGCTCATGCCTGGCTTGAAAACGGCGGGTCACCTAAGAAGGCCGGCAAAGTTATCCAAGAGTGTGCCGTCGGGCTTGTGACGATTACTAATGAGCAATCCGAAGATGGGCGAATGATGCTTGCATTCCAGGCGCCCGAGACCGTGAAGACCGGTCCGCTTGAGCCAGCGCTGCTCGCCGAGATTGTGAAAGCGATCGGGGTGAGCGAAGCAGACGTCGTGGCCCATCAATATGTAGATAACGGGCCGGGCTGGGTTTGTATTCAACTCAAGTCCGCAGCAAAGGTTCTAGAGGTTCAGCCAGTTTTCGATGCAGATTCCACTCTTATGCTCGGCCTTGTAGGGGCGTACCCGGAGGGAAGCGCAGCACACTTTGAGTTGCGTGCGTTTGGCCCCAAGATTGGCGTTTACGAAGACCCCGTAACCGGGAGCCTGAATGCAAGCGTGGCTCAGTGGCTCTTCAGGACAGGGGTTGCTTCGGGTTCCTATTTGGCGTCACAAGGAGGAGCGCTTGGTAGAGAGGGCATTATCGCTCTCAGTGTCGATGGCAAAGGCGACGTTTGGGTGGGTGGCCCGACCGTTACGTGCGTTAGCGGTGAGATCAGAATCTGAGACCCGCGCTTCTAAAAATTAGTCTGCGTGAATGTAGTCTAAAAACGAAGCCTTGTTATTTTGATTATTTAGCTTCACTCAAATCCGAACAGAAGAAAGTGAAGAAAATGAACGAGGAAAAGAAAACCGAAAAAATCCAGGAGATGACCGACTGGGTTGAACTGAGGGATTCTTGGACCAGAAAGCGGTTCGATTACCAAGAACGCTGGCATGGTTGGAGATCTCCGACAGGTCTAGGTTTGGGATTTGTTCTCCTTTGTGGAGGGCTATTCCTTCTGAGTCTGGCCTGGACTAACTTGTCCCGGTAAGACAAAAGCCCCAGAGCAATCTGGGGCTTTTTCATTATGGCGTGCGCACTGAGGCAAAATATGCCTAGGTTCCTAAAGCGCTTAGCCGAGGTAGTTGGTGCGCGCATCTTGACGTGGCGGTGTCTCCGGAAGGACCGGAACCGATGATGATGACGTCGTTGATTTCGGACATTAGAACTTGGCGTCGATCTCAGTGATTAGCGCCTCGACCTTGGCGCGAATTTCATCGCGGATTGGTCGGACATCTTCTACGCCCTTGCCGGCAGGGTCGTTTAGCGGCCAGTCCAGATACTGCTTGCCTGGGAAGAATGGGCAGGTGTCGCCGCAGCCCATTGTGATTACGTAGTCCGATTCCTTGACCGCTTCGGTGGTCAACACCTTCGGGGTGTTGTTGGCGATGTCGATGCCCTCTTCGTCCATCGCCGCGATTGCCGATGGGTTCACCTGATCCTTCGGCTCAGTTCCCGCTGAGAGAACCTGAACACGGTCACCGGCAAGGTGCTGAAGGTAGCCTGCTGCCATTTGCGAGCGGCCTGCGTTGTGAACACAGACGAACAGGACGGTTGCTTTCTTTTCCGACATTTCTTCGCCTACTTCTTGGAGAGTTCGGTGTACAGGGCTTCGACGCGTCGTGCAATGTCGTCTCGGACGATGCGGGTCTGCGCGAGTTTGTCGCCAACCTCAGCACTAGGCTCGGGCGTGAGCCAGGTCTCGATGGTTCCGTGCATGCCATCGCGTGGCTCAAGCTTGGCTTCGTTGCCGAGAATCACGATTCGGTCAACGGACATGAAAATGTCGTCTGTGATTTCTTTCGGGTATTCGCCGTCCATAGCTGCTCCGAGCTCGGCGGCTGCGAGACGAGCCGGTTCATTCAGTGAATCTCCCGGGTGGGTTCCACCTGACAGGATGGTTACAGCGTCGCCTGCCTTTGCACGCATCAGGGCTGCGGCCATTTGGGATTTGCCTGCGTTGTGAACGCAGACAAACAGTACACTCGGCTTGGTTTCAGGCACGACTTACTCCTTTGATTACTGCCAAACCGATGAGCGCACCAACGAACTGGGCGCCAACGTATGGCAAGACTGATGTGGGGGCGATCCCGGCCAAGGTGTCGCTGAAGACACGCCCAATAGTTACCGCCGGGTTTGCGAATGAAGTGGACGAAGTGAAGAAATAGGCCGAGCCAATCCATGCAGCTACAGCTACCGGAATCAGGGGGCCAAGTTCACGCCGGTTCAGGATGCCAATCACGGCGATCAAACCTGCCGTGGCGATGACTTCCCCGAGAAGCATCCCCGCACTTACCCGCTCATGGCTCGAGAACTGGACGACCGGAAGGTCAAACATGACATTCGCCGCAATCGCGCCAGTGATGGCACCCACTATTTGAGCCACAACGAAGACTAGAGATTCCATCGGCTTTTGAGCGCGACTGATGAGATTCACGAGTGACACAACCGGGTTCAGGTGAGCTCCGCTAATGGGTCCAAGAACCAGAATCAACAGGGCAAGAGCAAAGACGGTTGAGAAGGCGTTGATGATGAGGGCAACACCAACATCGTGGGTCAAGTTGGTGCCCATGATGCCAGAGCCAACCACGACGCAAACCAAGAGCGCCGTTCCAACGAACTCCGCTACTGCCTTACTTACAAGTTTCGCCACGAAGGGCAGCCTTCCTTACATAGATGTCTATCTATGTTTTACACTAACCTACATAGACAGATGTCTATGTTTCAATAATGTTCACCTAGCTGTGATGAGGTTCCAAGGTGCTGACTCTTTCATTGCGCCCAGTAGATGTCGCCGCCTGCGCGCCAGAAGGTCTAACCGCGCCAATAGGTCGCCCCGAAGCCGAACAACTGGCACTGCTGCTCAAGGCAATAGCCGACCCAACGCGCATCCAGCTCATTAGTTACATCAACGCCAGCAGCAACGCAGAAGCATGCGTTTGTAATCTCACCGAGCCTCTTGCTCTGACCCAGCCAACGGTGAGTCACCATCTAAAAGTCCTAACCGAAGCCGGACTCATCGAGCGTGAAAAGCGCGGTACCTGGGTTTGGTATACCGTCAACCAAGAACGTTGGCAGCAACTCTCAAAACTTTTCGAGCTTTAACATGACAGAACAGATGATGACCTTTGAGGTAAGCGCCAAACTGCAAGACAGTTCTGGGTCTGTAGTTCACTCCAAGCAGGCAGAACTGCAGATCGACACGAGCATGGCCGGTCGCTTGGATGCGCTGAACCCAGTAGAGCTTCTACTGGCCTCGCTCTCCGCCTGCATCATCAAAGGCATCGAGAGAGTAGCGGGCACCCTCGGAATCGACTACGAAACTGTCGACGTCTCGCTCGTGGCGCACCGTCCAGTCGCTGAAGCCAGAATCGAAGACATCTCCTACAAGGTGATGCTCGGAACATCGGCTGATCAGGCGAAACTCGACTTGCTTCACAAAAACTTGATGAAGTTCGGAACCATCTACAACACGATCAAATCGGGCACGACGCTAACGGGCGAGATATTTGCCAAATGACAAAAGCCCCAGAGTGATCTGGGGCTTTTTCACTGTCTCATTAGTGAACTGCTGGTGTTGTTCACATCAGCTGCGCGGAGAATAAGTGGAACGCACTAATGCCCGATTTTCCGTTTATTGCTTGACATCAGGTATAGCACAAACACTTTCTACGCCATCTTTCTACGCCAACTCAACGACTAATAGGCAAAAAGGCGACTTGACTAAACATAACTAGTTATGTATTTTGTGAGAATGGACAAATTCCGTTTAACGAGAACCTTGAACACTCTGGTGTCCAAGTTGAATAGCAGTGCGGATGAAATCCTGCGCAAAGAGTTTCGGATTACTTACAGTCAGTTCAGGTATTTGGTTGTCGTAAATGAAAACCCTGGTATCAGCGTTGGGCAGCTTGCGAAAGCCCTTTCAATCTCGCAGCCGGCAGTAAGCAAGAAAATTTCAGAATTCCTAGAGCAAGGCCTTATTGCTTCAGCAGGAGATCCAGACCATAAGACAAAGGTTGTGCTTCGAACTACTTCCAAGGGAAAGCGGCTATCGGAGCGAGCTTCGTCTGTGCTCGAGGCACGTTTCGTGAATAAGTTGGATTTTTTCCAGCCAGGAGAACTAGAGAAGTTTGAAGGCGCACTTCAAGTAATGCTAAAGAAAC
>Ga0228703_1000331_pt1 | contig 36902 bp, 38 predicted proteins | sample McNCre217_Aug_MG_3_FD_178020 | JGI IMG/M metagenome (GOLD analysis project Ga0228703, IMG submission 178020) | Freshwater microbial communities from McNutts Creek, Athens, Georgia, United States - 29-17_Aug_MG | ecosystem: Environmental > Aquatic > Freshwater > Creek | place: USA: Georgia...
CGGCAAGATCCTTCGCTCGGGTGCTCGTATGGTTTGGGGTCCTGGCCGCCACAACGCGGGTGACAACACCTTTGCCTACTTCATTGACCCGGCCGGCAACACCGTTGAGTACACCACCGAGCTCAGCACCATTCAAGATGAGGACCTCTGGCACCCATCGGTGTTGGACATCACCAACATTGACAACGCCGACAAGTGGGGAACCGCAAACCCAATGAGCGAGTTTGTGGCCCGTGAGTCTTTCAACGACCCGGACACCGGCCTGTTCATTCCAGCACCAATATAAATCGGCGCAAAAGCAAAAACTCGGTCAGGGCTTTCTGACCGAGTTTTTCTTTAAGCTGAGCGCTACTTTGCAGTTTTTAGGAACTCGCGAATCATTTCCACAATGAACCCGTGCTCGGCTCCGTGTGCGCCGGACATTGCAAATGCACCGATGACCGCCGAGGAGTTCTGAACGCGAATCGGGAAGCCGCCGCCGTGCTTGGTCACCGTGAATGGGTCAATCCATGGTGTCTCGTAAAAGTCGCGACCCATGTAGGCGTGATACAGGCCAACCTTTTCGGTGCTCTCGCCAAACTCGTAAACGGTTCGGGTCTTGCGGTTCAACCAAACCTCGTTGCCGGCCTTAGTGCCGGGCAGCGAGTATTGGAACAGGATCTGTTCGCCCATGGAAATGCGAAGAGCCATTTTGTAACCGCGCTTTTTGCCCTCTTCAATAATCAGGTGGCCAATGTCCCAGGCGGTCTCGGAGTCAAAGCGAGGGAAAATCAGCTCCTCCTCTTCGGCAATCACAATGTTGAGGCGGCGCTCAAACTCGGCCTTCTGCTCGGCGGAGAAATTGGTGTAATCGGCCATTTGTTATCCCATCTAACTGGCAGCGTGCGAGCACACGTGTCTAATGGGTAATTTACTTTCGCCTACCGCTGCACGGTTATCGCAATGGCGAATGATTGCCATTGGATTAAGGGCGGCCCGCGGGCAACAAAAAAGGCCCTGCCGAAGCAGGGCTATTATTTGTGCGCTTGGAGGGACTCGAACCCCCAACCTTCTGATCCGTAGTCAGATGCTCTATCCGTTGAGCTACAAACGCGTTGGGTGTTGTTTAGAACAACAAGGTCTTATTTTAGCCGAGTTTGCTTGCGATGTCTAACCCTTGCATTTTTGCGAGCAGTACTTCACGTTTGGCCAGTCTTTGGCCCACTTTTTGCGCCATTCAAAAGGTAACCCGCAGCGCTCGCAAATCTTGGGTGGGTGACCGTTCTTGGTTTTTGCTACTGGAGGCATGCTAAAACCCTAGTGTGGCGCCTCTTGAACAGGCGCCTTAGCTGTTTGGTGAGGGCGGCCTAACTAGATAGAAGGTCGGTTTGGTGCGAGGTGGATGCTGCGAGTGTTAGCGTGAAATTGGAATCCATAAGGTTCCGAACGATTCGGTTTTAGGAGTAGTTGTGAAGCTTGCAAACAAGGTTGTTGTTGTCACCGGTGGTGGTGCCGGGATTGGTCGCGAAGTTGTGCTGGAGAGCCTGCGTCGTGGTGCCAAGGTGGCCGCGGTTGACTTGAGCGCCGAAGGGTTGGCCGAGACCCAGAAGTTGGCCGGTGGCCTTGGCAAGAGTCTCAGCTTGCACACGGTGAACATTGCCGACCGCGCAGCCGTTGAGGCTTTGCCTGCGGCGGTCATCGGTGCACACGGCCAGGTTGACGGCTACATCAATGTGGCGGGAATCATTCACAAGTTCAAGCGCGTGGTGGAGTTGGATTACGCCGAGATTGAGCGTGTTGTCAACGTGAACTGGTGGGGTACCGTGCACCTGGTGAAGGCGTTCCTGCCGGAGCTCAAGAAGCGTCCCGAGGCTCACATTGCACACGTTTCCAGCATGGGCGGTTATGCACCGGTTCCCGGCCAAACCATTTACGGCGCAACCAAGGCCGCCGTGCGTTTGTTAACCGAGGGTCTGCACTCGGAGCTCATGGGCACCAATGTTCACGTGACCACCATTTTCCCCGGGGCCGTGAAGACCAACATCTCCATCAACTCGGGTGCCACCACTTCGGCCGAGGCGGAGAAGATGGCGCAGAGCGGAGAGGCCGCCAAGTTCAAGATGACCGAGGCCCCGGTTGCCGGGCGAATCATTGTTGATGGTGTTGAATCCAACGCGTACCACGTGTTTGTGGGCAGCGACGCCAAGATGATGGACCGCCTGATTCGCCTCATGCCTGAGCGTGCTGCGGCCTTGATCTACAAGCAGATGGCCAGCCTGCTGGGCTAAATTAGGCAGCGACCCGAAAGGACCGCATGCGCCGCCTAATCAAACTTCATCAACCACGAGCCAGCTGGCAAGAGATTGTGGTTGACCTGGTGGGTAGCGCGGCGGCCATCGGTGTGTTGGTTTTAATTACCGACACCACCAACATGCCGTTGCTTTGGGCACCTTTTGGCGGCACGCTGGTTTTGATGTTCGCAGCCCACAAGTCGCCTTTTGCGCAGCCAATCAACGTGCTTGGCGGACACCTGCTTTCGGCGGTGATCAGCTTGCTCTTGGTTTGGATTCTGCCGCACAACACTTGGTCACTGATGGTGATTGTTGGCGTTGTGATTGCAGCGATGCGCGTGACTCGGCTCACGCACCCGCCCGCCGGCGCCAACCCCATTGTGATTTATCTCACGCAGGGCAGTTGGCTGGTGGTGCTGCCATCGTTGGCGGTTGGGGCGTTGGCGATTTTGCTGCTCGGGTACCTGGTGCACCGGGTGACTCGGACCAGCTGGCCGATTCAGTAGAGCAACGTTAGTCGTGCCAGGGCGCCACTACAGCCCAGGCTTCGTGATACGCATTGGTGCCCTCAATGTGTGACAGCATGAGGCGCGGAATGAATGCCTTTTGGCGCGGCTTTAACGCGAAGTGCTGAACCTTGGAGTCTTTGCATGTGATGTCAATTTTGTAAACCTGTTTGAAGTTCTCCACATTGTTTACTACGGCCTCAAACTTGATTGGGTTCTTTCCTGGCTTGCACGCAAAGGTAATTTCGTATTGACCGTTGACTTCCATTGGCTTGCCCGAAATGTAGAACTCGGTGCCAAAGCTGCCGTTGTTTGGGTTGTGAGTCCAAGTGCCTCGGGCCAGCTCGCCGTCCAGGCGCTCTGGGTAAAAGCTGCCGCCCACCGGTGCCGTATTTGATTGCATGTTCATAAGTGTTGGCCGATTTACAGCACCAATGACGCAGAGCACAAGCAGCCCCGCCACCAGTGCAATGCTCAAGACTGGGCGCTTCAGTAGCAGTGGGTAAAGGGGGCGAGCAATCAGCGAGATTACAGCTGCCACCACCGAGCCGATGGCAAAGACAATGAACCAAGTGTTGTTTGGATAACCAATAAGGTCTGGCCACAGGTTGAGTCCGGCGAGGGTTGTCCACAGAGCGAACACAGCAATACCAAATGTAACGAGCGATACCACGTAGAAAACCATGCGGTAGGCCAGGGCTCGCTGCTTCTTATCCCAGTGCCTCTCTAGGGGATACGCAACCACCAACAAGAAGCCCGCCACAACACCAAGGGTCGGGATCAGCTCATAAAGTGCCTGAGTCAGGAAGGCTTGCACTGCACCGCTGATAGTTGGATTCTGCTGGAATGCGAAAGAACCCATAACGGCCAAATGGAGTAGGGCGTACAGCCAACCGGCTGCCGCGAACGCTGCCGCGAACTTAAACCAAAACTGTTTCACGTTGCCCCCTTGTTGCGCTTACCAAGACTACCTAAGAGGCCTGCTCCGGAAAGCAAAAAACCGCCGACCTAGCGGGTTCCCAGATGTGAATCTAAGAATCCAGCTATTCGGCGGTCTCGCACTAGAGTGTCTGTGACACTCGGTTGTGCTCGCGGAGACGAGAGGATTTGAACCTCCGAGGGACTTTAAGATCCCTACCTCATTAGCAGTGAGGCGCACTCGACCGGGCTATGCGACGTCTCCTTGTTGCCCTCCAAGTTTAGCGGTTATTGGTTTTGCCCGCCAACCCGGCCTGCTTGGCCAAACCAAGGTAGTGCTGACGCAAGCTTTCGGGCTGCTTTTCAATCGCGTAACGCAACATGGTGCGAGGCATGGTAACCGCCATGCGGTCAAGATAGTTGCGCAGGGCATCATCGGTGATTTTGCCAATCTCCCTAAGCATCCAACCCACAGCCTTGTGAATCAGGTCGTGCGGGTCGTTGTGCAGGATCTCGGCAACCTGAAAGGCCTCGTCAAAGCGGCCGTCCTTGATGCTGGCAAAGGTGAGGATGATGGCCATCCTGCGTTCCCAAAGCACCTCCGAGTGCGCCAGGCTCACGAGCAAATTATTTTTGGGGTAACGGATCAGCCAGTCTCCCATGAGCCAGGCGGTGTCCACCAGATCCCAGTTGTTCCAGCAGTTTTGGTACGCCAACTTGAGCCACAGGTCAAAGACTTCGCCGCGAACCTGATCGGTCTTGGCCTTCTTGTAGCGGCCAACCAACAGCAGGTCCGCCAGCAGGCGTTCCTCATGGATGGGCGAGTGCGCTAACAACTCCACCTGGTTCAGCGGAAGGGAGGCAAACTCCGCAGCAACCTTGCGGGTTTCGGGAACCTTGGCGCCAATGAACTGGTCGCCTTCGGCGTATTCGCCGGGTCCGGTTTTGAAGAACGAGCCCAGGTCGCGCGAACGCCCGGGATTAGCAAAGGCGGCCAAAGCTTTCTGGGCCTCGGCCGCCGTGTGCGTGGTCATGGGGCAACTCTATTGGGTTAAAGTTCCGCCTGCATTGGGGTCACGGCGAGCGCCTGGCCATCTGGTGCAACATCAACCTTGACCATAGAACCATCGATGACCGACCCGGCTAGCAACAGGTTTGCCAACTGGTCGTCGATCTGCTGCTGCATGAGTCTGCGGAGCGGACGAGCTCCATAGATGGGGTCGTAGCCGTGTTCGCTTAGCCAAGCTCTGGCTGCAGGGGTAACCGCCAGGTTGAGGCGGCGCTCCTCGAGCCGCTTGGTGAGGCGGTCAATGTTGAGCTCAACAATCTGACCCAGTTCGCTTTGGTCAAGCGCGCTGAAGATCACAATGTCGTCGAGGCGGTTTAGGAACTCCGGTTTGAACGCTGCGCGAACGGTGGCCAGCACGGCCTGATCCTTCTGCTCGGTGGTGAGTTCCTGGTCAACCAAGAACTGGCTGCCCAGGTTGCTGGTGAGAATCAGAATCACGTTCTTAAAGTCCACGGTTCTGCCCTGGCCGTCGGTAAGACGCCCGTCGTCCAGCACCTGGAGCAGCACGTCAAACACCTCGGGGTGTGCTTTCTCAACTTCGTCGAGCAGCACCACGGAGTATGGGCGACGGCGCACTGCCTCGGTTAACTGGCCACCCTGCTCGTAGCCCACGTATCCCGGAGGCGCACCAAGCAGGCGGCTAACGGAGTGCTTCTCGCCGTATTCGCTCATGTCGATGCGGACCATGGCTTTTTCGTCGTCGAACAAGAATGCGGCAAGGCTCTTGGCCAGCTCGGTCTTGCCAACTCCGGTTGGGCCAAGGAACAGGAACGAACCCGTTGGGCGCCCTGGGTCGGCAATGCCAGCCTTGGTGCGGCGAACCGCATCGCTCACGCTCTTCACGGCACGCTTTTGACCAATCAGGCGTTTGCCAAGTTCGGCTTCCAGATTCAAGAGCTTCTGAGTCTCGCCTGCTAGCAAACGACCAACCGGGATTCCGGTCCATGCCGCAACCACCGAAGCGATGTCTTGTTCGGTCACCTGGTCGCCCACCATACGATCGGTGTCGCCTGCTTCGGCACTTTCAGCGGTTGCCAGTTCTTTCTCGAGTGCCGGAATCTCACCGTAAAGCAGGCGGCTGGCGCGCTCGAGGTTGCCTTCGCGCTGTGCACGCTCCGCGTCAATACGAAGTTGGTCCAGCTTGGTCTTTAGCTCACCAATGCGGTTGAGTTGCGACCGCTCCTGCTCCCAGCGGGCGCTCAGTTCCTTGAGTTCGGCGCCCTTTGAGGCCAAATCCTCGCGAAGTTTGGCCAAACGCTCCTTGCTGGCTGCATCCTTCTCCTTGGCAAGAGCGAGCTCCTCCAACTTGAGTCGGTCCACCTGGCGCTTGAGCTCGTCAATCTCAACCGGTGCGGAGTCAATCTCCATGCGCAGACGCGAGGCCGCTTCATCCACAAGGTCAATCGCCTTGTCCGGCAACTGTCGTCCGGTGATGTAACGGTTGCTCAGGTTTGCCGCGGCCACCAAAGCGTTGTCGGCAATGGCCACCTTGTGGTGAGCCTCGTAGCGCTCCTTGAGTCCACGCAAAATGGCAACGGTATCCACCACCGATGGCTCACCCACGTAAACCTGTTGGAATCGGCGCTCCAACGCCGGGTCACGCTCGATTCGCTCACGGTATTCGTCCAGAGTGGTTGCGCCAATCAGTCGCAGCTCGCCGCGGGCCAGCATCGGCTTGAGCATGTTGCTTGCGTCCATGGATCCGTCGCCACCGCCGGCACCAACCAGGGTGTGCAACTCATCGATGAAGGTAATGACCTGACCCTCGGCCGCGTTAATCTCGGCCAGCACGGCCTTGAGGCGCTCCTCGAATTCGCCGCGGTATTTTGCTCCGGCAACCATCGATGCCAGATCGAGCGAAATGAGTTGCTTGCCCTTGAGGCTCTCGGGCACGTCGCCCGCAACGATGCGTTGCGCCAGGCCCTCCACCACCGCGGTCTTTCCAACGCCGGGCTCTCCAATGAGCACCGGGTTGTTTTTAGTTCGGCGGCTAAGCACCTGAGACACGCGGCGAATCTCGGCGTCACGGCCAATCACCGGGTCGAGTTTTCCAGACTTAGCAATCTCGGTGAGGTTCACACCGTATTGCTCAAGTGCGGATTTCTGCTCTTGTTGGTTGTGCTGATTCATGGTTTGCTCCTTTGCTAGCGAGCGGATTGTTTGTTGTTTAAGGGGGTGCCGGCTTTATTTGGCACGCCAAAGCACAACCGAAGTTTGCTTGGCTGGTCGTTTGCCCTGTGCAAGGCTCACAACTCCCTGGTCTCCCGCGGCAAATACGCGAGCACCGGGACGGTTCATCATTTCGTTGGCTAGTGCGCTCTCCAGTTCGCGCACCTGCTTACGTAGTTCGGCGTTTTGGTTCTCCAACTCAAGAATCCGGCGAATGCCCTCAAGGCTCACACCCTCGGCACTCAGCCGTGCAATCTCCTTGAGCTGGGCCACGTTTCGCAAGGTGTACCTGCGGCTCTGTCCCGACGTGCGGCTTGGACTCACCAGGCCCATGCGGTCGTATTGCCGCAGGGTCTGTGGGTGCATCACGGCCAGTTCGGCCGCAACCGAAATCACAAAAAGCGGAGTCTCTTCGTTGATATCTTCCATCTCCACTGCCTTTCGCTAGACACCGATGGTTGCTAGAGCAACCCGGCCTTATTCAAAAGGTCGGCTCGAGGGTCGGTGCGTGGCAGCGATTCCTCAAAACGACGAAGTAGGTCCATTGACTTGTTGGTGAGAACCTGTGGCACAACAATCTCCACGGTGGCCAGTAGGTCGCCCTGGTGCTTGTCGGTCACCACGCCCTTGCCCTTCACGCGCAACACTCGCCCGTTTGGGGTTCCGGCCGCCACTTTTAGCTTCACCGGCTCGCCGCCCAGGGTTGGCACCTGTATGGTGGCACCCAGGGTGGCCTCGGTAAAGGTAATTGGCACGGTAACGCGCAGGTTGTGCCCCTCGCGAGTGAACACAGCGTGCGGTTTCACGTGAACCGTGATTATCAGGTCGCCGTTTACACCACCGTTGAGGCTGGCCTTGCCCTTGCCGCGAAGCTTGATCTTTTGACCATCCTTCACGCCGGCGGGAACCTTAAAAGAAATTGGCTCCAGCCCTGGTGCGGTCAGCTTGCGGGTAACGCCGCGAACCCCATCGATGAAGTCAATCGTGACCTCGGCGGTTACGTCGGATCCCGGAGTTGGGCCAAAGCCGCCGCCCTGCGGGAAGCCAAAGCCACCGCCGCCGAATCCGCCACCAAAGCTATCGCCGCCAAAGTTGCCGCCGAACAGGTCGCGGAAAATGTCTTCGAAACCGCTGGCTCCACCGGGACCGCCGCCGCTAGGCGCACGGAAACGAGCCCCGCCACCCATGGCGCGAATGGCGTCGTACTCTTTGCGCTGCTTTGGGTCGCTGAGCACCGAGTAAGCCTCGGAGATTTCCTTGAACTTGGTTTCCGCCTTGGCATCACCCGGGTTTGAGTCCGGGTGATACTTGCGGGCCAGCTGACGATAGGTCTTCTTGAGGTCGGCCTCGGTTACGTCTTTAGCAACGCCAAGGATCTTGTAGAAATCCTTGTCGAACCAATCTTGACTCGCCATGACCGCCCTCCTTTACTCTGCTGGAATGAATACGGCTACCTTGGCCGGACGAAGCAAACGCTCGCCCAGCAGGTATCCAAACTCAATTACGTCGGCAACCTGGTTCTCAGTCACTTCGGCAGACGGGGTCTGAACCAAGGCGTCGTGAACCTCAGGGTTGAATGCATCGCCCTTGGCACCAAACTGCTTGAGTCCAAACTTATCGCCAGCCGCGCGCAACTTGTTAGCCACGGCGGCAAACGGTGAACCCTCTAAGTCGCCGTGTAACTCGGCACGGGCCAGGTCGTCCAGGGCTGGCAGCAAGGCACGAAGCACCTCGGCAACGGCAGAGTTGCGAGCCACATCGCGGTCACGCTCAACGCGTGCCTTGTAGTTCACAAACTCGGCCTGCAGGCGCTGCAAGTCTCCCAGCAGCTCCGCTTCCTTGGAATCGGCAGATGCAGATTCCGGCTGACCTAGGTCGCCCAACTGGGCTTCCAGATCCGCCAGAACCTCGGCATCAGTTGCCGCCGACGAGGGCTCCTCCGCAGCATCGGTTGCGCTTTGCTGCGGAGTGGTCTCCTCTGGATTCGAGTCGTCCTCGAATCCGTTGTTCTTGTTCTTGTCCTTGGCCATTACTTCTTGTCTTCGTCCTCGTCAACAACTTCGGCGTCAACCACGTCTTCGTTGGTGGTTGCTTCTTCCTCGGCTGGAGCCTCGGCGCTTGCCGCTGCGTAGATTGCCTCGCCCAGCTTCATGGCGCTCTGGTTGAGGGTGTCGCTTGCGGCCTTAATGGCGTCGGCGTCTTCACCGGCGAGCGCCGACTTCAACGCGTCAACATCGGCCTGAACGGTGGTCTTCACGTCTTCCGGCAGCTTGTCGTCGTTTTCCTTGATCAGCTTCTCGGTTGCATAAACCATCTGCTCGGCGCTGTTGCGAACATCCTGGTCTTCACGGCGCTTCTTGTCCTCGGCTGCGTGCTCCTCGGCTTCCTTCACCATGCGCTCAATGTCTTCCTTGCTCAGGCTGGAGCCACCGGTAATGGTCATGCTCTGCTCCTTGCCTGTGCCCTTGTCCTTGGCGCTCACGTGCACAATGCCGTTAGCGTCAATGTCAAAGGTCACTTCAACCTGTGGAACACCGCGAGGTGCGGATGCAATACCGGTCAACTCAAAGTTGCCCAGGCTCTTGTTGTCTCGGGTGAACTCGCGCTCGCCCTGGAACACCTGAATGCTCACCGATGGCTGGTTATCGGCAGCAGTGGTGAACACCTCGGAACGCTTGGTTGGAATGGCGGTGTTGCGCTCGATGAGCTTGGTCATGATGCCGCCCATGGTCTCAATGCCCAGCGAAAGCGGGGTCACGTCAATCAGCAGCACGTCCTTGCGCTCACCCTTCAGCACACCGGCCTGCAGGCTGGCACCAACGGCAACAACCTCGTCTGGGTTTACACCCTTGTTAGGCTCCTGGCCGCCGGTGAGGCTCTTCACTAGCTCTGCTACTGCAGGCATACGAGTTGAACCACCAACCAAAACCACGTGATCAATGTCGGCAACCTTTACGCCGGCTTCCTTGATTACGTCGTTGAATGGCTTGCGGGTGCGCTCCAGCAGGTCACTGGTGAGCTGCTCAAACTGGGCACGAGTGATGGTCTCGTCCAGGTTGGCCGGACCGTTCTCGGTCAGGCTCAGGTAAGGCAGCTGTACGTTGGCCTGGGTAGCCTGCGAGAGCTCCTTCTTGGCCTGCTCCGCTGCTTCCTTCAAACGCTGCAGGGCAATCTTGTCCTTGCTAACGTCAACGCCGGTGGTCTCCTTGAACTTCTTGGCCAGGTGATCAACAATTCGCTGGTCCCAGTCGTCTCCACCCAGGCGGTTGTCGCCCGAGGTAGCGCGAACCTGAATGGTGCTGAAGCCGTCATCCTTGCCCACTTCAAGTAGCGACACGTCGAAGGTTCCGCCACCGAGGTCGAATACCAGGATGAGCTCGTCTTCCTTGCCCTTGTCCAGGCCGTATGCCAGTGCGGCGGCGGTTGGCTCGTTAATGATGCGGAGCACGTTCAGACCGGCAATCTCGCCGGCTTCCTTGGTGGCCTGACGCTCTGCGTCGTTAAAGTAGGCAGGAACGGTAATAACCGCGTCGGTCACGGCCTCGCCCAGGTAGGTTTCGGCGTCGCGCTTGAGCTTGGCCAGAATGCGGGCCGAGATTTCCTGCGGGGTGTACTTCTTGTCGTCAAGGCCAAAGGTCCAGTTGGTACCCATGTGGCGCTTCACACTCGAAATGGTGCGGTCAACGTTGGTTACGGCCTGGCGCTTTGCGGTTTCGCCAACCAGCACCTCGCCGTCCTTGGTAAATGCAACCACCGATGGGGTGGTGCGGAAGCCTTCTGCGTTGGCGATTACGGTTGGTTCGCCACCTTCGAGAACGGATACCGCCGAGTTGGTGGTTCCCAGGTCAATGCCTACTGCACGAGCCATGCTGTGTCTCCTTGTTTGTTGTTGTTTCTTTGTTTCTAGTTGTGGGCTCTAGTAACCTGAGCCGCTTGGACTCAAGTTTGACACAAGGTTTTCTGCTCGTCAAGTCAATTTTGCAAAAGTTGAGCGCACTCCACTCAACTTTGTTTCTGCGCTCCCGCAATACCTACTAACGGCGCGACCGGCTACAACAGGCATCGATGATTCATTAGCGTTTAGCCATGTCCAAACCGCTAGCTCAGATCCGCATGCGCGACCCCTTCATTGTGGAAACCGCCTCGCGCTACTACCTCTATGGCACCACGGACGAAAACCTCTGGGGCGGTCCGGCCACTGGTTTCGACTACTACACATCGGTGGATTTTGAATCTTGGGACGGCCCCTTCCCGGCGTTCCGGCCGCCCGCAGGCTTTTGGTCGGACACACAGTATTGGGCTCCAGAGGTGCACGAGTATCGCGGGGGCTGGTACATGCTGGCCACCTTTGCCACCTCAAACCCCGCCGCAAAGGTGCGCGGCACCGCGGTTCTAAGAGCCGATTCCCCCACAGGACCGTTTGAGCCTTACAGCGATGGCCCTGTTACGCCACGGGAGCTGCCCTGCCTGGACGGCACTCTATATGTGGATGATTTGGTTAACCCTTGGATTGTTTACAGCCGTGGCGCCGAGGGTTCGCCTACCGCACCGGGCATTGCCAACGGCGAAATGTACGCTCGCCAACTTAGCCCGGATTTGAGGGAGGCGGCCGGTGAACCCATTCTGTTGTTCAAATCTTCGTCGGCGCCGTGGAGCAGGCCGCTCTGGTTCCCGCCCGGCGTTGAACCGCCCGAGGAACTTGGCCTGGCCAAGGATCCCCTATTCACCGATGGCGCTTTCTTGGTGGGAAGCGGAGCCGGCCCACTCCACCTGATGTGGTCGGCTTTTGGCGAAGAGGGTTACGCCATTGGAGTTGCAACCTCCGCCACTGGAAGCATCGATGGCCCTTGGACGCAGCGCGAAGTTCCTCTCTGGGCCAAAAACGGCGGGCACGGGATGATTCTCCGCCGAACCGATGGCCAAGACCTGTTGGTTTTCCACTCCCCTAACGAAACCCCAAACGAGCGCGTGTTTACGGCCAAGGTAACTATTACCGAGGAAGGTATCCAACTGGCCGATTCACCACTAATCTGAACCCATGGGCAAAGCGGTGACTCCGGTTATGGGCAAGCAGCACAAACGAGCAATGTACGCATGGGCGCTGTGGGACTGGGCCGAGCAGCCGTATCCCACCCTGATGCAAACTTTTGTGTTTCCCGTGTACCTGGCGGGATCCGTTGCGCACCTAAGCCAGCACCCAGATCAGAGCATTGGCTGGGCGCTCGCCATCTCCGGTGTGCTGCTCGCATTGATTGCCCCGGTGCTGGGTCGCCGCTCCGACCAAAAGGGTCGCCGCAAGTTCTGGCTCATGGCAAACACCTACATTTTGGCAGCCATCACTGCACTCAGCTTTTTTGTTGAGCCAAAGCCCGAGTACTTCCTCTTTGGCCTTATGCTTTATGCGCTCGGCTCTGTGGTTCAGGAATCGGCGTTCATCAACTACTACGCAATGCTCAAGGGAATCAGCACCAAGGACAACATCGGTAAGGTTTCCGGGGGTGCCTGGGGCCTGGGCTATGCGGGTGGAATTATCCTTCTGCTGCTGAGCCTGGTGGGCTTTGTGCTTCCCTCCATTTCGCACCCGGCCGGTAACATTTGGTTCAATCTTCCAATCACCGATGCCATGCCCACGCGGTTTGTGTTTGTGCTTTCTGCCGTGTGGATCGTGCTCTTCACCCTGCCGATGCAGTTCTTGGTGCCCGAGATTCCCGCTCAACCCAATGTAAAAAAGGAATCCATCGCGGAATCTTACAAGGGCGTTTGGAAAGACTTGGCCGTGTTGCGCCGTCAAGCACCCGACACCTTTAAGTTCCTAATCAGCAGCGCAATCTATCGCGATGGACTGGCCGGAGTCTTCAGTTTTGGAGCGGTACTGGGAACGCTAGCCTTTGGCTTTAACCAGACTTCAATCATCTTCTACGGCATTGCGGCAAACATTGTTGCCGGCATTGGCGCTTACATTGGTGGCTTGCTCGACGACAAAGTTGGAAGCCGAAGTGTGATTCTGGGTTCGCTAGTCGGCCTGGTTTTGGCCGGTTCCGGGGTGTTCATCTTTGCGGGTATGGGCCAGATTGCCTACTGGATCTTTGGCCTGCTGCTCTGCCTATTTGTTGGCCCCGCACAGGCATCCAGCCGCACCTTTGTTGCCCGCTTCACCCCTCACGGACGCGAGGGCGAGGTATTTGGCCTCTACCAGTTCACTGGGCGTGCCGTGAGCTTCCTGTCGGGAACCTTCTGGTCGCTCGCCATCGGCCTGGCCGTGGTGTTTGGTGTGCAATCCAAGAACGCCACCATTTACGGCATTTGGGGATTGGTGCTGATCCTGGCCTTTGGAGCACTCCTGCTGAGCCGCGTGAGCGCAAACCCCCAGGTGCTGGAAGACCGCTAGTTCAGTTATTGAACCCTCTGCTCTACTTTTTGTAGAATCTACCTGTGAGCAAACGTAATAGGTCTCAGGGTGAACTAGAGCAGGCGGTAATGTCCGTGCTCTGGGACGCTCGGAATACCGCAGAGCCGCAAATAACTAGCCAGCAGGTTCAAGCTCTGCTTGGTTCGGACGTTGCGCTCACCACCGTTCTCACTGTTCTGTCGCGTTTGTGCCAGAAGAAGCTGGCCATAAAGACTCAGGGTTCCGGGAGGTCACTGCTGTTTGCAAGTGCAACCACCCGCGAAGAGCACAGCGCACAGGCAATGTTGGAATTGGTTGCAAATTCCCAAAACCCTGCTTTGGCATTTGCACACTTTGCCAAAAAGTTAGGTCCAGAGGATCTAGTAGCGCTGCGTGACCTTCTAGCTCAGGAAGCCCAATAAATTCATGCCTGTTGAATTACTGGCCTTGCCGGTTTTTCTTGAATGGCTTTTTCTGGCGACCGTTGCAGCGCCGCTCCTCCTTCAAAATCGAGACTGGGTAGCGCGGCACCCCGCAATTGCATTGGCCTGTTGGCACCTGCTCTTTTTGAGTGCTGGTTTAGCCGCTCTTGGGGCTTTTGCAACTGCCGTGTGGTTTGGCTTTGAGTCTTGGTTGCGAGTAAACACAGTGGAAATGGGTGGGTCGAGTTGGCTCGAAGTTGTTGCCCTATCTTTTGTGCCATGGATACTGTTGGCGCTGTCCGGAATTTTTCTGGCACTGGCCACTGAGCGAGTTGAACCAGCGGTGTCCGCGTCAAAATTAGTGAACCGCGCCTTGGCAATTGGCCTAAAGCAAACAACGACATTCGAGGGGTACTCGGTGATGACCCTAGACGTTTCCGTGATGCAGGCCTTTGTTATGGGTCGAGGCGCTAATGCCAAAATTGTGATTTCTGCTGGAGCCTTACAAACACTCAATCCCATGCAACTCAAAGCCGTGCTCTGGCATGAGGTAGGTCACATCAAACTAAAACACAATGCCATTCTTAGCATCTCCGGGTTTGTAGCTCATCTACTGCCGTTTGTTCGTACATCTCAAATCTTCCAGGCCGAGGTGAGTCGGCTGGTTGAAGTCCAGGCTGATAATTACGCGCTAGCTAGAGTTTCACACTCAACGCTCTTGGAAACAAAGCTCTGCTTCACAAGCGCAGGTTAGGTAAACAATCGTTCCGCCAAAAACTCGCCACTCCTAAATCCACCAGGAACAGCAAAAACAGCCGAACCAATCGGCTCGGTCCAGAGGTTCAATAGATCAAACTCCGCTAGCCTTTGCTGCACCGGAAGGTATTGCGTACGCAAATCTTTTGCGTACGCAACCCAAAGCATACCTGCGTCCGCCGCCTCGTTAGGCGACTCTTGCACGGAATAGTTGAAAGGTCGCCTAAAGAATCGTTCAGTCAAGTTTTGACTTGACGCACGCCTAATGTGCGCTACTTCTGGAATTGCCAGCATGCCATTGGCTTGTTTGAGAGAAAAGTTGGGCGGGTCTGAAATACGATCGGAGCCCAGTGGGGCTCCATTAGTCAGTTTTCTTCCAATTGCAGCTTCTTTTTGCTCGCGGCCCAGCGAGTCCCACATGTCGAGCTTCATTCGTATTCGTCGAATCACCATTTGGGTACCGCCGCGTAACCAGGTTGGGGACCCATTAATCCACACCAAGTTTTCAAAATCCGCCGAGCCCAGTTCGGGATTGTCTGTTCCGTCAATCTGGCCCATCAGATTCCTGGAGTGCCCCTCTCCTTTTATGGGCTTTCCACTGAAGCCTGTTTGAATCCAGCGAACCGCTGCAAAGTACTCACTATCGCGAACCAGGGTGCGAGTGGCGTTCGAGAGGGCTAGCGGGTCGTTGGAGGCCACTTGAATGAGAACATCCCCTCCTGAATATTCATCACGCAATGCATCTATAGCAAGTTTGGGGATTTGGGCAAAGTTTGGTGGCGCCAAATGGCCAAGCGCTAGCTTCTCAAACATCGATGGTCCAAATCCCACGGTAACTGTGAGATTCGACTCAGATCTCGCCAGCTCGGGACTGGGGTCTGCGAGTGTTGGGCTGGCAGACGTGAGTGACTCAATGTCCTGTGTGAGGAGCTCCATCCAACCGGGCATTTCCGAACGAGTGGTGGTTGCCTTCAAGTCAAGGGCGATGAAGTTCACTAACGCTTGGTTAGGCATTTCAATGCCAGCCTGGTGTTCGCCATGGCAGTTTATAAGGTTGCCACTAGCCGGAGGAGGAGCCTGCTCCTTGCCCCCGGCCAGCCAACCGACACTACCACCGATAGCCGTTCCAGCAATGGTGGCGGACCCGCCTACTAGTAGATCGCGTCTAGTAATGGACGGATGGTTACCGGATGCCATGTAGTTTCACTTAGTGGGTTGGCGTTGGGCTCGGGGTGTAGCTCTCTCCGCCGGCTTGAGCTACTTTGGCAAGTAACGTAACAGGCTTCGATTTCGCGCCTTTGAAAACAAAGGTGAAGCGAACCTTGTTGCCCGGAACAATGGGGCGTTTCAAGTTCATCAACATCACATGAAGACCGCCCGGCTGCAGAACCTTGGTTTCTCCCGGTTTGATTGCAATGCCATTTGGCTTCTCAGACATCATTCCGTTTACAACCTGGTGGGTTTGCACAACTGAACTTATGGAAGTGGTTCCGCCAATCAGTACTACCGTGTGCTCTGTGTGGTTGGTGATGCGTGCAAAAATGCCCGTCATTCCCCCAACGTGATCTGAATATTCCGATGCTCGAACCCAAGCATCCGCTACGGTGACGCCGGAATTTGCCGCATGGGCGGCAACGCCCGAAGGCAGCAACGTGGTAACAATGAGGGCTGTTGCAAACAATGCAATTGTTTTCCTAGACATGGTGCTCCTATGTTTTACAAACTGTAGAACGATGGTATTTCTACAAGTCGTAGAATACAAATTGAACGCGCGAGGAGCACTCTTTTCAGAAGTGGTGGTTGCTATGGCTCCAGCGGCTCGTTACCCACATCGGTGATGTGGAAATTCAAGTGCGAGCGAGAAGCGGTTGGTCCGCGCTGGCCCTGGTAACGACTCAAGTATTTTTCGCTTCCGTATGGAGTCTCGCTCGGGCTACTCAACTGGAAGAAGCACAGCTGGCCAACCTTCATACCCGGCCACAGCTTGATTGGCAGATTGGAAACGTTTGCCAACTCCAAAGTCACGTGCCCCTTGAAGCCGGGGTCAACAAAACCGGCGGTGCTGTGGGTCAACAGGCCGAGCCGTCCCAGCGATGATTTGCCTTCAAGGCGAGCCGCGATGTTGTCGGGCAGCGTCACAAACTCGTAGGTGCTGCCAAGCACAAACTCACCGGGGTGCAAGATAAATGCCTCGTTAGCATTCACCTCAACAAAGCGAGTCAGCTCGCTCTGCTCTTCGCGTGGGTCAATGTAGGCGTACTTGTGGTTGTCAAAGAGGCGGAAGAATCTGTCCAAACGAACATCAATGGAGCTCGGCTGAAGCAGGTCCATGTTGAGGGGCTCGAGGCCAATTCGGCCGGCCTCAAGCTCGGTACGAATATCGCGGTCAGACATAAGCATGGTTCAAGGTTACCGCCTTGCTGGCAAGCAGATTTCCGCCTCCGCATTGGAGGCGTGGCAAGGTAGGGCAAACTAGAACCATGAAGTTCAAAAGCCAAAACCTGAAGGAGCACATGGCAAACAAGCCTGGGCTGCTTAGCGGGCTGCCGGATTTGAACTCGATGCCTAGAAACCGTGTGAACCTGTTTGGCGTTGGCTTAACCAACCGCCTCGGACACGTGTTTAGCCGTTGGTTAGATCAGCATTTTGAAATGGACGGTGAGCTCAGCGGCCCGCGTTTGATGCTGATTCTGGTGTTGGCAAAGCACCGTCAAATGCCCATGAGCACAGCTGCCGATTTGCTGGACGTTACCCCCAGAGCAATCACACGATTGGTTGATGGCCTCGAGGCCGAGGGCTTCGCTCGGAGAACCCAAGGCTCCGCTGACAAGCGAGTGGTCATGGTTGAAATAACTGATCAGGGCGAAGCCGTTGCCAAGCGCTTGACGCCGCTTCACGAGGCTGGTGCCGCAAACGTGTTTGGGGTGTTCAGCGATGAAGAGTTGCGCACCTACCTGGAACTTACCCACCGCTTGCTCCAGCGCATTCGCGAGGTCAATCAGGATGCTAAGTAGCACCAACAAGCGCCCCTTGGAGCAGGTGGCGGTAATCGATGCCTTCTTGGCTTACAGGGACGCGCTCCGCGATTCCCTGCTAACTCGAGCCGAGGTTATTGGTCTTGTGTTTGTTGGCTCTGCTGCAGATGTTTCGCGCGCGGACCGCTGGAGCGATCACGATTTTTTTGTTATTACTAAGCCGGGTTATGCCCAATTGCTTCGAAATGACCTGAGCTGGTTACCCGAGTACCAAAACATAGCCATGGCAACTCCCGAAACGGAACACGGATTGAAAGTGGTTTACCAAAACGGTCACGTTTTGGAATTTGCCGTTTTCAATGACGAGGAGCTCGAGCTTGCCGGGGGCAACGCATATGAGGTTTTCATTGATCGAGAGGCTGGCAACCTAGGCACCATCGCAGAACGAGTGGCAAAACTGGTTGAGCGCTCTAAGCCTTCTGCCTTTAACCTGAATCGCGAATTCGAACTCTTTCTCGAGCACCTAATCATCGGCGTGGGCAGAGCTAGGCGCGGTGAAATTCTGATTGCGCGTCAGCAAATTGGCAGTTATGCCCTGAACCATGTTTTGGGCCTGATTCGCCACTGCGTTGCGCCCCTTGAAGGGACCTTGACTCGCGAAGACAACCTGAGTCGCTACCGCAGGTTCGAGCAACAGTACCCGGAAATCGGTGCTCGAATCGAAATACTGTTGCGCGCAGAAGTAGGGGATTGCGCCAAAGGGTTACTCGAGTTGGTCCTTACGTGCTGCGCGGCATTCATCGATGATTCAAAGCTTGCTCAAGTAAGCGTTGTACGCTCAACGCTTGAATGGTCCTGCCCCGGAATTAGTGCCCCAGCCCCAACCTCACGTAAACCGCCTTTAGCCACCTAGGTGCCCACCAGTTGGCATCGCCAAACAAGCGCATTAGTGCTGGCACAAGCAGAGCCCGCACCACAGTGGCATCTAGCAGGATTGCAAACGCAACACCAAGGCCCAGCAGCTTCATGATGGTCACGCCACTTGTAACAAATGCAAAGAAGCTAACCGCTAGCACCAGCGCAGCCGCGGTGATGATTCGACCCGAGTGCTGGAGTCCGTAGCTAACGGAATCGGTGGTGGATTGCCCGGCATCGTGCTGCTCTTTGATGCGACTCAACAGGAATAGCTCGTAGTCCATGCTCAGCCCAAATGCCATCACGGCAACCAGAACCATGGTTGAGGTGTCCAGTGAGCCGGTAACTTGATAGTCGCCAATCAACCACTTGAGGTGACCACCAAGGAACACCCAACTCACAAACCCGAGGGTTGCGCTAAGTGAGAGCAAATTCAGAAGTACCGCCTTGATTGGCAGCAGCACGCTGCCGGTAAAGAGGAACAGCAAAACCAAGGTGGTGATTGCCAGCCAAAGGAGCGCGTTTGGCAGGTTTTTTGTAATTCCGTCCATGGCATCTGTATAGATTGCCGCAGAACCACCCACCTTCACATAGTGAATTTGGGTGTTGATAGCGCGCACGTTTTTAATGAGGTGGTACCCGGCGGTGCTGCGACTATCGATGTTTGCAATAGCCACCACTCGAGTGAAGCCATGCTTGGCGTACGCGCTGAAATAAGGGGCGTAGCCGCTGTCCAGGTTGCCGTTCTGAGTGATTCCTTCAGGGCTCTGCACGCGCGTGATGTGTTCCAGCTTGCTGAGATCCGCTGTGTACTTGAGCAACTGATTCTGGCTGGGATTCCTCAGCAGCACTTCGATGGGCGAACCCTCGCGCCCGCTGAATCGGGTGCGCATCACGTCGCTGGCAATCACAACCGAGTTGGACTTGGGGAGCACGCGGTCGTCAACCAAACCAAACGAGGTCCCCTTGCCCAGCGAAGTGAGTCCGGCGAGCGCCACAATCACCACAAACAAAATTGGTAGCGGCCGGCGCATTACAAAGCGGCTGAGTTTTTCCCAGGCGCCCGTTTCCTTTGGCGTTAGGTCGCCTCGCACAACTTTCCACTTGTTCACTCTGTTGCCCAACAGGGTCAAGAGCGCCGGGAGCGCAAGTAGCGCTCCGAGGATTGCAAACGAGACCACACTCACGCCGGCCACGGCAAAGGAGCGCAAGAAGTACTGGGGGAAGAACGCTAGCGAAACCATTACCAGTGCCACGGTTAGACCAGAGAAGAACACGGTTCTGCCTGCGGTAACAACGGTGCGGTGCACAGAGTCTGCAACCGACTTGCCACCCGCACGTTCTTCGCGGAATCGGTTCACAATCAAAAGGGCGTAGTCAATGCCCAATCCCAGTCCGAGGCCAGTGACCAGGTTGATGCCAAACACCGAGGTGTCGGCCATGAGGCTTGCCACCCAAATACAAAAGAAACTGCCAAACACTGCAATGGCTGCCACCAGGAACGGCAAACCGGACGCAATCACCGAGCCAAAAACAAACAGCAGCAAAACGATGGTCACGGGAACCGCAATTGACTCGGCAATAGCCAGGTCTTTGCCAATGCTGCCGTTGATGGCAGAGTTCACGGCCGCCGGACCGCCCAAATAAATCTTGGCGCCGTGGTACCAGCCCGCAAGATCCGCTTGCAGCTGCTTTGCCGTGGCGGCGGCGGGTTCCTTGCTTCCCACGTTTACAAAGAAGTATGCGGCACGGCCATCGGTGGATTTCAGAGCGGCAGGATGGTGCAGGCTGAAGTAGCTGGTGACCGCGGTTACATTGCTATTGGCTTTGAGGTCTGTGGTGAGTTTGTTGGCAACACCGATGCTTGCCTGCTCATCCACGAGTCCCGGGAAGTCAACAACTAGCACAACGTCGGGTGAGTGCTGGTGGAAGTTGGTCTCGAGCGCCCTGGCTACCACACCAGACTCGGCACCCGGGTTGTCGTAGCCACCGGATTTGAGGTTGCCAAAACTTTGAAGCCCCCAGAACGAACTGGCAACTATAAGTGCGATAAAGCCAAACAGCACCCACTTGCTGCGTTTCACAACTAGGTTTGCGAGTGCGTTCATGGCGATCCGTTCCTAAAAGAGTTGACCCGGAGCGGGTTCTTTGACTCCACTCATAAACCTAACAACTTGCTGGTCCACCATGATGTCGGCCATGCGAATGGCTCTGGTCAGGTAAAGCCCTTCCAGCGAACGCACGCGACTTAGTGCCACATAGGTTTGACCGGGGGCGAAGGCCCGGGAACCCATGTCAATCTGCACCTCGTCGTAGGTTTGCCCCTGGCTCTTGTGAACCGTTACGGCCCAGGCCAGGCGGAGCGGAATCTGGCGGTATTCGGCAACCGGAATGGCAACCAAGACTTCTTTGAACTTGCCGGTTTCTTCATCAAAGTTCTCTTCAACTTCGTAACGCACCTTTTCCCAGGTGCTGATACCCACATCGAGCCGTTCGCCCTCAACCTCAACCACCACGCCGCCGCTTTTGGGTAGGTCAACTACTTTGCCAATGGTTCCGTTTACCCAACGTTTAATGGGTTGCCCCGCTGAGTTTCGTTTGCCGCCATCGTCGTTCTTTATGAACATCACCTGGGCGCCCAGTTTGAGTTCAATCACCTGCTCGGCGGGTAGCGTGCGCCCAAACGACTTCTCGTCACCGGTGCTAAAACTCGCGTCAAAGCGCTTAATCTCGGACTCGATCTTGGCCAGCTTGGTGAAGTTCACCGTGTCAACCGAGGCGTTGTTGGTGGCTAGTCGAATAACTTCGTCGTGAGGAGGCCACCGATTTCCCGACCGGTTCAGATGATCCAGCATTTCCTGAGTTGCCGCACCAACGCGAATGGCGTTCAAGATTTCCTTGAAATGTTCATCGTGCTGCCGGAAAATCTCGGTGAGCTCATAGCGCTCCAGAGAGTCCCGCTGCCAAACGTGGGCATCAAAGAACCAGTCACTCTGATAGTTCTCACGCATGTACACCAGGTCTTCGCCGTGCGGCGGAACGGGTGCCAACTGATACGGGTCGCCAAACATCACCACCTGAGCACCACCAAACGGGAGCTTGGTTCGGCCCTTGGCAACACCCATCATGAAGTCCATGGCGTCCATGAGGTCGGCGTTCACCATTGACACTTCATCAATGATTAGCATGTCAGTGGCCGCCAATACCTCGCGGTTTCGGCGTGAAAGGTGGCGCCTCAGGTCTTGGTTGCCAAGCACCCCGAATGGCAGGCCAAACAGCGAGTGAATAGTGCTACCACCCACATTCAGCGCCGCAACCCCGGTTGGAGCGCAAACGGCAACTGACTTCTTGGTGTTTTCAATCAGGTGAGTGAGCAGTGTGCTCTTTCCGGTACCGGCTCTACCGGTAATGAAGATGTTGTTCTCGGAACTCTCAATGTATTCAAAGAGTTTTTGTTGCTCGTCGCTAAGCGTTACCTGCTTCATTCGTCTCCCCCAAAGTACTCGATGTCCGCCGCCCGTTTCTGTTGCTGCTGGGTGGCGCGCTGCTGGAACTCGGCGTTTCGCCTCGCCTCGTTGGCGCTCCCCCGAGCGGCCAATCTCTCCAGCATTTGGTTATAGTCCTCAACGTCTCGATTGCCGGCGCGATCGCTGGCGCGATCCTTGCGCTTGGCTTCCTTGGCGTCGCTGCGCGACCATTGCACCGATACCAGCAGTGTGAGAATTGCGGCTGGGAATTCGCCAATGCCCCAGGCAATTGCGCCTCCGGTTTGCTGATCCGTGAGCGGATCCTGACCCCAGGTGCGGCCCATGGCTCCGTACCAATCGGGTAGAAGTAGTCCACTGCCCTGCATTAGGGCCAGCCCGAAGAGTGCGTGGAAGGTGAGCGTTCCCAGCAAAATGATGAGACGAACCGCGTGTGGGAAGGGTTTAGGCCCGGGGTCAACGCCCACCAGAGCCTGCACAAAGAGGTAACCCGTTATTAGGAAGTGCACCACCATCCACTCGTGACCCAGGTGGTCGCGTGTGGCCCAGCCAAACAGCGGCGTGAAGTAGAAAATCACCAGGGAAGCGGCAAAGTTGATACTCGCGAAAATTGGGTTGGATACCAAACGAGCCCACGGGGTGTGAACCGCCCAAAGCACCCACTCTCGCACGCCCCAACTTCCATCAGTGCGTTTTTCCACGGCGCGACTGATCAGCGTGACAGGTGCGCCCGGAACCAGCAGCACGGGCACGGCCATGGTGAGCGACATGTGCGCAATCATGTGCACACTGAACAGGTACTCCTCGTAAACGTTCATGCTGCCGTTGGTAATCCATAGGAGGGCAAGCATGCCGGACACCCAGCTAAGGGTGCGGATGGCCGGCCATGAGTCGCCGCGACGGCGCAAACGCCAAACGCCAACCAGGTAGAGTCCAGTGCCAAACAGGCAAACCAGTAGCCAAATGAGGTCCGGCCTAATGGCCGTGAGCCAGCGCTCGGCCGTTAGCTCAGGTGGCAGCTTGGCACCAGTCAAAAGCTGGGCGGGTGTTGGATTGGCAACATTCAAACGCCCGCCCGGTGGGGCAGTGCGCGCCAGCGCGGTGGCTAGGCCCATTGCCCCGCCCATGAGCGCCAACTCGGCAATGGCTAACTGCCAGAAGGTCTTGATTCCTTGTGTGGCGCGCGAGAGCCTCAGCCGATACCAAGCGCCAACCAGCCCAAGTGCAATCAACACCCCGGCCTTGAACAGAACCAGTAGGCCGTAGTTGGAGAACCAGCCATCGATGGTGGTGATTCGCACCATGGCCGCACCCAAACCGGAAACCGCAACCACGGCAAATGCCATCAGCGCTAAAGACGAATAGCGGCTAATCCAGGTTTTTGCGTTCTGTTCATCCTTACCCGCAACTGCAAGCACCGCTACCAGACCACCAACCCAAACCGTAACCGCCAGCAGGTGCAAGCCAATGGCGTTCACTGCCATGGCGTGATTTTGGCTTCCCGAAGCATGACCGCTCACCGCAAGTGGCACCAGGCCCGATACGGCAATGGCTAGTACCAAAAGCGTGCTGCGGAGGCGAACCGCCATTAAGGCCGCAATAGCCGTGATCGCACCGATGATGGTGTTGAGTGCCAACGCCTGACCCAGCGCAATGGTTCCCGTGAACAACCAAAGACCCTGTGTGAATGTGGCCGAAGTTGAAATAGGAACCGAGGTAACCGAAAGGTAGGTGAAAACCACAACTGCAACGCCGCTAAGCGCCCAGACTGCTGCTCCGCCCGCTGCCAGGTTTTGGAGACGGCGAAGTTGCCAGGTGTCATTCACACCGGCAAAGCAGGCGAGTGCCAGGGAACCAATTGCGGTTGCGGTTGCCAGGTCTTGTAAACCACGAATTAGTGGCAGCCCCCAACGAACCACGGGGCCCGGATCAGCTAGTAGTTGCGGGGCGGCGCCGTTGCCGAAAATGAGAGCCAGAAAGGCAATGAAAAGCATGGTGAGCAGTAGGGCAATCGCACCCCAAACCGCGCGCGAAGCGCTGGGTTTGCTGGCGGGATTGTTCACCTATTAAGCCTAAAGGGGTGCGCCCGTATTGCCGCTGGAAATGCGGAGTTGGCTGTGGACATTAAGCCCTGGTGTTAAAGCAAAAGTGCGGTTCCCGAAGGAACCGCACTTTAGTTGAAGCTTGGACTACTTAACAGCGCCCTTGAGCTTGCTGCCTGCCGAAACCTTTACGGTTGCAGCTGCAGGGATCTGGATGGTGGCGCCGGTCTGAGGGTTGCGACCGGTGCGAGCTGCACGGTGGCCCTTCTCAACCGAAAGCCAGCCTGGGATGCTAACCTTTCCACCCTTGGCAACTTCGCCAGCGATGGTCTCGAACAGTGCGTCTACAACACGGTTCACAGCAGCCTGCGACTCACCGGTGTGCTTTGCAACTACCTCTACGAGTTCACTCTTGTTAAGCGACATAATGGTCCTCCTGACCTCGACGTAAATGACTTTTTTCGTCAAGTGAAAAGTAACAGATGCCAAGGGCCAAAAACGCAAATTTCTCGGTGTGTTGCGAGAAAAATGGGCCAATTTCGTTGATTTGACGCGGTTTTTGGCATTACATGAAGGTTTACATGAACCTTTTGGAAAGCTTGTTGCCGGTTAAACAAAACCGCCGCACAATCCATGCGATTTACATGAAAAGTGCGGCGGTGAAGTTTTAGTGACTACCAGCTGCTCTTGGTGATACCTGGCAGTTCGCCACGGTGCGCCATGTCGCGGAAGCGAACACGCGAAACACCAAACTTGGTGAGAACACCACGTGGGCGACCATCGATGGCGTCGCGGCTGCGAACGCGAACCGGCGATGCGTTGCGAGGCAACTTCTGGAGACCCAGGCGGGCCTCTTCGCGCTGCTCATCGGTGCTTGCAGGGTCAACCAAAGCCTTCTTCAGGGCTAGGCGCTTCTCTGCGTAGCGTGCAACAACAATCTTGCGCTGCTCGTTACGAGCAATCTTGCTCTTCTTTGCCATGTTTAGCGCTCCTCGCGGAATTCAACGTGCTGACGCACTACTGGGTCGTACTTCTTGAGTACCAAACGGTCTGGGTCGTTACGACGGTTCTTCTTGGTCACGTAAGTGAAACCAGTTCCGGCGGTGGACTTGAGCTTGATGATTGGACGGATGTCCTTGTCCTTCTTAGCCATTCAAGTGCTCCTTAGATCTTCTCGCCGCGAGCGAGGATCTCGGCCACAACGGCCTCAATTCCACGTACGTCGATTACCTTGATGCCGCGAGCGCTGAGGCTCAGGGTCACGTTGCGCTTCAGCGAAGGCACGTAGTAGGTCTTCTTCTGGATGTTTGGGTCAAAGCGACGCTTGGTTTTGTTCTGAGCGTGCGAAACGTTGTGACCAAACTGTGGTCCAGTCTGAGTAACCTGGCAATAGGCTGCCATTTCGTCTCCTTTAGGGGGCAAGCCCCACTAAGCCGATTGGCTTGGGAGCTTGAAGATATGCGATTGCCACGGGCAACTTCTCAAGTTTAGGCGAGTTGGCAGGCGTTAAGCAAGTCCCGCTCCTAAAATAAACGGCTCAGCTTGAGCAGTCTTTGCAGGTGCCAAAAATCTCAATGGTGTGGCTGGTCTGAGTGAAACCGTTTTGCGCAGCCATTGAGTCGGCCCAGCTTTCCACTGCTTCGGCCGCAATTTCAACGGTCTTGCCGCATTCTCTACACATTAGGTGATGGTGATGGTGTTGCCCACAAGCACGAAACAGCGCCTCGCCGCCCGCCGCCTGAATGGAGTCTGCCTCGCCCGAATCAGCTAGGTCGGCGAGGGCCCGATATACCGTGGCCAACCCAATGGTGCTGCCGTGATTGCGCAACACCGAATGCAGCTCCTGCGCGCTCAAGAAGCCCTTGGTCTCGCCCAGGGCGTGCCGAACCGCGTCTTTCTGCCAGGTTTGGCGCTTTGCAACCGTCATTGATGCGTGCCTTTCAAACTGGGAAGCAACCTACAAATCACGTAAATCACAAAACTGATGGTGGTTACATAGGGACTGATTGGTAGGCCGGCACCCAGCGCCAACAGAATGCCGCCCAGAACCGAAATCAGCGCAAAAATCACCGATAGTACTGGCACGAGCACCGGCGACTTGGTTACGCGAAGCGCCGCGGCGGCTGGCGTTACCAGCAGGCTCAGCACCAGAAGCGCACCAACCACCTGCACGCTTGCCGCCACCGACAGCCCCAACAGCAGCATGAACGTCACGGAAAGTGCACGGATTGGCACGCCCCGCGAGGCCGCCACTTCGGAATCCAGGCTGGCGAACATGAGCGGACGCCAAATCACCAAAAGCGCCCCAAGCACCACGGCGCAAATAGCAGCCAGCCAACCGAGTTGCTGATCGCCCACCGCAACGATCTGGCCGGTGAGCAAGCCAAACTTGTTTGACGCCGTGCCGTGGTACAGGGCGATTGCTAGGATTCCCACGCCCAGCCCGGCCGGCATAAGCACCGCAACAATCGAGTTTCGGTCTTTGGCCTTCGACCCCAATAGCCCAATGAGTCCGGCCGCAATCAGCGAGCCCAGCACCGAACCGAGCACCACGTTTACCCCGGCCAGCAGCGCCAGCGCCGCTCCTGCAAAACTCAGTTCGCTAATTCCATGTACCGCAAATGACATGTCGCGGGTGAGCACAAACACACCCATTAATCCACCGATGATTGCCAGCAGAGCCCCCGCCCAGAGCGAGTTGGCCACCAACGGCAGTAGTTGGTCGTAATCCGCAAAGTTGAAGATCATGTCCGCTCCTAGTGCCACTCTTCGTCGGGGTGGTGATCGTGCTCGTGAGTGCCAATCACAACAATGCGTCCTTGGTTTCGCACCACGTCAACGGGAGTGCCATAGAGCTCGGTGAGCACCTCGGACCGCAAAACCTCGTCCGGTGTTCCAATGCGGAACTGACCATTTGCCAAATACAGCACTCGGTCAACCATGCCCAGTATCGGGTTCACGTCGTGGGTCACAAATAGCACTGCGGCGTTGTGTTCCTTGCGCTCCTGATCCAGCAACTGAGCCACGTTGGCCTGCTGATGTAGGTCAAGTGCCGAAAGTGGTTCGTCAGCCAAAATCAACTTGGGCTCCCCAATCATGGCCTGCCCAACCCGCAATCGCTGCAATTCCCCTCCGCTGAGTTCGCCTATCGACTTAGTGGCGAAGGCCTCGCCCTCCACGGCCTTCAGGGTGGCGGCCACCTTTCGGGCAACCGAACGTTTGGCCAGACCAATTCCCCAGCGGCCGCCATCGATGCCAAATTTCAACAAGTCCTTGGCCCTGAGCGGCACCTGGCCATCAACCGAACGGTTTTGCGGAATGTAGCCAATCTTGGGATGACCACCGGACACCGGCTTGCCCAGGAATTGGATGCTGCCCTGGGTTAGACGCTCCTGACCCAGAATCGCTCGCAGCAACGAGGTCTTGCCGGAACCGTTGCTTCCAATCACGGCAATGAACTCGTGGGCATGAACCTCGAGGTTCAAGTTTGTCCACAGCACCTTGCTTCCATGGGCCAGCGTTGCGTTGCTAATAGTGAGCACGTTTTTTGTCATTTGCCAGTCACCGCGTTTCTAATGTTCAAAATGTTGGAGCGCATCCAGATTTGGTAGTTCTTTCCTGCGGGCAGGCTTTCGGTTAGCCGAAGCACGGGTACGCCGGCCTGTTTTGCCCAAGCCTCCAGCTGCAAGGTTTGGGCCGTTTGGGTTTGAAGATTAGTGATGACCACGGAAACTTTGTGATTTTGTAGCAGCTGGCGCATTTGATTCATGGCACCGGGCGATGCGTCTTGCTCGTTCTCCACGGCATTGCGATATTCAACGGGAGTGAGATTCTTCATACCCAAGTCGGCCAGCAGGTACTGGGCGAATCCCTCGGTAAGCAGAGCGCCTCGACCGGCCACTTGCGGGGAAACCGAATGCTCCAGATTGGCCAGCTCGGCTAGAGTTTGCTCGAATTTGCCCGCGCTAACCGCCAGTTTTTGGGATTCGGTTTCGGTGTAGAGGGCCCTTTGCAGTCCTTGTTGCAATTTCTTCACCGATGCTTGCACGCTTGCCAGGTGGTACCAGAGGTGCGGGTTACCGGTCAGCTCGTCTGAACTGCCCGCGTTGCCTCCGCGCGCGCATTCGCCAACGCACCAGGCATGCAGCCGGAGTTTGGGGTCGAGCTTGGGGGCCGCCTTGGTTAGTGTTGCAAAAAAGTCGTCGTAGCCCAAGCCGTTAGCCAGAGTCACATCCGCCTGGTTCACCAGTAACTGATCTCTTGCGCTGGCTGTGTAGGAATGCGGGTCCTGCATCGATGAATGAATCACCGAACTAACCCGCACTTGGGAACCACCCACCTGTTTTGCAATGTTGGCCCATACGCCAACCGAGGTGACGATGTTGATTGGGCCGGCGTGCGGAGTAAAGGTTGGCGTTGGATTTGCGGTGCAACCGGTTAGCGCCAGTATCGCCGAGGCGGTGGCGGCAAACGCCAATACCCTAGTCGCCCTGATTCTCGCCATACGGCAAGGCTAGGCGTTACTGATAATGATTGTCAATAGCATTTGGAGCCGCGCGCGGTGCCGGCGCTGTGGGCTAGGACCTAGTCCAGAAGGAGTGCGGGTTCTTCAATCACGCTGGCCACGTCTTGAACAAAGCGGCTGGCCACGTCGCCATCAACCACTCGGTGGTCAAAAGTGGCACCAATGGTGGTGATCTGACGCACCTGAATCTCGTTGTTCACAACCCATGGCTTAGGGCGAATCGATCCGAGCGCAACAATGCCGCACTCACCTGGGTTAAGAATTGGAGTTCCGGTGTCCACACCAAATACACCGATGTTTGTGATGGTGATGGTTCCGCCCGACATCTCCGCCGGGCTGGTCTTGCCTTCGCGAGCGGTTGCCGCCAACTGCTCAATTGCGCGGGCCAGCTCGAGCATGCTCATCTGGTCGGCGTCCTTGATGTTGGGCACAATCAAGCCACGCGGGGTTGCCGCTGCAATTCCAAAGTTCACGTAGTTGTGAACAATGATTTCCTCGTCGGTCCAAGTGGAGTTCACCATTGGGTTGCGGCGTACCGCCCACATCATTGCCTTGGCCATGATTAAGAGCGGGGTCACTTTTACACCGGCAAAGTCGGTGCTCGCTTTTAGGCGCTTCACGTATTCCATGGTGCGAGTTGCGTCAACGTCAACAAAAATGCTCACGTGTGGGGCCTGGAATGCGCTCTTCACCATTGCGCTGGCAATCGCCTTGCGCACACCCTTTACTGGGATGCGGGTTTCACGCTCGTTTGGAGCTTCGGGAGTGGTGAGGTTACGGAACACACTGGCCTGCGACGCCGCGGCCACCACGTCTTCGCGCGTGATCTCGCCGGCCAAGCCGGTTGGAGTCACCTTGGTGATGTCAACGTTTAGGTCTTTTGCCAACTTACGAACCGGCGGCTTGGCAATAACTGCCTCATCGTCAACCACCACATTGATCACCTGAGTTGGCGGTACGCCAACTACAGGCATGGCTGTGGTTGCCGCGGTTACTGCGGGTATTCCGCCCGGTACCGCGCGGCCGCGGCGGCGCGAGCCGCCCGTGGTGTGCGATACGCCGTAGCCAACCAGTGCTGGTGGGGCCTTCTCTTCGGAGGAAACGCTCGATGCCGCGTCGGAAACCGCGGTGCTTGCATCGGCTGCCTGTGCCGCGGCTGCCGCAACCTGTTCGTGCATGCTGGTGCCAACCGCGCCTTCGGCAACCGACACAGCGATGATTGGCTTGCCAACTTCAACGGTGTCGCCTTCTTGTGCCAGCAGTTCACTAACCACGCCGGCAAAGGGGCAAGGCAGTTCAACCAGGCTCTTGGCGGTTTCAATTTCAACAATTACCTGGTTCACACCAACGGTGTCGCCCGGCTTTACCTTCCAAGAAACAATCTCGGCTTCGGTGAGGCCTTCGCCAACATCCGGCAAGTTAAAGTGCGCAAGTTGAGTCATGTTGGGTCCTCCTAATAGGCCAAAACTCGGTCAACCGCTTCAAGAATGCGGTCGGCGTCTGGAAGGAAGATTTCCTCCAACTTGGCCGGTGGATACGGAACATCAAAACCACCAACCCGAAGCACGGGAGCTTCGAGGTGATAGAAAGCCTGCTCGCCAACGCGCGCCGCAACCTCGCTGGCCACGCTCACAAAGCTGCTGGCCTCGCTGGCAACAACCAGGCGGCCGGTCTTCTTAACGCTCTCAATCACGGTATTGAAATCAATCGGCGACATTGAACGAAGGTCAATGACCTCCAGGCTCACGCCTTCCCCCGCGGCAACCTCTGCGGCCTGCAAAGCCACGTTCACCATTGGTCCATAGGTGGCAATAGTTACCTGATTGCCTTCACGCAGCACACGAGCCGAGTGCATTGGCATTGGCGGAACATCCAGGTTCACCGGGCCCTTTTGCCAATAGCGGCGCTTGGGTTCGAAGAACATCACCGGGTCGTTGCTGGCAATGGCCTGCTGAATCATCCAGTAGGCGTCGTTTGGGTTGCTCGGGCTAATCACACGGAGTCCAGCGGTGTGCGCAAAGTACGCCTCGGGGCTTTCCGAGTGGTGCTCAACCGCACCAATGCCGCCGCCGTAAGGAACTCGGATCACAACCGGCATCTGGAGGAAGCCTTCGCTTCGGTTAGTCAGCTTGGCCAACTGAGTGGTGATCTGATCGAACGCGGGGAAGATGAAGCCGTCAAACTGAATCTCACAAACCGGGCGATAACCGCGCATGGCCAAACCAATTGCCGTACCGATGATTCCGGACTCGGCAATAGGTGAGTTCATGATGCGCTTTGGGCCAAATTCGTTGAGGATTCCCTCGGTAACACGGAACACGCCACCCAGTTCGGCAATGTCTTCGCCAAAAAGCAAAACCTTTGGGTCCTCGGCCATGGCCTTGCGCAGGCCGGCGTTGATGGCACGCGCAATTGGCATGTCTACAAAGTTGCTCACGCGGCACCTCCCTGGTTTGGTTCGTGCGCCACGTGGCCCTCGTCTTCAAACGACGCCTCGTACTCTTCTAGCCAGGCCAGCTGTTCGGAAATCAGCGGGTGCGGCTCGGAGTAAACGTGGTTGAACATGTTCTCAAACGGTGGGTTGGGAAGCGCGAATGTTGCGGCTCGAATTTCTTCTGCCAGCTGGTCGCCCGAGTTGCGCACGTCTTCAAAGAAGTTCTCGCCAACGCCTTGTTTGCGCAGGAACGTCTCCAAACGCATCAGCGGATCGCGTGCCTTCCAGTACTCCAGCTCTTCATTGGAACGGTACTTGGTTGGGTCGTCGCTGGTGGTGTGTGCGCCAACGCGGTAGGTCAGGGCCTCGATGAATGTTGGGCCAAGGCCGGCGCGAGCGTCATCCATGTGCTTTGCGGTAACCGCGTAACTGGCCAACACGTCGTTGCCGTCAATGCGGATACCGGGAACTCCAAAGCCCTCACCTCGGCGATACAACGGCACGGCGGTTTGGCTCTTGGTTGGGCTGGAAATGGCCCACTGGTTGTTCTGGCAGAAGAACACCTGCGGGGTTTTGTTGATTGCGGCAAAGAGAAGACCTTCGCTCACATCGCCCTCGGCGGTGGCTCCATCGCCAAAGTAAGTAATCACGGCCTGGTCAACCTCCGGGTTACCGGTTCCCACGTTGCCGTCAAAGGTCACGCCCATGGCATAGCCGGTGGCGTGCAGAACCTGGGCTCCAAGAACAATGGTGTACAGGTGGTAGCGCGTCTCGTCTGGGTTCCAACCGCCGTGGTTCACACCACGCAGCATTTTTAGAATCGACATCAAGTCAATGCCGTGAGTGATTGCCACGCCGTGTTCACGGTACGAAGGGAAGATGTGGTCGTTTGGGCCAACGGCGTAACCCGAACCAATTTGCGCAGCCTCCTGGCCGATGGCCGGAATCCAAAGACCCAGCTGTCCCTGACGTTGCAATGCATTCGCTTCATTATCGAAGCGGCGAATCCGAGCCATGTCTCGGTAGAACTTTAGGTAATCGGCGTCGGTGAGCTTGGCCAGGTATGGGGCGTATTGCTCCCATTCCGGCGAAACGGAAAAATCGCCCTCTGGGGTTAGGAACTGCACCATGGGAATCTGGGCGTCGTCAAAGTGACTCACAGAGACCAATTTAGTCTGCGAGATGAAACAATCGAAGCATGAGACGTTTTCTGGTTGGAACTGTTATCAACGGAGCCGCACTTTGGCTCACCACGGCAGTCATTCCCGCAATCTCCATTACCCCTTATGGCGGAACCACAATCTGGCACTGGCTTGGGTCGTTGCTGCTCATCGGTGCCATTTTTGGCTTTGTAAACGCGGTGGTGGCTCCTGTGATCAAGGTGTTAGCGCTTCCGCTATACCTGTTGACCTTTGGTTTGATCAGTTTTGCCATCAACGGTTTCGTGCTCATTTTTGTGGCCTGGTTAAGCAATTTGATTCACGGAGGCGGCCTAAGCATTTCCGGCTTTGGTGCCAACGGTCTTACTTGGGAGGCCTTTGGCTGGGCGGTTCTGGGAGCCCTAGTGCTCAGCATTGCCAGTTTTGTCACTCGCTGGGTATTTAGAATCACAAGAATCTTGTAGTTCGCGGACGGGCCGGGGCTACCCGGAATACTTGACCCTCTAACCAAAGGAGCCCGCTTAGGCTGCCACTTACGGCAAAATAGAGGGGTGACCAATCTCTCTGTGCAACCACTCAGCCCACTAGACGGCCGTTACCGCGCTGCGGTTCAGGATCTAGGCGTTCACCTTTCGGAGGCTGGTCTAAACCGGGCCCGAATTCAGGTTGAGATTGAGTGGCTGATTCACTTGGCCAACCGCAACCTCTTGGGAACTGAAAAGCCTCTTACCGATGCCGAAATCGCTCAGTTGCGCGCTGTTGTTACCAACTTTGGAAACGACGACGTTGCCGAACTAGCGCAAACCGAATCTGTTACCCGCCACGACGTTAAGGCGGTTGAGTACTACATCCGCGAGCGCCTTACCGGCATTGGCCGCAAGGACTTGCTGGAACTCACGCACTTTGCCTGCACTAGTGAGGACATCAACAACCTGTCCTACGCAATCACGGTGCGCGATGCCGTGGCACAGGTGTGGTTGCCAAAGGTGGATGGCTTGTTGGCAAAGCTCAAGGAGATGAGCGCGGCCTATGCAAACGTGGCCATGATGAGCCGTACTCACGGCCAGCCGGCTACTCCAACCACCATGGGCAAAGAGCTGGCTGTATTCGTTCACCGACTCCAGCGTCAGGTTGTTCGAATTGCGAACGCCGAGTACCTGGGCAAGTTCAGTGGCGCCACCGGAACCTTTAGCGCCCACGTTGTTGCCGCTCCATCGGTTGACTGGGTTGCCGAATCCGAGGCTTTTGTAACTTCGCTTGGACTCACCTGGAACCCTCTCACCACTCAGATTGAGAGCCACGACTGGCAGGCGGAGCTGTACAACTCCATAGCGTTGTTCAACCGCATTCTGCACAACCTTTGCACCGATGTTTGGACCTACATCAGCCTGAACTACTTCAAGCAGATTCCGGTTGCCGGTGCCACCGGGAGCAGCACCATGCCGCACAAGGTGAACCCGATTCGCTTTGAGAACGCCGAGAGCAACCTAGAGTTGAGCAACGCCATTCTGGACAGCCTGGCGGCAACCCTGGTAACCAGCAGGCTTCAGCGTGATCTCACCGATTCTTCCTCGCAGCGCAACATTGGCGTTGGTTTTGGTCACTCGGTTTTGGCAATTGACAACGTGACCCGAGGATTGGGCGAGTTGGAGTTGAACGAGGCCGTGCTAATGGCGGACCTGCTTGACAACTGGGAAGTACTAGGCGAGGCCATTCAGACCTTGATTCGCGCCGAGGTGGTTGCGGGCCGAAGCAACATTTCCAACCCCTACGAGCTGCTGAAAGAGTTGACACGCGGCAAGCGAATTGGCGGTGAAGACCTAATCACTTTTGTGAACGGCTTGGAGCTGGAGCAAGAGGCCAAGGATCGCCTACTGGCGCTCAAGCCGTTTACCTACGTGGGTGTGGCCGCAAAACTGGCCGAGCGGATCCAGTAGGTCCAAACAACAAAACCTCCGAGAAATCGGAGGTTTTTTGTTATTCGGACCACGAGTCTGTTGTTGCTCACAAACCCAGATGTTCTATTTGAGGCGCGGTTGATTCGGGTCGTTTTTGTCGTCCGTGCCCATAAGCTCAAGCGTGGCAATGCCAACCAGAACCACAATGAAGGTCACGCCGGCCCAAATCAGCGATTCGTCTAGCTTGCGAACGCCGCCCCAAACAATGAAACCCACAACCGCTGCGCTAATAATCGAGAGGGTGAGATAGGTCTTTACGCCGATTTTGCCTTTGGTGCTCATGGTTTAAGCCTAACTTGCCAAACTACTTGCCGGAACTTGCTGCCGAAATGCCCAGATGAACGCCAGCCAACATCAGGTAGGCACCTAGGAAGCCAACCGCCGGAATGGCACCAAGCGGCGCCAGCAAGTAGAGCACGCCTAGAGCCAGGTTGAGGCTTAAAAGCACATAGCTTTCCCGGCGTAACTGAGGTTGTGACTTGGCCAAATAGGCGTTAAGCCCATTGATTGCCGCGTTGGCGAATCCCCAAATTGCCACGAGTCCCACAAAGTAGTTGTAGCCACGAGATTCATTGCCATAGGGGTTTAGGAACGCCGCGGCAATAAGCGCCGAGGCAGCCACAGCCTCGGGCAACCAATGAACCAGTTTGAGTTGCTCCCTGTACTTGGCAACGGCAAGCGGAGCTAAGTTGGCAACTGTAAGGCCCAAGCCCATCCAGGCCAACATGGAAATAGCCCAGGTTATGCCTCTGCCCTGTTTGAAGGCAATGTCCAGACCAAGGGCAAGATAGACCGCGGCTCGCGGCCCATAGTTGAAGCGCATGAACCTATGCTTTCATATTCGCGAAGCGTGCGTACCTACCCTGGAAGGCAACGGTAACGGTATCCGTTGGTCCGTTTCGTTGCTTGGCCAAAATGATGTCGGCTTCGCCGGCACGTGGGTGGTCTTTTTCGCCAATACCCTCGCGGTGCAGCAGAATCACCACGTCGGCATCCTGTTCAAGCGAGCCCGACTCACGAAGCTGCGAGATTTCGGGCTTCTTATCCTTGGAGTCTTCGCTTCTTCGGTTCAGCTGAGAAATGGCAATAACCGGAACTTCAAGCTCCTTTGCCAACAGCTTTAGTGCACGGCTAAACTCCGAAACTTCTTGCTGGCGACTCTCAACTTTCTTACCGCTGGTCAGCAGCTGCAGGTAGTCGATAACGATGAGCTTTAGTCCGAACTGCTTGATCAAGCGGCGACACTTGGCTCGGATCTCAACCAAGGTGAGGTTGGGGCTGTCATCAATGTAAAGCGGCGCATTGTTCAACTGGGAGCGAACCGACACAATTTTGGTCCAGTCGCTGTTGTCAATCATTCCCTTGCGCATGCTCTGCAGCGGAATGGAGGTTTCCGCCGACAACATACGCATAGCGATTTCGGAGCGTCCCATTTCTAGGGAGAAGAAAATTGTGGGCTTGTTGTAGCGAATTGCCGCATTGCGTGCAAAGTCCAACGAGAGCGTTGACTTACCAACGGCGGGACGAGCGGCAACAATGATTAGCTGCCCCGGGTGAAGTCCATGAGTCAGTTCGTCCAACTGAGTAAAGCCGGTAGGCACGCCCACCATGTCACCGCCACGGTTTTGAGCACTTTCAATGTCGTCCATGGCTGCTTGCAGGGAATCTCCCAGGGTGGAGAATTCCTCACTACCGGCGGCATTCGCAACCGCGTAAACGTCGGCCTGCGCCGCATTGATGAGGTCTTCAATCTCACCCTCGGCGGTGTAACCCATTTGCGCAATGCGAGTTCCAACCTCAATAAGGCGGCGCATGGTGGCTTTGTCACGCACAATTTCCGCGTAATACGACGAGTTCGCCGCGGTTGGCACAATGGCGGTAAGCGTATGTAGGTAATCCGCTCCACCGGCACGCACCAGGTTTCCCTGCTTGGTGAGCTCATTCGTGACTGTGATTACGTCGGTTGGCTCGCCACGGCCATAGAGGCTAACAATGGCGTCAAAGATGATTTCGTGCTTGGGTGCGTAGAAGTCTGCGCCCTTTACCTGCTCAAAAACCTCGGCAACGGCCTCTTGGGAGAGCAGCATTCCACCCAGGGCGCTCTGTTCGGCTTGCAGATCACTGGGCAAAACTCTGCCCTGTGGCACTGCGTCTGGTTGTGGCACGGCCGCCAAGCTCATGAACTTCTCCTCTGTTGACCCAATGCTTCGTTACTAGCATTGGCCAACGACAATTCTGGGCCAAATTGCCCTGTGAAAAGTGCTGTGGATAACTCGCCTGACACGCCCGAAAATCTGTTGGCAACTTGTGGAGAAGCCTGTGGATGAATTGTGCATAAACCTGTGGAAATCCCGAACTGACGCGGTTTTTGCGATTGTGGATAACTTTAGGTAAAAACCTTAAACCTCAACCTAAGGGTTGTGGATAAGTGCGATTTGGGGCGGTTTTTCCATGCCGAACAATTCACTCAGAGCTCGTTTGGAATTGGGCCTAGATTCATTGAAGAAATTTGCCTGTGTGAGACTCGTTTCTCTCCCAAATAGTCCGATTGAGATCAAAGTGTTCCTCCAAAATTTCCAAAAGCCAAAAATTTTGCGATTCAAAAAAGTGAGGGTTGCGCCTTAGAAACGTTCCTGCAGAGCTCAATCAGGTTTCGAATCGAATCGGAGCAATTTGCGGGCCCAAAGTGACGCCCAAAAAGCGCCGTAAAAAAGACCCCCCCTGACCATCGGCGGGGGGCGAAGGCGAAGGCCGGTGGCCGAAAAGCTGGCCGCCATTTGGTTGAGGGCGGCGGCACAGTGGTTGAGCCCGGGCGTGAATTGTTTCAGGGCGGCAGGGAACCATCAATGCCGGATACAGCTTTCACCAACTCGGTGAGGCGGACTGAGCGCGCTTTTCGGATAAGTGGAA
>Ga0228703_1000332_pt1 | contig 36861 bp, 33 predicted proteins | sample McNCre217_Aug_MG_3_FD_178020 | JGI IMG/M metagenome (GOLD analysis project Ga0228703, IMG submission 178020) | Freshwater microbial communities from McNutts Creek, Athens, Georgia, United States - 29-17_Aug_MG | ecosystem: Environmental > Aquatic > Freshwater > Creek | place: USA: Georgia...
CGCCGGTAACGGTGTCGTATTCGACTGGGAGCCGACGATGACTTCGGCAGCGGAACTTACCGTCGGTCCGCGAGGCACGGACGATCGTTTGAGTTCCAATAACCGACGTACCAACAAAGAGCGCCGTGAAGAGTACTTTGACCTCATGGATGCGAAGAGCGAGGCTCGCGCTGAGCTGATTCGTGAAAAAGAAGCCGGACTGTGGACCGAAGGGGCAGATGATGACAGTGACTGGGCGCAGTGATATCGCCACGGCTTCGCGCATCGTCGTGAAGGTCGGTTCGTCGTCGATTAGTGGAGATAACGCTGATCAGATCGACCGAATTGTTGAGGCTCTCGCAAGCGCCCACGGTCGTGGCTCCGAGGTCGTCTTGGTCTCCTCCGGCGCAATCGCCACTGGGCTCCCCTTCTTGCATTTGGATGCACGTCCCGATGATTTGTCCACGCAGCAGGCGGCCGCGGCCGTAGGGCAAAATGTGCTCATCACGCGCTACCAAAACAGCCTCGACCGTTACGGAATAACCGCGGGGCAGGTCTTGCTGACCGCCGGCGATTTGGAAAACCCGACTCACCGCCTCAACGCTGAGTCGGCTATGGATCGGCTGTTGGGCTTGCGCATACTGCCCATCGTGAACGAAAACGACACGGTCGCGACGCACGAAATTCGTTTCGGGGACAATGATCGGTTGGCAGCTCTAGTCGCACAGCTCGTGGGAGCCGACGTGCTTATTTTGCTTAGCGATGTCGACGCTCTGTACACGAAGCCCCCGCACGAGCCTGGGGCACAGCGCATTGAGTTCGTCACCGCAGGTGATCAACTCAGCGGAGTTGAGTTTGGTTCGATTGGGTCGGCCGGGGTGGGAACCGGGGGAGCGGCGACCAAAGTGGCAGCAGCGCACCTCGCTACTGAGTCTGGAATACCCGTTCTTGTCACCGCAGCGTCATTGGTCAATGAAGCTCTCTCTGGGGCTGAAGTTGGCACATGGTTTGAAGCGGTCGAAGCGAAGTAGCATCGACACATGGCATCCTTCGATCAGTCCGCATTTGACGCGAAACTCGCAAAATCGCAGGTCGCTTCGCGGTCGCTAGCAATTCTCAAGACCAAGGCCAAGAACGAGGCCCTCGAGGCCATTGCGCAGGGACTTGAAAACAGTGTTTCTGCGATTATCGAAGCAAATGCAATTGACCTCGCCAATGGTGATGCTAATGGTCTCTCGTCAGGTTTGCTTGACCGCTTGCTGCTGAATGAAGCGCGCATTGCCGCCCTGTCGGCAGCTGTTCGTGACATCGTCAAACTGACTGATCCCATTGGTCAGGTGCTTCGAGGCATGGATATGCCCAACGGCGTGCACCTCAGTCAGGTCCGCGTGCCATTCGGCGTTGTGGGTGCAATCTATGAGGCGCGTCCGAACGTGACCGTCGACATTGCTGCGATTGCCCTTAAGAGTGGCAACGCGGTGTTGCTGCGCGGTGGTTCAGCAGCAGAAAACTCAAATCGTGTTTTGGTCAGTGTGATTCAAAGTGCGCTGGCGAGCGTCGGGCTCGCGCCCGAGAGCGTGCAGACCATCGACGAATTTGGGCGTGAGGGTGCGAAGGCGCTCATGGCAGCTCGTGGTTACGTTGATGTGCTCATTCCACGCGGATCCGCCGATCTCATTAACACCGTTGTCATGGAATCGAAGGTTCCTGTCATTGAGACCGGCGCTGGGGTTGTGCACGTCTACCTTGATGAAACCGCTGACCTCGCCAACGCGGTCGAGATCGTTCACAACTCGAAGGTGCAACGTCCGAGCGTGTGTAATGCACTGGAAACGCTTCTCGTTCACGAGAAGTTGGCAACGTCGATAGTTCCGATTCTTGACCGTCTGCGCGAGTCGGGTGTGACAATCCACGCCGACGATGCAACGCGTGTGATCTTTCCCGATTCTGTTCCCGTTGAGGAGTCGGACTACGCGACGGAACACATGTCGCTCGATATCGCCGTAAAAATCGTTCCGGATATTGACGCCGCCATGGATCACATCCGTCGCTATTCGACCAAGCACACTGAGTCGATTCTCACCGAGGACTACGCCAATGCGGAGCGATTCTTGGCCGAGGTCGACGCTGCTGTGGTCATGGTGAATGCATCGACACGCTTTACCGACGGCGGCGAATTTGGCTTCGGCGCCGAGGTCGGCATCTCGACTCAAAAGCTGCACGCGCGCGGTCCGATGGGTCTGCAAGAAATTACGAGCACGAAGTGGCTCGCTCGCGGCGACGGCCAGATTCGTCAGTAGAATATTCTCACCAACCCTTTGGAGAAACTCATGTTCAACCTCGTACTTGCCGCCGAAGAAAAACTCTTCCCGCTTGTTCTTCCCAACTGGGTTTTTGGTGTCATCGCTATCGCCATTTTTGCGATACTCGGGCTGACTCTCTTCAGCTTCCGTGACGTCTTCAACCGTCACAGTCACAAGTCGGGCAAGTCGGACCACGGCGGTCACCACTAGGTCGCTTGATGGCGAATCTGTCGTCCCCACGCCGGATCGGCGTGATGGGCGGGACCTTTGACCCAATTCACGTAGGTCACCTTATCGTCGCGTCTGAAGCGCTCCATGCGCTGAATCTCACCGAGGTGGTTTTCGTGCCGGCTGCGGCCCCGTGGCAAAAGAATCCGGTTGAGAACGCCGCACACCGTTTGATGATGACAACGCTGGCGACTCAACATGAGCCGCGCTTTATCGTTAGCGATGTTGACGTGCGTCGCGGGGGCATCACATATACCGTCGACACGCTGAATGATCTCGCTGTTGAAAACCCTGACGCCTCGCTCTTCTTGCTGGTTGGCTCTGACGCGCTTGCCGGGATAGGTTCATGGAAAGAGCCTGAGCGCTTGTTTTCGCAAGCCAATGTGGTCTGCCTGGAGCGGCCGGGCTCACACTCGGTAAACCACGATTCGCTACCGGGTGAAGTAACATTTCTAAGAGTTCCCGCGATTGATATCTCATCTTCTGACTGTCGCGACCGGTTGCGCTATGGGCGTCCCGTTCGTTACATGGTGACTGAATCAGTTCACGCGTACATCGAGAAAAATGACCTGTATCGGAGACATTCGTGAGTGATACCCCACTTACTGGGCCCATCAATGAGTTCGGGGATCTGTCTCGTCGTGCGCGGCGCGCTCTCGAAGCTCAAGGAATCAACCCGGATGAGGCGCTCGCGCAATTCAATGAAACCGGAGACATCGCTGTACTGACGGGGTCGATTCCGATCATTGTGCCTATTTCGGAAGAGATGCCGCTCAGTGAGGCACCAGAGGTCGAAGCGAGCCCCGAGCCTGAGGTTGCAGTGACTGCTGCCCCGAGTGCGCCAGACCTCTTTCCGGCGCCCCTCTCGCGACGGGACGAGAGCCTTCTCGAACAACGCGTAACAGCTGAAATCGATGTTGTTGTTGCGGAAGTAGCGGTTGCTGAGGCTAGGGAGATCGCAGAGGTCGTTGAGGCACCAGACGTCGCAGAGGCCGTTGAGATCGTCGAGAACGTTGAGCTCACTGAGGTCGCTGAATCGCCCGTAGCGGACGAAGTCGAGCCAGTCGCCGACATCGATACGCTCATCGCCGCAGTGGTGACGGACGATGAAGAGCTCAGCGACGTCGTGTCGGAGGCTCCCGAAGTCACGTCCCAGGACATCGAGCCTGTTCCTTTCGACGGCGGACCACTCGCAGACGTCGAAGATGTCATCGCTATCGACCGATCTGACGACACCGAGTCGACCATCAGTGAGTACGAAGCTTTCCAAATCACGACCACGTCGACCGGTGTCATTCCGACCACCGGGCACACGCTCGTCTTGCCCACCCTGCCCGAGGACGACCCCAACGTCATCGCGGCCTTGAATTCGACCGGTGAAATCGTGATCACGGGTCAAATCACCTTGCCGGTCGGTGTTCCGACAGCAACCGATCCAACCGCACTTGACGCCATCGATCTCGATTCGACCGTGGAGCCCGAGCTCGTCACATCGAGCAACGATCTTGCTCCGGTGAGTGCAACAGCTGCGGTGAGCTCTGTTGCCGGGCCGACTGGGGTTGTTTCACCGGTAAAACGGCGTTCTGAGCGTCTTCCGGTCGTGCTCGCCATCGCGGCCGCGATTCTCGCCGCTGGAGTCGTGGCCCTCTTCGTTGCCAATCTCTTCATTCCGGTGTTCAAGTAATGACTTCAATCAACGCTCTCGAGCTTCTGTCGATTGCTGCGCAAGCGGCGTCAGACAAGGGCGGTCTCGACCCAGTGGCTCTCGATGTCAGCGGTCCGCTTCCGTTGACAGAAGTGTTCTTCATCGTCAGCGGTCGCAACGAGCGCAACGTGAGCGCAATCGCGGGAGAAATCGAAGACAAGCTCATCGAGTCAGGAACGAAACCAATCCGTCGCGAGGGTAAAGCCGAGGGGCGCTGGGTGCTTATCGATTTTGGTGACCTCATTGTGCACGTCTTTCACGAGGAAGAGCGTTTGTATTACGGGCTGGAACGATTGTGGAAAGACTGCCCAGTGCTGCCGGTTCCCGAGTTCGACGCACGTCCGATTGACTCCTAAGCAATGTAGTAGGCTTGGAATTCGGCGGTTTCAACCGCTACAAGGGTCTGTGGCGCAGCTGGTAGCGCACCTGCATGGCATGCAGGGGGTCAGGGGTTCGAGTCCCCTCAGATCCACCAAATGAAAGTATCCCCGATATGGGGATATTTTTATGCACTCCGACCGAAGTGCCTCACCATGTCAGACCAAATCTCGCCAGTCGCGCGGGGCGTCATCCTCAGCGTCGATAATGCGCTGCGCTGCAGTGATGACACCAGTCGGTGGGTCGATGATCATTTCCTCGTCGCGCCGGTTGACGAGGACGTTCTCGATGTAATCGCGAACGGCTTCGTTGAGAGGAACATCGCGTTGATCCTGTTCAGACATGTACCAGCGATGTTCAAGCACCTGGTGGAAAAGTTCAGCGTCTTCGAGTTTGTGTCCGAGCTGTTCCGGAACGCTCCGCACAACGGGTTCAAACACCCGAGTGAGCCACAAATGAGCGACGACTTCTTCGTCGAGATTGGGTAGGGACACGCGCGCACGATACTCGTCGAGGTCGTTGAGAAGCCGTCGTGCCTGGTTCTCCTCGGTATCGAGACCCGTCAGGCGCAATAGACGCCGGGCGTGGTGGCCGGCATCGACCACCTTGGGCTGGATGCGCACCTTGGTACCAGAATCATCGGTGCGAATCTCGAGCTCCTCGATATCGAAACCGAGATCATTGAGATGGTTGACGCGCCTCTGAATGCGCCAAAGTTCAGCTTCGTCAACCAGTTCGGGGTCGTTGAGTGCGTGCCAGAGTGCCTCGTAAGCTGCCATGATGCGATCGCTGATGGCTACTGGGTCGATGGACTCATCCATTCGGCCACCTGCTTGCAGATCCATGAGTTCACCAGCGATATTGACGCGTGCGATTTCCAAATCGTGCTCACGTTGCCCCGGGGTCAGCGACGGATACATGCGCCCGGTCTCAGCGTCAACCAAATAGGCGGCGAAGGATCCAGCATCACGCACAAAGAGAGTGTTGGAGAGGGAGACGTCACCCCAGAAGAATCCAATGTTGTGAAGACGAACGAGCAGCAGGGCGAGGGCGTCAATGAGGCGCGTCAGTGTTTCCGGACGAAGCGTGGTTGAGTAGAGGGCACGGAACGGCATGGAAAATTTGAGATGTCGGGTGATGAGGGTGGCAGGCAACTCATCGCCGAGTTGCGAATTGCGACCAGTAACTACCGCGAGAGGCTCGACACAGGGGACGTTGGCCTTCTGGAGTAGTTTGAGCATCTCGTACTCGCTCGCAGCGAGTTCAGCAGTCGTTTCTTTGAGTGCAACCACACCATTCTCGAGTTGGGTGAAACGCACCACGTGACGTGAGATGCCTTTAGGAAGAGCTGTAATAAGTTCGTCTGGCCACGCCTCGAGTGGGATATCCCACGGCAGGGTGATTAAATCTGGCGCAACAAAGGCGGCGCTGATTTTTACCGGCACAGACATGACTCACAGTCCTTACAACGACGTGCCCGCCGTGGATAGTGTGACATCCTCGGCGGGCACGTACGGCGCTGTGTGTTAGGAGGCGACTGCCGTCGACAGGCGAAGACCAGTCTGAGCATCGAACACGTGGATGTGCTTCGCGACCGGCTCGACGAAAACCTTCTCACCGCGGTTCGGGTGGTTGCGTCCGTCCACGCGCACAGTAACGTTCACGTCGTTGCCGTTGATGTTGGCGCGACCGTAGAGGTAGCCGTCAGCTCCGAGCTCCTCGACGACGTCAATCTCGACCTGGAGGCCCTTGCCGTTGCTTGACACAACGAGGTCTTCGGGGCGAACACCGACGGTGACTTCGTGGCCCTTGGCGTTCTTCATGGTGGCGGCGTCAACCTGGCCGACCGTGTTGCCAAACTGGATTCCACCTTCAACGACGGCAGCGGGAACGAAGTTCATTGCCGGCGAACCGATGAATCCTGCGACGAAGATGTTGGCGGGGCTTTCGTAAAGGTCGCGCGGGGATCCAACCTGCTGAAGGATGCCGTCCTTGAGAACAGCAATACGGTCACCCATGGTGAGCGCCTCAGTCTGGTCGTGCGTGACGTACACGGTGGTAACACCGAGTCGACGCTGGAGCGAGGCGATCTGCGTACGGGTCTGAACGCGCAGCTTGGCGTCGAGGTTCGAGAGCGGTTCGTCCATGAGGAAGACCTGGGGCTGACGCACAATGGCGCGACCCATTGCCACGCGCTGGCGTTGACCACCGGAGAGCGCCTTGGGTTTACGGTCGAGGTAGGGCTCGAGGTCAAGCAGGCGAGCAGCCTCGAGAACTCGGGCGGCACGCTCTTCTTTGGCAACGCCAGCAATCTTGAGTGCAAAACCCATGTTTTCAGCGACGCTCATGTGCGGGTAGAGTGCGTAGTTCTGGAAAACCATAGCGATGTCGCGGTCTTTCGGTGGCACATGGGTGACGTCCCGGTCGCCAATCAGAATGCGACCGGCGTTGACCTCTTCGAGGCCGGCCAGCATGCGCAGCGTGGTGGACTTACCGCAACCCGACGGTCCGACGAGTACGAGGAACTCGCCATCCGCGATGTGCAGGTCGATTGCGTCGACAGCAGGCTTCGTAGTGCCCGGGTAGAGACGCGTTGCTTTGTCAAAAGTGACAGTTGCCATGGTTATTACTCCTTCACCGGCAGGTACGTGCCGGACGATCCGTAGTGAAAGTACGGTAGCCGTCGTTGGCTACCACAAATCAGTATGACAGGTAAGTTTTCGATTGGGGAATACCTGGGTGTATGACGTGGTTGCCTTCTGCGTACGCTCCACATTTGATCCGCAGAAAAGAACACATGACTTCCAAACTTGAACTCGGCCTCGACACATTCGGCGATGCAACCGTTGACGCGAACGGTGTGGCGCTGAGCCACGCGCAGGTGATTCGCAACGTTATTGACGAAGCAGTGCTTGCCGATGAGCTCGGGCTCGCGTTCATCGGCATTGGTGAACATCACCGTAACGACTACGCGATTTCTGCACCTGATACGGTCATGGCTGCAATCGCCGCACGGACGAAGAATATTCATGTTGGTTCAGCGGTGACTGTGTTGAGCTCGGATGACCCCATTCGGGTCTTCCAGCGTTTCAGCACCGTCGACGCTATCTCTCAGGGGCGTGCCGAAATCATTGTCGGCCGAGGATCGTTCACTGAGTCGTTTCCCCTGTTCGGCTACCCGCTCAGTCAGTACGAGGAACTCTTCGAGGAAAAACTCGAAATTTTGGCTCAACTCGTATCCGGTGGCACAGTCACGTGGGAGGGAAACCATCGCACGGCGTTGAACGATCAGGCGGTATATCCACCGGTTGCAGGTGGGCAACTGAAAACGTGGATCGGTGTCGGTGGAAGCCCACAGTCGGTTGTCCGCGCTGCACATTTCGGCATGCCGCTCATGCTCGCCATTATCGGCGGAGATCCGGTTCGTTTTCGCCCCTATGTCGACCTCTTCCATCAGGCCTTGGAACAGATGGGTAAGCCCAAACTGCCGGTTGGGCAGCACTCGCCGGGGTTTGTGACCGCAACGGACGAAGAAGCGCGCGAACTACTCTTCCCGCACTATCAAGCGATGCACGCGCGGATCGGTCGCGAGCGTGGATGGCCGCCACTTACCCGCGACCAGTTCGAGGCGGAGGCGGGGCCACATGGTGCTCTCATGATCGGCTCGCCCGACACGGTCGCCGCTAAAATTGCGCGTTCGGCGCGCGAGCTTGAGCTCGATCGATTCGACCTCAAGTACAGCTTGGGAACGTTGCCACACGAGTACCTCATGGAGTGCATCCGTCTATACGGATCTGAGGTTGCGCCGCGGGTTCACGATCTGCTGTCGCGCGATTAGTGTTCTTCGTCGAGACCCATAATTTCGGCGCGGATGCGGCGTAAGCTTTCGAGAAGAAAGCCAACGAGAATCCAATTGCTCGCGCTCGGGGCTTTGAGCGTGATGGGCGAAGTGAGTGCCGGTAGTTCGTCCGTCGGTGGGTGCGGCACGGTTACTGCGGGCAGGCCGGCGTCGCGCATGCGCAGGCGCAGGTCGTGCCCCGCGCTCGAAAGCTCGTCAGCAATCTGTTCAATGATGGGTTCGTGCGTCAGGCTCGCGTCGTAGTGGTCGCGTACCGCTCGGGCAAGGCCGATGGTTCGGGTTACGAGCACGGCAAACATATCCAAAATGTCGGCGCAGGTATCCAGTTGTTCATACTTACGACTGCGGCGGATGTTGAATCGCAGACTCTCGCGTAGTCGTTCGACTGTGCTGCGACTCGCATTGAGCTCCTGGCGTAGTGCGCGTGCGCGCAAGTAGACATCCTCGATGACTTCGGGGCTGGTTGGACGAGTGAGTACGGCGCCCATGTCTGAGAGCACCGCGGCAATATTGTCGCCTAGTTTCGCGACGGCGTTGAGTGCGGGCTCGAGGTGCACGGGCGGAACGATAATTGCGTTCACCACGAGACCAGCAATAACGCCCACGATGGTTTCGGCGATTCGCTGTGCTGCGTAGGTGGGAGTTGCCGCGCCAATGGCGATGACCAACATCGCGGTGATGGCAATTTGTCCCGCTGTGGCCGGAGTAAATTTCAGTATCCAGCCGACGACCAACGCGACGACGATCGCCAGAATTACCAGCCAGCTGGGCGCTCCGAATGCCAGGCTGGCACCCAGTGCGATAATGACGCCAATGATGGTGCCGATGGAGCGCTCGAGCGCCTTGCCTAGTGACTGGTTGACGCTCGGCTGCACCACGATGATGGCAGCCATGACGGCAAAGATGGGCTTCTCGCCGGGAATGACCAACGCGCCCAGATACCAAGCACCAACCGCGGCAATCACGGTTTTGAGCATTTGCAGAACGGGGATGCGCCGCTTCGATCGGATCGTAGACACCAAGCTCACAGTTCTACGCTAGCTCCCGATGGCTCGCGCGACGCGAGGCGTGCGCAGTAGTCATTCCAGAGTTCGCGTAAATCCCACGCTTTACTCGCCTCGAGCGATATTCCTCGCTCACCAGTTCTGCGGGTTCTTCCGCGGATGAGAAGCAGTCGGGTGCGGAACAGGTGGGCTCCGGTTTGAGCCTGTGCTTCTTCAAAAAAAGTTGAGTCCGAGCACCCGGTGCCGTCATCGAGACTGATGAACACGACTCGTTTTCCACTGCGCATCGGGGGAGTTTGGGTGGCAACACGCACTCCCGCAACAAGTACCTCGGTGCGATTCCATTGCTCGAGTAGTCGGTTGGCTGGGGTGACACCGAGTTCGTCGAGCATGGGGCGATAGCGCTCGAGTAGGTGTCCGCTGGCATCAAGGCCGAGTACCTCGAGCTCCGTTTGAACGCGATCGACAAGCGTCGGCTCGGGATTGCCGCGTGGAATGAGGTGTGAATAGTCAACGGTGAAATCGAGTTGATTATCGCGATCATCATCGGGACGTCGCATGCCCGTGAGTTGCCTGACGCGAGCGATCACATCACCGCGCGTGGGTATCCCGCGCGTGAGTAGCTCTGACTGAGATTCTTGCTCGGCGAGCGAATCAAGCGCACCCACGGCAGCCAGGCGTCGAAACAGCGGACGCGACGGGCGCGCACGTTCGTAAAAATCAAGCAATCCTTCGTATGGGCGCTTTTCGAGGATGCGACGCAACTCAGCATCACTGATGCCGTGGATATCGCGCAGACTCAGTCGAAGACCGAGACGACCATTGGGGGAGCGTTCGACCCGATAGGTGTCATCGCTGACGCGCACATCCACTGGCAAAATCGGAATGCTCAATCGTCTCGCCTCGGCGAGCAGTAGTCGACGCGGGTACATGCCTGGATCATGCGTGAGCAGGCCAGCCATGAACTCGGTCGGAAAGTGGGTCTTGAGCCATGCGCTTTGATAGGTCGGGAGGGCAAAAGCCGCACCGTGTGCTTTGCAGAAGCCGAATGAACCGAAACCGCGCAGTACATCCCAAATGCGGTCAATATCGCGATCACTGAACCTGCGTTGCTTGGTAACCGGATCGATATTGGCCGCGGTTCGCGTGCGAAAGCCCGATTCGATTGCGGCTGTGTTCTTCTCCATGGCGCGACGGAGTTCATCTGCCTCGGCGAGTGTGACACCCATGCACTCGTGCAGGATGCGTAACACGTGCTCGTGGTAAATCACGACGCCATAGCTGTCTTCGAGAAAAGATCGAAAGCGCGGATGAAGGTAGTCGGGCGGCACGAAGCCGTGTTTGGCATCGAGGAAGGGGGCAATCATGTTTCCCTTCATCGGTCCGGGGCGAAACAGGGAAATATCGGCAATCAGGTCGTTGTATTCATCCGGTTGCATCTTTCCAATGAGTTCGCGTTGGCCGGGGCTCTCAATCTGAAACATGCCGAGTGTTTGTGCGGTGCGAATATTTTCGAAGGTGGCTTCATCGTCGTGGGGGATGAGGTCGAGTTCAATTGTTCCGTCCGGCTTGATGTAAGGGGCGTCGGCGGGCAATGATCCGGCGTGCGCACTGTAGCGACCGTGTACGCGTTGAATCTCGCTGAGCGTGTAAGCGAGCGTGGACTGCATGCGCACACCGAGTACGTCAAGCTTCAATAGGCCGACGTCGTCAATGTCGTCTTTGTCGAACTGACTCATGGCGAGCCCGAGCCCTGAGGGTTGCATCGGACTGATGCTGTAGAGATCGTTGTTTCCGAGAATGACACCGCACGGGTGCATCGACACGTGACGGGGGAGTCGGTCGAGTCGCTCAGTGATGTCCACGAGCTTGTCGAGGCGAGCATCGCGCTGAATGAGGTCAACAAATTCGCCCAACTCGGGCTTACTGGCTAGTACTGAGCGAAAATCACGCGCGTTGAAACGCCAAATATTTTTGGCAACGAAATCGATTTGGGCGTCATCGAGTCCGAGCGCCAGGCCAGCGTCCCTCGCTGCTCCACGTGCCCGATACGTGTTTTGCATCGCCATGAGGCTCACGCGAGTTGAGCCGTAGCGATCAAAAACGGCGCGATAGATGTCGTGGCGTCGCGCTGACTCGACATCGATATCAATGTCGGGCAGAGTTTCGCGTTTATTGCCGAGAAATCGTTCGAACAATAGATCGTGTTCGAGTGGATCGACATTGCTGATGCGAAGCAGGTAGTTCACGATGCTGCCCGCGCCGGATCCGCGGGCTTGGTTTCGAATGCCCATGCGACGGATGAGTGCGGAGACGTCGGCGACGGTTAGAAAATATGACGAGAAGCCGAATCCGTAGATTGTTTCAAGCTCCTCTCCCATGCGGCTGCGAACCCGATCGAGCAGGTTCGTCGAGGCGTAGGGGTAGCGCTCGGTGATTGCTGATTCGGCGCTTTGCCAGAGCACGCGATTGGGGTCGCCGGTGAGGCCGATGACATCGTTTTCAGGGATTTTTGCTTGGCGCCATCCGATGTCGGTGTCGGGATCGAGAGCGCAGAGCGCAGCGATTCTTTCGGTATGCGCCAGTAGGCGTAGTGCGGTGCTCTGTTCTAGCGTCGAGTGGCGCACGATGAAGTGCGCGAGCTGGTGCATGGTTGCGGGAGGCTTGAGCCAGGCTTGCCCGTTGGGTTGCGGCAGAAACATGCCAAGTGGACGGAGCGCTTCGGCCGCATCAAGCACGTCTCCGGTGAGTGCGTCATCGGGGCTGAGATAGCGCACGGCATTGGTAAGCACGGCGGGGGTGTCGCAGGCAACTGCAAGTTCGAGCATGGCTACCGCGTGCTTCAGGCTCGCCCGGTGTCCGGGTTCGGTGAAGTGGCACACCACATCGATGCATATGCCATCAGGAAGCAGCTTCTTCCATGTGGTCAGCGCGGCTTGTGCGCGTGCGTAATCGCCACGCGCGAGATACGAGCCCACATCTGATTCGGGGCCGAGAAGAACAGTTGCGTGCACGCCGTCGGGGCCGCGCAGAAGCCCGTTGAGACGACTTCGTGCAATGGTGGGTTTGTTTTTAGCGCTGCGACCGTGTGCCGCGGTGATCATGCGGGCGAGCGATGCCCAACCGCGCCCCTGATTTTTGCCGTGTGCGAGCACTGTGATTCGTGTGGATTCGGTGATGTCTGCCTCGCCGGACAGCGCGATGTTGACGCCCACAATCGGCGAGATATGTGCTGAGAGGCAGGCTCGAATGTGTCTAATCGCGCCGTAGAGTCCATCGCGATCGGTGATTGCTGCGTGGGATGCTCCGTGAGCTGCGGCAGCCGCCACAATCGCTTCAGGGCGAGCGGTGCCGTGGTGTGCTGAGAACGCGCTCGCCACCCGCAGGTGTGTGAACTGTGGCATGAAGGTCCTTGGAGTAGGACGCCCGGCCGCGTCATGGTGTTAGGCGAATAGTCGCTCGTCCAGTGCATCTGTTCGTGCTGAAATGAGCATCCATTCGACTCGACTGGCGAACCGCGTGTCGTATTTCGCGAGATCGAAAGTGCCATCGAGATTTTCGGTCGTTGCGGTCAACGGTGTCGCATCAACGCGCCAGACGGGAACATCGAGTTTGCTGTTCGTGCCACCGCGTGCAACGCTGGCAGGCTCGGTCCACCACGCGCGTCGCGTGAGCCACAGTTCAGGGGTGCTGACGATTGTGTAGGTGATGCCGCGCCAGTGAAATCGTGTGGGGATGCCTGACGCGGAGACGTCGACGAGAATGCTTTCGTTGATTTCCATGGGAACCTCTTATTCGAATATATCTTCGAATAATGAGATTACGTGTCGGTTCAGACAGCGAAGCAAAAATCACTTCAAGTGGTGCTTGAAGGATGGGCTAGAGGCGTCGTTCGAGAAATCCCAAAGCAACAAGTTGCTCGTAGATGGTGGATCCGTCTCCGCCGTAGACCCAGGGTGCACCGCCATGGAGAGACTTGGCTAGGCCCTTTTTACGCCCACCTGCGAGTACCGCTTCTGAGGTCGAGAGCTGGCGAATGCACACGGCGGCAACATTGTTCGGATGTTTCGCCTCAAATGCCGCGTAGAGCGATTCGTCGTGTTGCCCATCATCCCCGACAAGAATCCACTTAACCTGCGGGAATTCCTGCGCGAGACGCTCGAGTTGCACGGTTTTGTGCTCTTGCCCGCTACGGAACCAGCGATCATGCGTGGGTCCCCAGTCAGTGAGAAGCATTGACCCGATCGGATATAGATTGCGTCGCAAGAAACGACGCAGAGTGGGCGCCACATTCCACGCGCCGGTCGAGAGGTAAATCACCGGCATTCCCATCTCTTTGCGGGTGAGGCGATTGAGTAGAACCGACATGCCGTAGGTGGGAACGCGGGCGTGCTCATTGAGCACGAAAGCATTCCAGAACGCGAGGAACGGGCGCGGCAGTGCGGTAACCATGACGGTGTCATCGACATCACTGATGAGACCAAATTGAACATCGGCCGGCGCAATGTTGAGCTCGGCCTCACTCACTGTGGAATCTTCAGACTGAATGCGTGCGGTATGCGTTCCCGGTGCAAGTTTCATATCGAGCGTGATGTCGACGACGCCACCTCGATCAGCGACAACGTGATGGATTTCACCGTCGATTTCAATCGTCACTTCGGCACGCGACACCGGCACGCTGACAAAACTGCGCCAACCGCGCAAGCTCTCGGCGCGGTCGGCCATCTTGCGGGCGCGACGACTTCCCGGTTTGGGAATGCTCGTGAGAAGCACGCGGCAGAGCACCCTCACATGTTCGGTAGTGCCATATCCACGAAACGGAACAACCGTAACGGCGAGCTTGCGTCTGCGCGCCAACGCGGCCCGCCAGCGGTGAATGCGATCTTCCGCGCGTGCCGCGATGTGCAGGTTAGCCGTGTGGCTAGACACAGCATCGGGCTTCGGCGTAGAAAACACGTGTTTTAGTTTGTCACGCCTGACGGGCGGCTTCATACACCGGACGCCAGAAGTCGGCATGTGGATGCGTGGGGGCGAGCGTCGGCCCATTGATCCAGTCGGTGACCGGGCGAATGCCGTGCAAGGCGTTGACTGCCCAGACTTCGCATCCCACGAGGTCGGCAGACTGCGCCGCCTGTTCAACAATCGCGATTCCCGCTTCGGCAAAGAATTCTGCGATTACCTGCATGGTGACACTGGACAGGCGCGTAAAACTGAGCGGCGGAATGTGGGCGACGCCGTCACGCCACCAGAGTAGGCAGGTCGTCGATCCATCGATGATTTCGCCACGAGGCGATGTGATGACTGCCTCGTCGGCGCCGTTATTGCGCGCTTCGGTGCGCAACTCCTCGAGTGCGGGAATATCCGGACCTTTGATGGCGGGTGTCTCGCGCGGGTCACGCTCGGCCGTGCTTAGCACAATGCTGGTTCGGCGCTCGGGGGCAGAGCGCATCCACAACATGAGTTCACCGCGGACGGTCAGCTCAATTCGTGGATTGAAAATGCCGGGCTGGCTCAGGGCGATGGCAACCTGGTCGAGAAATGGTTGCGGGGAATGAACGAGTCCCTGTTCCGCCGCGCTTGCGGTAAACCGCGCACAGTGTTTGTCGAGAGCGACGGTTGAACCATCGATGGTCAGCCACGAATCGGCCACATAGAGGGGCATGTTTCCGTTGCTATCGGAACTCTCGAGCGTGGAGCCGTTGAAGCGGTAGCGACCGACAGGCAGACTCATAATCCCTAGGCTAGTACCGTGCTTGAGCATCTCTTTCGTGAAGAAATCCCTCAGTGGATCGATCCGGAGTGCCTCAATGCCGTTCTCAAATCCCGTGACATCAATTCAGCGTGGTTGGATGCTGGCCCTCACGCCGGCTTGGGATTTTCGTACCTCGCCGTCATCAGTGATCTCCTGACCGACGCGGATGCCATGACCGCTCTGGCTGAACAGTTGCCACCGCCGCGCCGCTACGAAAACGCGAATGGACTCACCGGACCGTTCGCGCTCGGTTGGATTGGCTGGTTCGGTTACGAGTTCGGCGCTGCCCTCAACGGGATCGCAGTCCCCGAGAGCGACCATCCCGATGTTGCGCTCGGCAGAGTCCGCGCAATGTTTGCGTTCAATCATGAGCTGCGTCGGTGCTTCATGGTTGCTGATAGCGCTGCCGGACTGGATTCACTGCGAGATTTCGTCACGGCCGAAATCCCGCCCGCAACTCAGACACCGTCGGCGCCGGTGGAGCCTCCACTCTGGCGCCACGAAGCCGATGCGTACCGAAGCATGGTGGAGTCGTGCAAAGTTGCCATTCACGACGGTGACGCCTTTCAACTGTGCCTAACCAACCACATCACTGTCCCTGGCAGCTTCTCCGAGGTTCGGGTGTATCAACGTCTCCGTGCTAATAACCCGAGCCATCACGGCGCACTCATTCGGTTTGATGGAGTCAACCTGCTCAGTTCATCGCCCGAGGTTTTCTTGCGAATCTCGAGTGATGGGCGCGTACTCACGATGCCGATTAAGGGCACACGACGCCGTTCGAGCGACGCCGATGAAGACCTGGCTCTCGCGGACGAGTTGCGTTCCAGCTCCAAAGAGCAGGCGGAAAACCTCATGATTGTCGACCTCATGCGAAATGACCTGTCGCGTGTAACAGTGACGGGTACGGTTGCTGCTCACGACCTGTTCGAGGTTCACACGCTACCTCACGTGCATCAGCTGGTCAGCACGGTGTCGGGTCAGCTTCGCCCCGAAATCACTGCACTGCAGGTTCTTGAGTCGACGTTCCCGGCAGGGTCGATGACCGGAGCGCCCAAAATTGCCGCAATGCGCATCCTCAACACCCTTGAACAGGGCCCGCGGGGGATCTATTCGGGTGTGTTTGGATGGCTTGGCCTCGACGGTACCTGTGAGTTAGCGATGGTCATTCGATCGATCGTCATCGATGAACGCGGTGCCAGCATCGGCACTGGCGGAGGAATCACAAGCGATTCCGACCCTGAGTTTGAGCTGGAAGAGACGCGCATCAAGGCCGTAGCTGCTCTGCGTGCGCTCGGGGCCTAACGCGCCCGGTATTCTTTTTAGCGATGACTGAGCAAGAACCCGCGAGCTACAACTTCGCCGAAATTCAAGACAGATGGCTCCCCATTTGGGATCAGATGGAGCCATTCCGTTGCGATGACCCGGCAGACACGCGTCCGCGCAAATACGTTCTCGACATGTTCCCCTATCCCTCCGGGGACTTGCACATGGGGCACGCTGAGGCCTATGCGCTCGGCGACGTCATCGCCCGGTACTGGCGCCACCGTGATTACAACGTGCTGCACCCCATTGGTTGGGACTCGTTTGGTCTTCCTGCCGAAAATGCAGCCATCAAGCGTGGTTTGAATCCGGTTGGCTGGACCTACGACAACATCGAGCAGCAGCGCGCCTCCATGCGACGCTACGCCGCCAGCTTTGACTGGACGCGCACGATTCACACCTCCGACCCTGAGTACTACAAGTGGAATCAGTGGCTCTTTTTGCAGATGTATAAAAAGGGTCTCGCGTACCGCAAGGATTCATGGGTCAACTGGGACCCGGTTGACCAAACGGTTCTCGCTAACGAGCAGGTGATGCCCGACGGAACCTCCGAGCGTTCGGGCGCCATTGTTGTGAAGAAGAAGCTCACCCAGTGGTACTTCCGCATTACCGACTACGCAGATCGACTGCTCGATGACCTCGACAAACTCGAGGGGCACTGGCCAGCCAAGGTTCTCACCATGCAGCGCAACTGGATCGGTCGCTCGACCGGTGCCGACGTGGACTTTGAAATTGAAGGACGCGATCAGCCCGTCACCGTCTTTACGACGCGTCCCGACACGCTTTACGGCGCAACCTTCATGGTTGTCGCACCAGACGCTGACCTGGCCAGTGAGTTGGTTGCGTCTGCTGATGATTCGATCCGTTCGGCTTTCGAGGCATATTTGGTCGAGGTTCAAAAGGCAACGGAAATCGAACGCCAAGCAACAGATCGTCCTAAAACGGGTGTGTTCTTGGGGCGCTACGCGATCAACCCGGTAAACGGCGAACGCATTCCGGTGTGGGCAGCGGACTATGTACTGAGTGACTACGGTCACGGCGCCATCATGGCCGTTCCCGCGCATGATCAGCGTGACCTCGACTTCGCTCGTACCTACGACCTGCCGGTGCGTGTAGTTGTGGCACCAGTCGCTGGCGACGACGGCCTCATCAACGACGACCCCGCAACCTCGGGTGTTGCTATCGCTGGAGACGGTGTTTTGCAAAACTCTGGCCCGCTCGATGGTCTGCGCAAAGTCGATGCCATTGCCAAGGCGATTGAGGTGCTCTCTGAGCGCGGCACGGGTAAGGCGGCCAAGAATTTCCGGTTGCGGGACTGGTTGATCTCGCGCCAGCGATATTGGGGTACGCCTATCCCGATCATCCATGCCGAAGACGGCACGGAGATTCCGGTGCCTGAAGATCAGTTGCCTGTTGTTCTGCCTCCGACAGAGGGACTCAACCTGCAGCCCAAGGGTCAGTCGCCACTGGGTGCCGCCGAGCACTGGGTCACTGTGCCCAACCCCATTGACGGCACACCCGCTCGTCGCGACCCCGACACCATGGATACGTTTGTGGACAGCTCGTGGTACTTCCTCCGCTATCTGTCACCCCACGATGACACGCAGGCGTTCGATCCCACCGAGGCCAAGAAGTGGGCACCGGTGGATCAATATGTCGGTGGTGTAACCCACGCCATTCTGCATTTGCTCTACGCGCGCTTCATTACGAAGGTCTTGCACGACCTCGGGTATCTCGACTTCGACGAGCCGTTCACCAACTTGCTCAACCAGGGCATGGTGCTCATGGATGGCTCGGCGATGAGTAAGTCGAAAGGCAACATCGTTAAGCTTTCCGACCAGCTCGAAGAGCACGGCATTGATGCTGTTCGCCTCACCATGGCTTTTGCAGGTCCACCAGAGGACGACATTGACTGGGCCGACGTGTCACCGTCTGCGTCGAACAAGTTCCTCGCGCGTGCCTGGAGACTGGCTCAGGATGTTTCTAGTCCCGCTGGCGCTGACTTCGCAAGTGGTGAGGTCGGGCTGCGGCGGGTGACCCACGCGCTTCTCAATGACGCCCCGAAGCTTGTCGAATCCTTCAAGTTCAACGTGGTCGTGGCGCGTCTTATGGACTTGGTCAACGCAACGCGTAAGGCCATTGATTCGGGATGTGGTCCGTCTGATCCTGCCGTTCGTGAGGCTACCGAGGTGACCGCGATGATCCTCGATATGTATGCGCCGTACACGGCTGAAGACATGTGGGCCGCTCTGGGCCATTCGGCAACGGTTGCACACACAGTCTGGCCAAGCGCTGAACCAAGCTTGCTGGTTCAAGACAGCGTCACCTGTGTAGTGCAGGTCGACGGTAAGGTGCGTGACCGCATCGACGTGTCACCCGATATCGCCGAAGCCGAGCTTGAGCAGTTGGCACTGGGACTGCCCGGAATCGTGCGCACGCTCGAAGGCCGCGATGTTGCAAACGTTATTGTTCGGGCGCCTCGCGTCGTGAATATCGCAACCCGAAACTAATTTTTCCCACACGGTTCGCCGACCCGGCGCCGTACACACGTCTCGGCTGGCATCCAGTTGCGTCATTATGCACGCTTAGCCTGTCCGCTGTGCTTCATGACGTACCTGAAACCGCCAACTTCGCTGCTCTTGCACGTGTTAAGCGTCGACGTCGACTCGTCATCGCGCTGCTGGTCGCAGTGGTTGCGGTAGCGCTCATCGTGTCTGCGGTGAGCAACAGTGGCGTCACGAGTTCACTTGCCACCAACGCACGCACGCACGTGCCCGAAACGATCCCTGGCACGTCGATCATCGTTCACATCGTCGGGGCGGTCGAACACCCGGGTCTCTACTCACTCGCCAGCGACTCTCGCGTTGTGGACGTCGTGATGCGCGCGGGCGGTCTCACTAAAACTGCAGACAAGTGCTCGCTCAACATGGCACGCGTGGCTGTTGACGGTGAGCAAATTCTCGTTCCCGTGCGATCTGCTGAAGCAAATGCGTGCACGGTCGTGAGCCGAGTCGGTGATGGCCATCAGACAGCTAGTCGAGTCAGTCTTTCGCGCGCCACGGTAGGTGAATTGGATGCCCTCCCAGGCATCGGTCCCGCACTCGCGCAACGCATTGTGGATTGGCGTCACGCACACGGGGGATTTAGCTCGGTTGGGCAACTCGATTCCGTGGCCGGTATCGGGGCGCGTCTTCTCGAACAGCTCACACCGCTCGTGACGCCGTGAGGAGATGGATCCTTCCCCTGACAGCAGTTATGGTCTGGGGGACATGTGCGGTCGTACTCACTGTGAGCGGTTACGAAAGACTGCAGCCAGGCACTGACAGGCTCAGCCTGGCGTTGGCCGTGCCACGACAGTTGCTCAAGCCGGCACGCGATGCCTTTATGGCAGCAACGGCTCACTTGCCCTCGGCCGGTGGCGAGCTGATCGCGGGGCTTACAACCGGCGACGTCTCGCGCGTGAGTGAAACGCTCGTGTCACAGATGAAAACCGCCTCCCTGACGCATCTCACTGCTGTTTCCGGGGCGAATTGTCATGTTGTTGTTGTCGTTGTGTTTTTCGCTCTCGCGCGAATTGGATGTGCGCGCGGGTTTCGAATTGCAGGATCGCTTGTCGCGCTCGGCCTATTCGTTGCCTTCGTTTCACCTCAGGCGAGCGTGGCTCGAGCAGTCGTTATGGCCGGTGCGGTGCTCGTGGGTTTAGCGGTCGGGCGATTGGCGTCGGGCATTCCGACGCTAGGACTAAGCGTCATCATCCTGTTGATGTGCGAACCGCGCTGGGCGCTGGATTACGGTTTCGGCCTATCCGTCATGGCTACGCTAGGCCTACTCACTCTCGTGCAACCGCTCACTGAACTGACTTGCTCGTGGCGCCTGGGTGGCTGGTTCGTTGGTCAGCAGGTTCCGGCTGGGTTTCGCGTTCTCGTTGCGGTTCCCCTCTCCGCAGCAATCGCGTGTCAGCCACTTCTGATACTGCTTCAACCTTCCTTGCCCACCTACGGCGTCTTCGCCAATATCCTTTGCGAACCGGTGGCGGCGTTTGCCACAATGAGCGGTCTCGTGGTTGCAGCTGTTGCGCCTGTACTACCGTCGCTTGCGTCGATTCTGGCCTGGGGTGCGTGGTTGCCGGCGGAGTGGATCGGTCGCGTTGCTGTCTTCGTGTCCCACTTGCCCTTAGCGAACATCGGCTGGTTTGACGGGTTACTCGGCGCCGGTGTCGCTCTTGTGCTCTCAGCATTGCTTGCGATAGCGCTTCTTAAGCCGCGCTTTCTTTCCCCACGTGTGCGCCGCCTCTTGTTTCGGATTGTTGTCGGTGTGTTGATTTTCGCTGCCACAGCGAGTGCAGGCAGTGCGGTGTGGCGACAGGGGCGCATCCCGGAAAACTGGAGTATCGCGGCCTGTGATGTGGGACAGGGTGACGCGTTCGTGATTCGATCGCGCGACGCGGATGGAAACCCCCACTTTGCACTGATCGACACCGGTCGTAGCACCGCACTGATTGGCGATTGTCTTCAGCGTCTCGGCGTGCGATCCTTCGATTTCGTTGTACTCACGCACTGGGACAACGATCACGTCGGGGGAGTACGTGCGGTAATGAGCATGACGACGCATTTGTACGTGATTCGTCCTGCGGACGCGGCGGAGGGGCTCTTGTTGGCAAGCCTCAGTTCACGAGTTCAGACCGTCGAGTTCGCACACGCGGGTATGCATGGCAGTCTCGGTTTGTCGTCCTGGCAGGTACTGTGGCCCGATCAGCGAACGCCGTCCATGCAGGCCGGTAACGCGGGAAGCATCGCCATGATGTGGAACGTCGACGGTATTCGGATGGCAAGCCTTGCTGACTTGGGTGAGCAGGCTCAAGATACGCTAGTGGCACACACCATCGATTTGCCCAGTGTGGATGTGCTCAAAATTGCGCACCATGGATCCGCGGACACCTCGCTCGCAGTGACTCGGCGCCTGCATCCAGCCGTTGCTTTGATTGGTGTCGGAGCGCACAACGGCTACGGTCACCCGACGCGTTCGGTACTAAGCAGTCTGGAGTCTCTCGGCACGGAGATTGAACGTACTGACCTCAACGGACTCATTGTCGTTGCACGGGAGTCAGACCGCATCGTTGTCTATCGCGACCGCTAGGCTGACTGCTGTGATGGCAGTAAAGAAGAGCGGCTCGGCTTCACGGAGCTCCGCGAGCGCCATCCCTGTGGTGAGTTGGAATCAGGCGAAACCAGCTCCCGTCGTGCTGATTTCTGGACCAGAAGACTTTCTCGCCGATCGGGCCGCGGTCGCGATTAGGAATGCGCTCCGTGCTCACAATGCCGAACTTGAAGTTCACGACATTGACGCATCGACTTATGCCGGAGGGGAACTTCTCGTCGCTGCCAGCCCCTCGCTGTTCGCTGAACCGCGTCTCATCCGCGTCTGGACGGTTGAAAAGTGCACGGATGAGTTTCTCGAAGACGCCCTGAGTTACTGCGCTTCCCCTGAAGACGAGGTAACGCTCGTGCTTCGTCATGGCGGAGGTGTTCGTGGCAAGCGACTTCTCGAGCTCGTACGTTCTGGTAGCGCCCAGTCGCTCGAGATTTCCTGCGCAGAACTCAAGTCGGATTCCGATAAATCAGATTTCGCCACACAAGAATTTCGCATCGCGGGACGCAAGGCGTCTCCGGGAGCGGTGCGCGCACTTGTGAGCGCTTTCTCGAGCAATGCTGCGGAGCTTGCCAACGCTTGTCAGCAACTCATCGCCGATGCAACGGGTGACATCACCGAAGCCACAGTTGATGTCTACTACGGCGGCAGGGTTGAGGCGACCGCCTTCAAGGTTGCGGATGCAGCAATCGAAGGTCGCTTGGGTGAGGCCATGGTGGCCTTGCGCCATGCGCTTGAGACCGGGTCCGATCCGGTGCCCATCGTCGCTGCCTTCGCCAGCAAGCTTCGTCTCATCGCCAAGGTTGCTGGCGACCGCAGGTCCTCTGGTGAATTGGCGGGTGCGCTAGGCGCCGCACCGTGGCAAATCGACCGGGCCAAGCGCGAACTGCACAACTGGAGCGAGTCGGGGCTTTCGAATGCGATTCTTGCCGTGGCTGACGCTGACGCCGGTGTCAAAGGAGCGTCGCGCGATCCTGTTTTTGCGCTCGAACGCATGGTTCGCGTCGTAGCAACGTTCGGCCGCGACGAGTGAGAGCTTTAACGAAGAAGTCCCGCCAAATTGACGGGACCCTCATTCGCTTTTGTCGCTATTACAGCGAGGCAACCTTCTTGGCGATTGCCGACTTGCGGTTCGCTGCCTGGTTCTTGTGAATGACGCCCTTGCTTACGGCCTTGTCGAGCTTGCGGTTGGCGTTCTTGAGCGCTGAAGCTGCTTTGTCCTTGTCGCCAGCAACAACTGCCTCACGCGTAGCGCGAATAGCGGTCTTGAGCTCAGACTTCACGGCCTTATTGCGCTCGTGTGCCTTCTCGTTGGTGCCAATTCGCTTGATCTGCGACTTGATGTTTGCCACTTTTAACCTTTTCGTTTGAATGCTTGTTGAAGTGTCGCGTTCAGCGGTAGAGGGGCGCTGTCGGCGACGAACAATGTAGGGGAACTACACGTAAGCCAAGAATCAACTGTATCAGTTGAAAGAGCGATGCGGTGACGCGTGATCGGCCTGCTTTTCGTGGGAGACTAGACAGGTATGTCTCCACGAGCAAAAACTCCGCTTCAACCTGCTTCGACTGCCCCTGAGCGCATCCGCAACTTCTGCATCATTGCGCACATTGACCACGGCAAGTCGACCCTCGCCGACCGCATGTTGCAGATTACGGGCATCGTGGATGACCGCTCGATGCGCGCTCAGTACCTCGACCGCATGGACATCGAGCGCGAGCGCGGTATCACCATCAAATCCCAGGCAGTCCGCATGCCCTGGGAAGTCGACGGCGTCACGTACGCGCTCAACATGATCGACACTCCGGGACACGTTGACTTCACCTACGAAGTCAGCCGTTCTCTTGCTGCCTGCGAGGGTGCAATTCTGTTGGTGGATGCCGCACAAGGCATTGAAGCGCAGACCCTCGCGAATCTCTACCTCGCCATGGAAAATGATCTCACCATCATTCCTGTGCTCAACAAGATTGATCTACCTGCCGCGGACCCCGAAAAGTATGCCAAGGAGTTGGCGAGCCTGATTGGTGGAAGCCCCGATGACGTATTGCGCGTCTCCGGTAAAACGGGTGTCGGAGTGGATGAGCTTCTCGACCTCGTCGTGAAACAGATTCCCCACCCGGTTGGCGACAAAAATGCCCCTGCGCGGGCGATGATCTTTGACTCGGTTTACGATGCCTACCGAGGCGTCATCACTTATGTTCGCGTTGTGGACGGTCAGCTCAACCCGCGTGAGCGTATTCAAATGATGTCCACCAAAGCAGCGCACGAACTACTCGAAATCGGTGTGAGCTCTCCGGAGCCCGTTGTCTCCAAAGGTTTGGGCGTTGGCGAGGTGGGCTACCTCATCACCGGCGTTAAAGATGTTCGGCAATCAAAGGTGGGTGACACCGTTACCAATCTTCAGAAGCCGGCCACCGAGGCTCTGGCTGGTTACGTCGACCCCAAGCCCATGGTTTTCTCCGGTCTCTACCCGATCGACGGTAGTGATTACCCCGTGCTCCGTGAGGCGCTCGACAAGCTCAAACTGTCCGATGCGTCGCTCAACTACGAGCCGGAGACGTCGGTTGCTCTCGGCTTCGGGTTCCGCTGCGGCTTTCTGGGGCTCTTGCACCTCGAAATCATCACGGAGCGTCTTGAGCGTGAATTTGGCTTGGATCTGATTGCTACTGCGCCCAGCGTGCCCTATGAGGTCACTACCGAAGACGGTAAGCACATTGAAGTCACAAACCCGAGCGAATACCCCACCGGCAAGATCAAGTCTGTCTCTGAGCCTGTCGTTAAGGTCGCAATTCTGACGCCCAAGGATTACGTGGGCACCATCATGGAGCTTTGTCAAAGCCGGCGCGGCAACTTGCTGGGCATGGAGTACCTCGGCGAGGACCGCGTCGAGATGCGGTACACAATGCCCCTCGGCGAAATTGTGTTCGACTTCTTTGACCACCTTAAGTCGCGCACCCAAGGCTATGCCTCGTTGGATTATGAGCCGTTCGGGGAACAGGAAGCGGAACTCGTCAAGGTCGACATTTTGCTCCAAGGCGAACAGGTGGATGCTTTCAGCGCCATCGTGCACAAGGACAAGGCGTACTCATACGGAGTGCTGATGACCGAGCGACTCAAAAAGCTCATTCCGCGACAGCAGTTCGAGGTTCCCATCCAAGCGGCAATCGGAGCTCGGATCATCGCCCGCGAGACCATCAGCGCAATTCGAAAAGATGTGTTGGCCAAATGTTATGGCGGTGACATCACGCGTAAACGTAAGCTCCTCGAAAAGCAAAAAGAGGGCAAGAAGCGCATGAAGATGGTTGGTCGCGTCGAAGTTCCGCAGGAAGCATTCATCGCAGCACTTCAGGGTGACGACGAAGTCAAGAAGAAGTAGGGGCGGGCGCGCGAAAAATGAAAATTCGGCCCGTCAGCTACGGCTCGGTAGGCATGACTGCTGCCGCGGATGCGATCAGCTTTCCCCCGCCGGGCTTCCACGTCCAGGTCACTCAGCAGCGGGTGGGAAGTGGTTCGGAGCGGTTCGCCGCGGCCCGGGATGCTTTGTTGACCTGGCGCATGCACACGACTGTCGGCCTCGGCATTGTGGTCACGCAGGTTGGCGATAACGACGGTTACCAAGGGCTGCGTCAAAATGATGAGGGTCAGTGGCAGTTAGCGAGCCACCATCGTGAATATCATTTCGCGGCAGACGGTACGGCCTACGTCACACCGGGAACGGAACTTACGGTTGGCGGGCAGTGGCGTCGCGAAACCGTGCCGGCTGCCTACCGAATCATTTTCAACGTGAACGAGACACGTCGTTGTGGATTCGCGTGGGGCACGCTCGATGAGATGCCGCTAACCGGCGAGGAGTATTTTGGTCTGGAGTGGCGTGATGATGACACGGTGTGGGCGCTCGTAATCTCCATCACGTCAGTGCCGTCGTCGCGTTGGCGTTGGTTAACGGAGCCTGCACTGCGTCTCGAGCAGCGTTTGAGAAACAGGCGCCTGGTCAGGAGCCTTTCGCCGGTCAACCAAGTGGTGTAGCTGTGCAATTGGCAAAGCCCACTCTCAGTGCCTATGTCCACGTTCCGTACTGTCGTGTTCGCTGTGGGTACTGCGACTTCAACACATATACAGCGACTGAATTGCGCGGTGTAACGCAACACGATTTCGTTACGCACGTGGGTCTCGAAATCGAAAGTGCGAAGGCGCAGTTGACCGGCGACAACGACACCCGGCCGCTGTCTACCGTGTTTTTTGGCGGAGGCACACCGACGTTGCTTCCCGCACCCGACCTCATCAGTGTTCTTCACGCTCTTCATGAGAATTTTGGTCTAGAACCGAATGCTGAGGTGACCGTAGAAGCCAATCCGGACTCGGTGACACCCGAGTACTTTGATCTACTTCGTACCGGCGGAGTGACCAGAGTGAGTTTCGGAGTTCAATCGGCTGTTCCCTCCGTGCTCAAAACGCTAGACCGCACGCACAACCCAGATCGCGTTCCTGAGGTTGTGAGCGCCGCTCGCGACGCGGGTTTGGCGGTGAGCGTCGACCTTATCTACGGAACCCCGGGGGAATCGCTTCGCGATTGGACAGCATCACTTGACCTTGTTCAGCAGCTCTCAGTCGAACATGTTTCTGCCTACTCGCTCATCGTTGAGGAGGGCACAGCGCTAGCGCGAAAGATTCGCGCCGGGGAGCTACCGTCGCCGGATCTTGACCTGCAGGCGGACATGTACATGCTTGCCGATGAGCGCTTTCACGCCATGGGGCTTGAGTGGTACGAGCTCTCAAACTGGTCACGCACCGAAGCCACGCAGTCGCGACACAATCAGGCCTATTGGCGCAACGAGGACTGGTGGGGTTTCGGTGCAGGAGCGCATTCGCACGTCGCTGGCAAGAGGTGGTGGAACGTCAAGCATCCTGCCGCCTATGCTCAGAGGCTGCTTGCCGGTGAGTCACCCGAGCATGGCCATGAGCTGACGACCGCACAGGAGCAGTATGTGGAGAGTGTTCTTCTTGGAACGCGACTTCGCGCCGGACTGCCGATTGCGGCATTGTCGGCTCTCGCCCGTAAGCAGGTCCCTGCGCTTATTGCTGAAGGTCTGATAGACGGCCCGAGTGCTCTGCGTGGAACGCTGGTTCTCACGCTCGCCGGTCGACTCGTTGCTGACGCCGTTGTTCGTCGGCTGACGGACTAGCTACTTGATAAAGGCAATCGTCAGTGGGTACTGATAATCGGTTCCCTCGCGTGTTGCAACGAAGGCAAGAATCGAGAATACGAGCGTGACCACCCACACGGCAAGTATCGCGAGGCCTGGCAGAAAGAAGAGGATCAGGGTTCCTGCAACCTCAACGATCAACATCGTAATGTGAAAATTCAATGCGGATGAGAGATTCCGCTTGAGGAACTCACTCTGGTCTTTCCAAACTATGTAACCAACGAGTGATGGAATGAATCCGAAGAAGATTCCGAGCAGATTCATCAAGCTCGTGTAGTTGCGCTCATCCTGCTCGCTGAGGCGCGTTGTTTCGGGTGACATGACCCCTCCTATCGTGTCGATAACGCAAAGCTACTTGTCTTTCTCGCTGTCCGCGAATCGCTCCCGAGCAACGGTAATATTGGCACTCAGTAGATGTGAGTGCTAGTCGATGTGAGGTGAATGCATGGTCAGCGATCGTGGATTAGAAGTGCTTCGTGCCATCGTGCGTGACTACGTCTCGAGTCGCGAACCTGTGGGGTCCAAAAGCATTGTTGACCGCTACGGTTTTGGCGTATCAGCGGCAACGATTCGCAACGACATGGCTCTGCTTGAAGACGAGCAGCTCATCACCGCACCCCACACCTCGAGTGGTCGAATACCAACGGACAAGGGCTACCGAGTGTTCGTCGATCATCTGGCCGATGCGCGTGGGCTTACCGCCGTGCAACGCGCGGCAATCGAAAAATTCATGGACGAATCTGGCGACTTTGACGATTTGTTGTCGCGCACAGTTCGCGCGCTTGCACAGTTGACCAACCAAGTGGCAGTTATCCAATACCCGACACTTGGGAATGCGCGCGTCCAGCATGTCGAGCTGGTCGGAGTAACGGCACGTCGTGTCACGGTCATTCTCATCACCGACAACGGACGTGTTGAACAACGACTCATTGAGACCGTGCACGATGTGACTCCTGATGAGATAGGCGAGTTGAGAGTTCGAATCAATGAGGCGGTCGCAGGTCGATCCCTCGTTGACGCTGCAGCGACACTTGCGTCATCTGCATCAAACCCTCGGGCATCATCTCTGGAGACAGGAACTGCCGACGCTGTCCGTGACCTCATCGATGCCAATCGTCACTCGCGCTTGGTGATGACTGGCACCGCGAACCTTGTGAAAACCGAGTCAGATTTCTCTGGCAGTGTCTACCCGGTTCTCGACGCGATTGAGGAGCAGGTCGTTTTGCTTAAGCTCCTCGGAGAAATGCGGGCGGAGAGCGATGTAGTCAATGTGAGTATCGGGCACGAGCACTCGCACGCGGTGTTTGACCAAACCAGTGTTCTCTCGACCGGCTACGTCACGAGCGGCGAACTCGCGCATGTCGGTCTGATTGGGCCGACGCGCATGGACTATTCAGGCAACATCGCAGCCGTTCGGGCTGTTGCACGGTATTTGACGCAACTTCTCAATTCATCGACCGGTCACTAGACGCGAAACAAGGAGCTACATTGGCGGACCATTACGAGGTTCTCGGCGTCACCCGAGAATCGACCCCAGATGAAATCAAGAAGGCCTATCGTCGACTTGCTCGGGATCTGCACCCCGACGTCAATCCAAGTCCCGAAGCGGAAGAGCAGTTCAAGCTCGTTACGCACGCTTACGAAGTTCTCTCCGATCCGGTCAAGCGCCAGCAGTACGACCTCGGTCCGCAAGGCGGCTTTGAAGGATTCCCCGGTGGGTTTGGGGATTTCAGCGACATATTTTCGACGTTCTTCGGCGGGCAATCCTCGGCTGGTCCACGTTCGCGTCGTGAGCGCGGACAGGACGCCCTGCTCGTACTCGACGTCGAACTTTCCGATGTCATTTTTGGTGTCGCTCGCGAGATTGAAATCGACACAGCTGTGGTTTGTGAGACGTGCAACGGATCGTGCTGTCAGCCGGGAACGGAACCTGCGGTCTGCACAATTTGTGGGGGCTCTGGCGTCATCGCGCGTGCAGTACGTAGCTTGCTGGGCAACGTCATGACGCAGGCGCCCTGTGGCTCGTGTCAGGGCTACGGCACAACGATCGCCCACCCGTGTTCAGCCTGCGCTGGGCGGGGGCGAGTTCGCGCGCGTCGAACGGTCGCCATTGACGTGCCCGCGGGAGTGGACAGCGGTACTCGTCTCCATCTCGCCGGGCGCGGCGAGGCAGGTCAGGCAGGCGGAGCCAACGGTGATTTGTACTTCGAAATACGTGTGCGTGGCCATGAACTCTTTGCTCGGGCACAGGACGATTTGTTGTGTACGGTCGACATCGCCATGTCCGATGCCATCCTCGGAACTTCGTTCACAGTTGACGGTCTCGACGGGGAACCCATTGAGGTGGAGATTAAGCCCGGGATTCAAAGCGCAGATGTTTTGACTGTGAAGAACCGCGGTGTGACGCACCTTCGCGGGCATGGTCGCGGTGATGTAAAGATTGGCATCCACGTGATCACGCCGACGAAGTTGTCGTCGAAAGAGAAGGAACTCATTGCGAACTTCGCGCAGGGGCGTAAGACGGAAGCTCCGAAGGTAGCGCCCTACCAGCAAGGAATCTTCGCCAAGTTGCGGGGGCGATTCTTCTAGTGGCTCACATGTACCTCGACGAGAGCATCGACGATTGCCAGATTGGGAACGTGTTTGACCTGGTGGGCGATGAGGCTCGTCATGCCGCAACGGTGAGTCGTTTACGTGTTGGCGAGAGCGTGCTCCTAGGAAACGGTCGTGGGATGATTGCTCAGACGGAAACGCTAGCGGTGTCGAAATCGTCGGTTCAGCTGCGCGCTATGGCGGTCGACAGGTATCAGCAAGATCCGATCCCCGTTGTACTCGTTCAGGCTCTCGCTAAGGGAGACCGGGATGAGCGTGCAATCGAAGCGGCTACGGAACTTGGCGTCACGACAATTGTGCCCTGGTTTGCTGCGCGTTCGATCAGTCGGTGGGATGGCGAGAAAGTCGTCAAGGGTAGGTCGCGCTGGCAGTCGGTTGCGCGAGAGGCGACGAAACAGTCTCTGCGAGCGTGGCTTCCAGAAGTGACGCCACCAGAAGGACTTGTCCAGCTTGTCCAACGCGTTCAAACATCGACCACACTTGTTCTCGATCCCACGGCCACCACGACTCTGACTGTAGCTTGTGAGCTCGCGAAGCCAAACTCCGTGACGCTTGTCGTCGGACCAGAAGGCGGCCTTGCTCCGGATGAGCTCGTCGCCCTTGAGCAGGTCGGGGCAGTTCGTGTTCGGCTTGGCCGCAACATCTTGCGCACCTCAACAGCTGGTCCCGCGGCGCTGGCAGCGATCAACGAGATACTGCACCGCTGGTAGGCAATCTTCGCCAGCAGCGCGGGCACTCTACGATAGAACTATGTCCGCCCAGACGCCTTCGATATTCAGCCGTATTGTCACTCGAGAAATTCCGGCAGATATCGTCTACGAAGACGACGAGATTATTGCATTTCGCGACATCGCTCCGCAGGCTACCGTGCACCTACTCGTGGTGCCTAAGACGCAGGCCTTTACTACTGTCGCCGAACTCGGCGCAGGTGATCCACAACTCCTCGCAAAGGTTATTGCAGTTGCCAATTCTTTGGCGCAGGAGCACGCAAACGGCGACTTCCGTTTGATTTTCAACTCGGGAGAGTCTGCCGGTCAGACAGTTTTTCACGTTCACGCGCATGTCTTGGCGGGCGGTCTGCAGGAGTCGCGGCTTGCCTGATTCGGTAGCTATCCACGTTGACGGGGTAGAGATGGTTCGGCTCCTCGGTGCGCAGGATCGACTGTTGACCCGAATTGAGCGCGAATTTCCTCTCGTTACCCTGCATGTACGCGGAAATGAAATCACCGTGTCAGCAGATAATTCGGCACAAGCGCAGCAACAGTTGCGTGATGTCGAAGACCTCATACGTGAACTCATCGATCTCGTTCGTCACGGCGTCGACCTCGACCCGGCCGATGTGTCTACCGGCGCTTCGCTCGTCGTTGCGGCCGGCGATCCAAAACCCTCTGCGGTCTTGGGCGAGTCGATTCTGAGTTCCCGGGGCAAGACAATTCGTCCGAAGACACCTGGTCAACAAAACTATGTGCGCGCAATCGATGAGCACACCATTGTCTTTGGAATTGGTCCGGCCGGCACGGGCAAGACCTATCTTGCGATGGCTAAAGCCGTGCAGGCGTTGCAGCGCAAAGAAGTAAATCGCATCATATTGACCCGACCGGCCGTCGAGGCGGGGGAGCGACTGGGCTTTCTCCCGGGAACGCTCACCGAAAAAATCGATCCCTATCTTCGGCCACTATTTGATGCGCTCAATGAGATGCTAGACCCTGAATTGGTGCCGAAGCTGCTGGAAGTCGGCACCATCGAAGTCGCACCACTGGCATATATGCGTGGTCGCACTCTGAACGATTCGTTTATTGTTCTTGACGAAGCACAGAACACAACGCCTGAGCAGATGAAGATGTTTCTCACTCGACTTGGCTTCGGGTCACGCATGGTGATTACGGGGGACATCACTCAAGCAGACGTGCCTACGGGTGTGAGTGGCTTGCGTCTCGTCACCGAAATCCTCGCCTCAGTTCCCGACATCCACTTCGCTACGCTCAGCGCCGCAGATGTTGTTAGACACAGCCTCGTCGGACGCATTGTGGACGCCTATTCTGCCTACGATGAGAAGCGACTCGTTGCTCGAGCGGGTAAGAAGGGCAAATCATGAGTATCGAACTGAACAACGAATCCGGCGTCGACGTCGATTCGGGTGCGCTCGTTCGGTTGGCGACGTACGCCCTCGATGCTGTTCATGTCCACCGTGACGCGGAATTGGCAATCATGCTCGTGGATGTTGCCGCCATGGAGCTCCTTCACGTTGAATGGATGGACGAACCTGGTCCCACCGACGTGCTCAGTTGGCCGATGGATGAGTTGCGTCCGGGCACCGAAGACAAGCCAACCCCGCCCGGGTTGCTCGGCGATGTTGTGCTCTGCCCTGAAGTTGCGCAAGCGCAGGCGGAAGCTGCGGGACACACACTCGATGAAGAGTTGTACACCCTCACCACCCACGGAATATTGCACCTGCTCGGCTTCGATCATGTCGAGCCCGATGAAGAACGAGAGATGTTTGAGTTGCAGAAGAGCATCGTTCTGGGATTCTTATTGTCAGAAAAGGCGCGTGGAAACTAAGTGAACATCGCGGTCACCGTCATTATTTGCGTCCTGCTGGTCGCATTTGCGGGTCTGATGGCTGCGACCGAAGCAGCACTCTCTGTGCTCTCAGTGACTGACATTCGCGTCCTGGCGCAACAGCGACGGGCCACACATTCGCTCGAAGCGCTCGCACACGATTTGCGAGCTCATCGCAACACGACCACCTTTATTCGCATCTCAGCCGAAACCACGGTGGCGGTACTTGTCACGGGACTCCTCGTGATGACCGCGATGCCACTGTGGGTCTCGCTGCTCATCGCCATTCTGGTGATGGTTGCCGTCTCGTTCGTCCTCGCGGGATCGAGTCCGCGCAGTGTTGGTCGCGCTCATCCGCAGGGCGTGGTGGCCGTCGCTGCTCCGCTGATCCACCTGTTGCGTGTCGTTCTGGGTCCACTGGCAAACCTGCTTGTGACCATTGGCGATCGAGTCACTCCGGGGCGTCCCGGATCCGGTGCATTTACGAGCGAAGAACAGCTCTTGAGTATGTTGGACGAGGCCGTGCGTCACGACGTGCTGGAGGATGACGAACGCGAACTCATTCACAGTATTTTCGAGTGGAACGACACGGTCGTGCGCGAGGTGATGGTTCCTCGGGTAGACATGGTTACCATCGCACAGGAATCAGACTTGCGTGTTGCTGCCGAGACGTTCATATCCAGTGGCTATTCGCGACTACCTGTCATCGGCGATGACGCTGACGAAGTGCTCGGCGTTCTTTACCTTCGAGATGTTGCACGTCGTTCCATGTTGGGGCAACAAGAGCTGGACGACCTATATGCTCGCGATCTCATGCGCACTGCGCTCTTCATGCCTGAATCCAAGAAGGCGGATGAAGCCCTGGCGCAAATGCAGTCTGACAAGACACATGTTGCACTCGTGGTGGATGAATACGGTGGAATTGCAGGTCTCGTCACCCTGGAAGACCTCATTGAAGAGCTCGTCGGTGAAATTTCTGACGAGCACGATCGCACGCAGTCCGATGTCTTACCGCTTGACTCCAATGCTTTTAGTGTCTCGTCGCGACTCAACATCGAAGACCTTGGTGAGCTGTTCGGCCTCGAGCTTGAAGACGACGATGTTGATAGCGTAGGCGGACTGGTCACTAAGGAACTGGGTCGCATTCCACAACAGGGGGACAGCGTTACCGTGAGTGGCCTGCACCTCGAGGTGCTCGAAGTTGATGCTTCGCGTGGTCACGTCACGCGTGTGCGGGTCATGCCCGATGAGGATTTGCTCGCAGCGTCGGCGGCCTTCGCCGATAAGCAAGTCGAGGAGGATTGATGGCGCGACCGTCGAAAGCTGAAAAGCGAGAGAATGCTGAGTTTCGTTCTGGCTTTGTCTCGTTCGTAGGGCGCCCGAACGTTGGAAAATCAACGCTCACCAATGCTCTCGTAGGTGAAAAGGTTGCGATTACCTCGTCGAAGCCCCAAACCACGCGTCACGCGATCCGCGGAATAGCAAACAGAGTGAACGGGCAGTTGATTCTGGTTGACACGCCCGGAATTCACCGGCCACGTACTCTTCTCGGTGAACGGCTCAACGCTCTCGTGCAGTCGACGCTGGGGGACGTCGATGTCATCGGCATGTGTTTCCCGGCGAATGAACCGGTTGGACCCGGGGATGCCTTCATCAACGCTGAGTTGGATAAGTATCCGCGGGCTACCAAAGTCGCGATTGTGACCAAGACCGATGCGACTGATGCGAAGCAGACGGCGGAGCGCCTGCTTGAAGTGAACGCAATGCGGGATTGGGCCGCGGTCATCCCTGTCAGCGCCTCGGCTGATAATCAAATCACACTGCTCGCCGAAGAGCTCATCAAGCTCCTGCCCGTCAGCGAGAGTCTCTACCTCGACGGCGAGCGCACCGATGAAGTAATTGAGAAGCGCATCGCTGAACTCATTCGCGAGTCCATTCTTGAGGGCGTCCATGACGAGTTGCCGCACTCACTCGCGGTCACTCTCGACGACATCGTCGAGCGAGAGGACAAAAACATCACCGACATCTACGCCAACGTTTTCGTTGAACGGGACAGCCAGAAAGCGATCATTATCGGTAAAGGTGGCGCCCGTCTCAAAGAAATTGGTGCCGCATCCCGTGCCTCAATTGAGAGTCTCCTCGGCCAGAAGGTCTTTCTGAGCATTCGGGTCAAGGTCGCCAAAGATTGGCAACGGGACCCAAAACAGCTTCAACGGTTGGGCTTCTAGTACCACGGTGCTAGCCTTGAAACGTGTCACTTGGTCTGCTGCTTCTTAGCCGCCGCGGCGAGGCTCAACTCTAAGCCTCCCTCGTCGCGGCGATTTTGCGTTGGCTAATCACCCTCACGCGAAACGAGAACCAAGTAATGAAGAACAATCAGAAGCCCAGTGCCATGCCGGTACACAAGTACCGCCCATATCACGAGACGCTCAACGTCGATCTTCCCGACCGCACGTGGCCCACAAAGCACATCACTCAGGCGCCCCGTTGGTGCGCGGTGGACCTGCGCGACGGAAACCAAGCCCTCATTGATCCGATGAGCCCCGAACGCAAGCGCATCATGTTTGATCTGCTTGTGCGTATGGGCTACAAGGAAATCGAGGTCGGATTCCCGTCGGCGAGCCAGACCGATTTTGATTTCGTGCGATCGCTCATCGAAGAGAACGCTATTCCCGACGACGTGACGATTCAGGTCTTGACGCAGGCGCGTGACCACCTCATTGAGCGCACGTATGAGTCAATCGCTGGCGCAAAGCAAGCTGTTGTGCATTTTTACAACTCGACGAGTGTTCTGCAGCGTGAGGTCGTCTTCCGCGAGGACAAGCAAGGAATCTTGGACATCGCCCTCCATGGCGCAAAGTACTGTCGCGAGATGGAGAGCCGCATCCCGAACACGCAGGTTTTCTACGAGTACTCGCCAGAGAGCTTCACGGGAACCGAACTTGACTACGCGGTGGACGTATGTAACCAGGTTCTTGATGTTCTCGAGCCCACGCCTGAGCGCAAGGTGATCATTAACCTTCCTGCAACGGTCGAGATGTCGACACCGAACTTGTATGCCGACGCAATTGAATGGATGAGTCGCAATCTCAAGCACCGCGAGAACGTCATTCTTTCGCTGCACCCGCACAACGACCGTGGCACGGCCGTTGCGGCAGCTGAGCTCGGATACCTTGCCGGTGCCGACCGCATCGAAGGCTGCCTCTTCGGAAACGGTGAGCGTACGGGAAACGTTGACCTTGTCGCGCTCGGTATCAACATGTTCACGCAGGGCATTGATCCTCAAATTGACTTCTCGAATCTGGATGAAATCAAGCGCACGGCTGAGTACTGCAACCAACTCAAGGTGCACGAACGTAGCCCCTGGGCCGGTGACCTGGTCTACACGGCGTTCTCAGGTTCGCACCAGGACGCCATCAAGAAGGGCTTCGAGGCGATGGCTGCTCAGGCATCAGCTGAGGGTAAGCACGTTGACGAACTCGTCTGGGGAGTTCCTTACCTGCCGGTCGATCCCAAGGACCTTGGGCGCACCTACGAGGCGGTCATTCGTGTGAACTCGCAATCGGGTAAAGGCGGAGTTGCCTACTTGCTCAAGAAGGATCACTCTCTCGACCTACCTCGTCGTCTACAAATTGAGTTTTCGGCAGTCGTCCAGACCAAGACCGACTCAGAGGGTGGCGAAGTCACGAGCGACGAGCTGTGGAACATCTTCCAGGATGAATACCTGCCCGCCGCAAGCCCCGCGCACAAGTGGGGCCGTTTCGAGCTCCACGGCAGTCGCACGGAGTCTGACTTTTCCGGAACGGTAAAGCTCAGTGTGGATCTGCGCGATGGCGAATCTGTGTCGCGCCGTGACGCCGTAGGTAACGGCCCGATCGATGCGTTCCTCAAGATCATGGCGAGCGAGGGCATCTCTGTAGAGCTCTACGACTATGTCGAGCACACGCTCGCGGCAGGTGGCGACGCTCAGGCGGCTGCTTATGTCGAGCTCAATGTCAACGGCAAGCGTTTGTGGGGTGTCGGAATCGATTTCGACATTTCGACCGCCACGCTCAAGGCAGTGGTCTCGGCGATCAACCGCGCTGTTCGACTCGAACAGGGCGCTCTCGACGGCGCGGTCTAACGTCTCACTACGTACTCGGTGTGAGAATTGAGCCGTGCCTACTTACCGTGACGAAGCAGTCGTTCTGCGTACGCAGAAGCTCGGCGAGGCCGACCGCATCGTCACGGTTCTGAGCAAGTCGCACGGCAAAATTCGCGCCGTCGCTAAAGGTGTTCGGCGTACAGCGTCGAAGTTTGGTGCGCGTCTCGAACCCTTCATGGTCGCAGACATGCAGTTTTACGTCGGTCGCTCGCTCGATACCGTGACGCAGGCCGAAACACTTGGCTCGTATGGTGCTGACATTGTTGCTGACTATCAGCGGTACACCACGGCAAACGTCATGGTGGAGACAGCGGATCGGTTGACCGACGCCGAGGCGTCGCCGTCGCAGTATCTCTTGCTCATTGGGGCTCTACGGTCGCTGTCACGCAACGAACACACTCCGACGCTCACGCTTAACTCTTACCTTTTGCGTGCCATGTCCCTGGCTGGATGGGCTCCCACGTTCGATTCCTGTGCAAAGTGTGGTTCCGTCGGACAGCACTCTCATTTCGTCGTTCAGTTGGGTGGACTCTTGTGCCGCGACTGCGCTCCCACCGGTTCGGTCGTAGTTCGCGTAGAAACGCTTGATCTCTGCGATGCGCTTATTCGCGGCGACTGGTCGCGCGCTGAAGCTCACGATTCACAGACGGCTGCGCAGGTCGATGGC